>Ga0255347_1000107_pt1 | contig 152699 bp, 133 predicted proteins | sample wastewater_treat_2_FD_192479 | JGI IMG/M metagenome (GOLD analysis project Ga0255347, IMG submission 192479) | Wastewater microbial communities from Lulu Island WWTP, Vancouver, Canada - plant24 | ecosystem: Engineered > WWTP > Wastewater > Unclassified | place: Canada: Vancouver, British...
CCGAATTCGAGGGCGTTATCTATTTTACAGAGGTAAAATACAGCAAAAATCGCTCAGGCATCGAGCGAATTACCGACGATAAGCTCAAGCAAATGCATTTCGCCGCCGAAGCTTATCTGTCAATTTACGACATCACTTCACCAGCAAAACTTGCAGCCGCCGAGGTTAGCGGTAAAGAGTTCCGGATTACTAGTTTTCTAATCCTAGAGTAGGCTCTTCTGGACACTTCTCTAGTACTTGGCGCATGGCCTGCTTTTCCTGCGGCGTTACCCACAGTTTGTACTTATATTTAACCGAGATTTGGCGCGCAACATATTCACACTGAAAAGATTCATTGCTGGGCAGCCAATCCGCTGCGTCCTGATCGGATTTTTCCTGATTAGCCGGACCGTCCACCGCAATTAAATTCAGTGGATCCTGGCTAATCGCGTAGCGCGTTGCTTGGTCAAAGGCAAAGGCGCCCGTAACCCAGGCATTACTTAGAGCTACAACATGGTCAATCTGAACGTCGCTCGAGGTTTCCTGGCCGCGCTGAAAGGCAATCGTTTTCCCTGTATAAGGATCGTCAAGAACGCCAGATTGCACCTTGCAGCCCTTCAGTACTGTTTCCTGTAAATCTCTGGCTAAAATCGCCTCGCGCATATTACAGCCAGAGCTCGTCATGCTCCATTCGTCGTAGAACAGCTTGCGATAATACTTCGTTGACTTGTCTTTTTCTTTTACCGCAAGTTTCTCAAGCACATCCTTAGCAAGCAGCGAATCCGCTTCTTCTTGGACCTCCTTCAGGTCGGGTAGCTGCTCCGGCTTAAACGAATCCAGAAAAGTCTCAAGCGGATTTAAATCCGGATTGCCGTAGGAGCTCGGACTCAGAAAGAGGAAGCCACAAAAACCTGCGACCGCCAAGAAGGCGGCCACGCAACGGCGAATGCGACGCAGGTCTTTTTTGGTCATCGATTAGTAATTCTCGGCATTAACCTCAAAGTATGCCTGTGGATGCTTGCAGACCGGACACTCTTCTGGAGCCTTATCGCCAATATGAATGTAACCACAGTTACGGCACTTCCAGACAGAGATACCGTCACGCTTAAAGACCATGCCAGAATCTAGGCGCTCCTTGATTGCTTGGAAGCGCTTTTTGTGGTTCTCTTCAATTCCGCCGACCTTATCAAACAGCTCTGCAATCTCCTCAAAGCCTTCCTCGCGAGCCTCAGCAGCGAATTTGACATACATCTCAGTAGTTTCGTAATCTTCGCCCTTAATTGCATCGACTAGGTTGTCGCAAGTATCAGGAACCGCACCGTCATGAAGAAGCTTAAACCAAATCTTGGCGTGCTCTTTCTCATTATCGCTAGTCTCAGTAAAGATTTCGGCGATCTGTTCGTAACCTTCCTTCTTTGCCTTGCTAGCATAATAGCCGTATTTTACGCGGGCTTGAGATTCGCCAGCAAAAGCAATATTCAAGTTCTTTTCTGTCTTAGTACCACTTAAATTTTTCATTTTACCTCCTCTGTTCTCTCTATTTTAGCATGACGATTTTTACTTGCGAGCATAAGTATTATCCACTCTTAAGCTTCTCTGTTATACTAGATGCATGGGAATTGAGAGGGTTATCGATACGAGCATCCATGAGGATGACCTAGAGGAAAAGGCGGTAGAGTTTAGTCTGCGCCCTACTACTTTTGATGAATATATCGGTCAGCCACGTCTCAAGACAAACTTAAAGCTTGCAATCGACGCCGCCAAGAAACGTGGGGATGTTTTGGACCACATTCTTTTGTTTGGCCCTCCTGGCCTCGGCAAAACCACGATGGCAGGCGTTATTGCACACGAGATGGGCGCAAACCTACGCGTCACCTCTGGCCCAAGCATCGAGAAAGCCGGCGACCTGGCTAGTATTTTGACGAATCTAGCTGACGGCGACGTTTTATTTATTGACGAGATCCACCGCTTACGCCGTGCCGTCGAGGAAATCCTCTATTCAGCAATGGAAGACTATAAGCTCGATATCGTAATTGGCAAGGGGCCAGCAGCCAGAAGCGTGCGCCTCGATTTGCCGAAGTTTACTATCATTGGCGCTACCACTCGTACTGGTAGCCTTGCAGCACCATTACGCGACCGTTTTGGCCACCAATTCAGGCTCGAATACTACGCCAACGACGATATTCAGAAGATTATTGAGCGTTCCGCAAGATTACTCGAGACCAAGATTGAGCCAGAAGCATCCGAGATGCTCGCTAAACGTTCTCGCCTAACACCACGCATCGCTAACAGACTTTTGAAGCGCGTGCGTGACTATGCCGATGTGAACGCGGACGGAATAATCGATACAAAAACTGCCAAGCAAGCCCTCAAGATGCTTGAGATTGACGATTTAGGTCTCGATCCGGGCGATCGCAACATGCTTACTCTCATGATTGAGAACTATGACGACCGTCCAGTTGGCCTCAATACAATCGCCGCCCTTACTGGCGATGAAGCAAGCACAATCGAAGACTTCTATGAGCCTTACCTAATGCAGCTAGGCTTTATTGAACGTACCCCTCGCGGCCGAGTAGTAACCAGAAGAGCCAAAGAATTCTTGGGTAAAGCCTAGAAAACAAAAATAACCTCCATTCCGGAACTTCGCTTCGCTCTTGATGTTCCAGAATGGAGGCTTTTTGTTTTAGGCTTTATCTAAAGATTCCTCGCTTTGTGCTACGAAACTGCTCCATCAGTTTCTTTTGCTCTTTACTTAGTTTCTTTGGGATTTCGACGTTGATTGTGACAATCTGTGGGCCACGTTCTTCACGGCCAATTCTTGGAGCGCCATGACCAGATAGCTTGAAGTTAGTGCCAGGCTGAGTGCCAGCTGGAACCTTCATCGTAATCATACCATCAACCGTCTCGACATCAACTTCTGTACCAAGCACAGCATCAACCATCGGGATTGTAACTTCAGAAAGAATAAGATCACCTTCACGAGTCAAAGTCTTATGTGCACGAACGCGAACCTCAACATAAAGGTCACCGCGCTGGCCGCCCTGCTGCGGAGCTGGACCGCCACGACCACTCAAGCGAATGCGCTGGCCGTCATAAATACCTGCTGGAATCTTTAGCGGAATTTCTTCGCCATCAACACTAACCTTGGCAGTCGTACCAAAAATCGCCTCTTTAAAATCAATCGTGACAGAAGTCTTATAGTCGCGACCACGGCGTGCGCCACGGAAGCCTCCGCCCATACCAAAGAGAGAGCCGAGAATATCTTCAAAACCGCCGCCACCGAAGTCGAAATTGAAGCTCTGGCCATTAAAGTTAAAGCCTTCAAAAGGATTACCTGCGCCGCCGCCAGCGCCACCAACACCAGCATGGCCAAACTGATCATAGCGTGAGCGCTTAGTCTTATCGCTCAAGACAGAATAGGCCTCGTTAGCCTCTTTAAACTTCTCCTCGGCTTCTTTGTCGCCAGGATTCTTGTCTGGGTGATATTTGACAGCAAGCTTACGAAAAGCTTTTTTAATCTCATCATCAGAAGCGTCTTTCTTGACGCCAAGCACTTCGTAATAATCTCTTTTGCTCATATTTACAGATTTTAGCATTTAGCACTCTAACATGCAAGAGTGCTAAACCATCACGAAGATGCCGCAAGTAATCAAGACCGCAGCAAGAGCGTAGCGAGCAATACCTCGCCTTGTTAGCTTCTTCCTACGAATAAGCTTCGGGAAGAGCTTCGAGAAGACAAAGGTCATGAATAGCGAGACAAAGAGACCAGATGCCTTTGAGACTGCATTTAGCATTGCCACAACTGGGATAGAAATAAGCGCAAACTTATACATCGCATCGGCCGAGCCAAAACAGATGTTATCGATCATCGAGAGCGAAAGGTTCAAAACCGCCTTCTTGCTCCTGATAAAGCCACGCGAGATTGCCTTGCGCCAAGATGGCATACAGATAATCATAAACGCAGTAAAGATTAGACAGCCAAGCTGGAAGAAGAAGAACGCCTGCCCAAACAGCACATAGTTCGCCGTGCCAGCATCGGTCAAGAAGTAGACCAGCAAAATATCCGAGAGAATCGAAAACAGAGTATGAACTAGAGTAATACCCGCAACACGAAAGTCTGGAACATGCTTTTTATCATCGTTAAAGAGTGCAACTATGGCGGCACCAATAATAATCAAGATGAGGCCCATCGATTGGCTACCGGTAATTCTCTCGCCGAGAATAATCGCACCAAGACCAAGCGAAACAAGCGGGCCGGTCTGACCAAAGATCTTAATATCGACCGCCTCGCCCTCCTGCAATGCGCGGAAGATATACATCTGCCCAATCACATTTACGGCACCAGCTAGCATTACGCCTAGTGCATTATAGAGCGGGAACATGAATAGCGAGCGACCAAAAATTGCCGACAGAATCACGATCGACAAGATATAGCTCGGCAAGCGTAAGAACGAGTACGCAGCCGCTTTTTTCTTCTGAACAACAGTATCAACGAGATGATCACCAACATACTCGGCGATGCCATAGAAAAATGCAGAAAGAATAGGAAAAATCACCCACATATACTTTTATATTAGCATAAGGGAGTTAATTTTGGCGATTCGCAACCGCCCAAGGATCGTCGTCAGCGCAAAAATCATCTGGCTGAACGCCGAAAATCATCGAGAAAAGACGCTCGAGCGTCACGCTGCCCAAAATATGCATTTTGTCATCTATTACGAGCGCATAGCCACAGTTGCTGCGCAAGAAAGCCGAGAGCAGCTGCTCAATCGAATAATCAGCGCGCGCATAGTAAAGGTTTTTATCGAGATACGGAGCGAGACTATCGTTCTCGGAAATCTTCGAAATATCAAAATCCTTTGCATGAATAAGACCAACTACCTGCCCGTCCTTGCTTAGCACCGGAAAACACTTGGCGCCGCTCTTGAAGAGGCGGTCAAGCGTAAAGAGGCTCAGCTCATCATTATCATGCAAGAAAGACATTTTACTCTTCGGCAGCATTAGATCCCGCGCGGTCTTTTCTGAGAGGCTCAATAGTGCTAGCACGATATACTTCTCGCGTTCATCCAGAATCGTCTCAGGCGTGCGCTTCAAAAGTAGGCTAAGGTCGCGGCGATTTTTGGCCACGTAAGGCACACTCCGCTTCGGAGGGCGGAAGCGGTCTAGTTTCGGGTCGAGCGAGCGAACGATGCTCGACATACACTTATAGAATAGCGCTCCCATATGTTAAAATTATTCTATCATGAATAAATTTACAGTTGCTATCATTGTCGTAATATTGGCTGCCTTCGGTGGCCTCGTAGGTTACTCCGTTTATAACAAAAACAATAACAAACCAAAAGAACTAGACCTTAGCGACGTAAATTCTGGCATCGTTATCGAGGCCGAAGAGCGCAACGGTTACATCGCCGACCACGTTCGCGGCAAGGCCGATTCGAAGATCGTTGTCGTCGAGTATGCTGACTACCAGTGCCCTGGCTGTGCTTCGATGACCCCTCACGTCGACAAGCTTTACGAAGAGTATAAAGACGACGTAGCTTTCGTCTTCCGCAACTTCCCACTTAAGTCTCATCCAAACGCACGCGCCGCATCTGCTGCCGCTGAAGCTGCTGGCAAGCAGGGTTATTTCTGGGAAATGTATGATTCTGTCTATAGCAACCGCAATTCTTGGACCGAACTAACTGGCGATGCTCGTACCAATACTTTCGCCGAGCTATTCGCTGGAGTCGCAAAGGATGGCGATGTTGAGCAGTTCCGCAAAGATCTAACTGACGAAAATGTCCTCAAAAAGATTGATTTCGACTACGAGCTTGGCTTGAATGTTGATCATGTCACTGCAACCCCTTCGATCTATATCAATGGCGTCGCTCTCGATGTTACTAGCGTTGGCACCTTCGACGAGGTTGAAGATTTGGTTCGCAAAGAGCTCGATGCAAAGATTGCAGATCAAAAAGGCGAAAAGTCTTCCGAAGCAAAAGAGTAGGACAAAGCATTAGACAAACAAAAAACAGCCTCTGGGCTGTTTTTTGGGCTACATTTCGATGAATTCGTTCCAACGAAGTGTATCCTCCACTCGCAACGTACCCTTGCGGCTACGCTTCTTCATGGTTTTCTCCTTCTTACTAATGCGTGTTCTAAACGACCTTTTGTCCCCTTAAAACCGTATAAACGGAATGAACACGATTATCATTATATCAAATACTACAAAAATTGTCAATACTTATGCTTATTTACAGGGGTAAAATCAAGTGCTTTTTGCGTATTTTTGTGGCCAATTTTAGCCATTTTTGGGCTATTTTTTGGACTTTAGGGCCAATCTGATGCGCTCTTCTACTGGCAAGCTAGAATCAACACCCTCTAGCGCCTTCGTAGCATCGCCAAGCTGGAAGCCAAGAGCGATAAGGGCCTCTAGCGCCTCGTCGTTTTCAACAGGGGCAGCCTCAAGCTTTAGCTCACCCTTTCGGCCATAGTAAGTTGGCAAGCCAACCTTCTCGCGCAAGTCGACAATGACGCGCTCGGCAGACTTTTTGCCAACACCACTAGCTTTAGAGATGAAAGACGAGTCAGCGTTTGCGATCGCATTACGGACTTCTTCGTAGCTCGCGAGCGACAAAATAGACATAGCAGCCTTCGGACCAATTCCTTGTACCGTGATCAAAAGCTCAAAAAGCTTCTTCCCTGCTAGCGCCGTAAAGCCAAATAGCTCCTCAGACTGCTCGCGCACATGATGATACGTATATAGTTTTACCTCGTCATGCAGATTAAGCGACTCAAAATCAGGCGTCGTTAAACCAATCTCATAGCCGACACCCTGGACATCAACAATAACAGAATTTGCGAACTTCTCAGTCAGTTCTCCTCTAATGTGTGCAATCATAACTCTATTCTAGCATTAGGAGTAATTTGCGCGAGTCGTCATTGCATGCGTAATCGCCGCCGCCAAAGCATCTGCCGCATCGTCAGGCTTAACAATATCTTTCATGTTAAGGAATTGACGAACCATTTCCTGCATCTGCTTCTTATTTGCACGACCATAACCTGTCATAGTTTGCTTAATCTGCAAAGGTGTATATTCATAGGTCGGAAGATTATGTTGCTTCATAACAAGCAATACAACACCGCGCGCCTCAGCAACGCTAATACCGGTCGTAATGTTCTGGTTAAAGTAAAGTTTTTCAATCGAAACCTCATCTGGCTTCGTTTCTTCAATGATCTGATTGAGCGATTCGTAGATATCCAGCAAGCGATCGCCGAGTGGCGTATGCGCAGGAGTCGAAATAACCCCAGCCGTAACCATGCGCGGTTGTTTATGCGTTGTAAAACTTACAACACCAAAGCCACAGATGCCCGTACCTGGATCAATTCCGAGAATGCGCTTAGTCGACATAAGATTATTATATCTTATCAAGCAGGGCGAGCCTTCTTTTAGCTCCAAACTTACCAAAGAGGCGTTTCGTTTTTCCAGCGATTGCCCTAGCGCCCCGCATTAATTCTTCTCGATATTGAATAGCCACATAGATTACTCCAGCAGACACAACTACAACCAGAGCGCCGTAGGCTATAAAGCGCCGCGGTTCCTCGTAACTCGTACTCGCCGACGTTCTTGGCGCATATTCGGAACCATCATTGTCCTGAATTTTTCGACAGCGATTTGTTTCCGGATTACGCTCGTAGCCTTCAGCACATTCAGCCAGCTCGGTTTCTTCCTCAACCTTCTTGCATCGTCCAGTTTCTGGGTTTAGATATTTCCCCTCCGGACAAGTCGTCGTACTCTCAGCCTCCTCATTAACGCAATTTCCAGTAGACTCGTTAATAACTTTCCCTTCAGGACAAGTCTGGAATTCCTGATAAATATTCTTGGCACCAGGCGTACGCGCATAAGTAAATACCCACCGACCATCAACAATTGCATAGGAGACACCCTGCTTCTGGCCGTGCGGATAGCTCTCTTCCGTTATCTGCATACCATCGCTAGCCTCGATCGCTATTGAGTTTGACGAGGTTGGATTCTTTGTTAGTACCAGGTCTTGATTCTGGATAGCCAGATAGCTTCCAGCGGGCATTGTTCCCTGAAGAGGAAACGCCCTATTTTTATAGACCAAGGAAAGCCCCTCTAGCGTACAGTCGTTGCCAAAATTATATACCTCAACAAACTGCTCCTCGCTCGTTTCCTCGAAATAACTATATATTTCCGTAATCGCAAGACTCGTACAGAAAATCCCTTGCTCTATTCTTCAGACAATAGCCGTTTCGTCGATTTCGGGATAGTATTCTTCTTGAATAAACTCACCCTCGTGCAAGACCACGCTCAGATTATCCTGCTCAGTAGTATTGAACTTCGGGATTTGATTCGTGCACTCTAGTTTGCCCCAGCAAATATCGTCAATCAGCTCATCGTCCTTATACAAGGAGAGTTTTCCTCCTGTCGACGCCAAGCCGGCCGTACCAAAGCTATATAGATAGTCCTCGGACTTGTCCTGATACTGCGGGGATTTCGAGTAGCCCATAACGAGGTATTGCGCCTGCAATTCTTGCCTTACATCAAAGTTAAGCTCACCAACCGCATTACCGCTGCTGTTCGTATAGATAATCTGGTAGCCACCCAAAGACAACGGTTCGTCATCCGTTTTCTCGAGTACAAAAAAGTCATAGTTCTGAGTCGAGACCACCATGTTATCCTTATAGCCAGCATTAACCGCAAAGAAACGCAGCTCTTCAATAGGCATGTCAGGCAGGGGAAGCTCCTCGTTTTCTCGGTCTGACGCACCCATCGAATCATCCTCGGCAAATACAGACATAGGCCCAGGTCCAAGGCTTATTAAACTTGCTATTAGTAATATGATTCTAAATATTTTCTCTTTCATGAGCGAAGCATATAGTAATTTTGAAAAAAGTGACAAGCATAAGTACGATATTTTAAGATGTGCTAGAATATAATCATGAGCGATTTGTTTAATGTCGCGATCGTGCTTCTGGCCGGCCTAACTCAGGCTTCGCTCCAGCTTAGTTTTGGAGCGCTTATTTTGCTGTACCATGCAAGCATTGGCAAGCATAGCCGCAACAAAACTCGCTTCCTTGCAAAAAGCTACATTATCGGTAGTGGCGTCATTAGTTTTCTAATGGTCGGAACGATTGCTTTCATTCTCTCTACTATCTTCGATGGCAAGATTGATGCAACGGTCACAATCATGATTCTAGTTGGCATTCTACTCGCTAGCTCGGTTGTTATGTGGAAGTTTTATTTCCGCAAGGGCGCAAAAACTCAGCTCTGGCTACCGCGTTCTTTTGCAAACTACATCAGCAAGCGCGCACGCGGAACCAATGATGTTATTGAAGCTTTTTCGCTCGGAACTCTAAGTAGTTTTGCTGAAATGCCAATAAGCCTCGCGCTTTATGTCGTAGCAGCCTATGGCATTCTACAGATGAGCGGATTCTGGCAAGTCATCGCACTTATTTCTTATGCTTTACTTTCCGTGATGCCGCTATTAGTCTTAAAAGTACGCCTCAAGACGGGCCGCAACGTGGTTGAGGTGCAGCGCTGGCGCGTTTCAAACAAAAACTTCCTCAAGCATTTTTCGTGCTTCAGTTTTATTACCCTTGCCGCAACAATCCTAAGTTTCTGGGTACTATAGATGGAAGAAGTATTTGATTATAACTATTCACGAAGCGATATAAAGAAAGAAATTATTCGCTCTGGAGCGGGCCTTGGACTACCGAGTGGCTGGCTCGAACAAATCGCAGAAATAACAACGAAAGCCGTCGATGACTGGATCGCAGACAAAGCAACCGTTACTGAAGACGACATACGCAGACGCATTGTTATGGAGCTTGAACCTCTCAATGCAGACATAGCTTATGCTTTCGATAATTATGATAAAATAATATAAAGAGATGGCGAGATTTAATTACGATTTAGTGGTTATTGGAAGCGGTGACGCTGGCACCGAGGCAGCTTTTTTGGCTAACGAAGCCGGCTTAAAGGTCGCGATCGTCGAGAGCGCCAAATGGGGCGGCTCTACTCTTAACTACAGCGATATTCCAATGGGCGCCCTAAAATATGTTTCCAAGCTCATGCACGAAGCAAAGCGCGCAAATAAGCTTGGCCTATCCAGCAACACCCTTCGCTACAACTATCCTACTGTTAACAACTGGAAGAACTTCGCCATGAAGCGTGCAGGCGCGGGCGACAAGAAGATCTATACCGACGAAAGAATTACCTGCATTGAAGGCGAGGCTCGCTTCCTTTCCGCAAAAGAAATTGCCGTCGGCGAAGAAACTATCAAGGCAAAACAATTCTTGATTGCTACCGGGGCAAAGATTGCTGATGTCGGCATTAAGATTCCTGAAAATATTAATTACTGGCTACCTGAGGATGTGCCTTATATTTTGAGGCCTCCAAAATCTATCTTCGTGGTCGGCGCAGGCGCAACGGGCTGCGAGCTTGCACAGTACTTCTCCGAAATGGGCTCAGACGTCACGATTGCTGACCTTGCAGTTCGCATTTTGCCACAGGAAGACGAAGAGGTCGGCCAGGTTCTCGAGGAAATCTTTACTAAAGAGAGCATCAAGGTGCTCACCCAGAGCCGTGTCGTTGCGCTAGAAAAGCAAGACAATTCCATTAAAGTCGTATTTATTCGTGGCGGCCAAGAGAAGACTGTCAAGGTAGACGAAGTCGTTCTCTGTACTGGCTACGCGCCAAATGTCCAGGATTTGGGCCTAGATAACGCTAAGATAAAGTATTCACACGATGGCATTAAGGTTAATTCCATGATGCAGACGAGCGCTAAGAACATTTTTGCCTGCGGTGATGTCATTGGTGGACACAGCAATAATACTAAGGCAAAGATCGAGGCTCGCATCGCTGCAACCCACATCATTGGACGCTCGCGCGAGACCGTCGATTATACCGGCCTCATTCGCACAACTAAGCTCTTCCCAGAAGTTGCAACCGTTGGCTTAAACGAGGATGACTGCATTAAAGCCGATCGCAAATTCAAGAAGACTATCAAGCCACTATTCTGCAATGCCTCAATTACCGAGAACTTCCGCTCTGGCTTCATTAAAATGATTTCCGACAAACATGGCCTATTCCTAGGCGCAACCATTATGGCACCGAATGCTACCTTGATCGCACAGGAGCTCTCGATGGCGCTTCGCTACAATATGAGCGTACGTGAAATCTATCAGGTTTCACACCCAGAGAACGAGTGGACCATGCTGATTAAGAATTGCTGCGAAGATTTACTCAAGTAAAACAAAAACTAGAGGCGTAAAAAGCGCCTCTTTTTTGTGGATAAAAAAATAAGACCTCGATGGTCTTTTTAAACATGGTGGCGGGGGTTGGATTTGAACCAACGACCTTCTGGTTATGGGCCAGACGAGCTACCAGGCTGCTCTACCCCGCGATATGTTTTATATATTAGACTAGTTTATCCAAAAAGTCAAATCTGTTATTAAATAATCTCTTCTCCGTCACCAAATGCTTCGTTGACGGCTGCTTTTACGACTCCAGGATTGATTATGCCATCAACCTTACACGATTCGATTAACTGACGAACGTTTGCATTTGTTGGCGAGACGCCCTGCTTTTTCATCTTGCGACCGATCTCTCGACCAATTCCTGACTCTTCCTCAGAAAATACGCAGCCACAGTACTTTTGCATATACAAGCCGGCGGCGCGTGCCTCATCTTGCCCCTCTTGCCAGCCCGCACGAAAATCTCGATACAAAAATTCTATGCCATACTCGGATGCCAAAGCCTCCATTAGATCTGCAATAAATTCATGCTTCTGATAAATACTATAAAGCAGCGTCGTCGAGACGGTATCGTAGCCGTTCTTTTTGGCATACTCAAAAACCTGGCGCAGGCGCTTTGGATAACAATAGTCCTGGCAGCGAGTCGTAATTTTATCTACGACGTTTTTGCAAAACCCGTCAAGACCATAAGCATCCTCTAATACGAGCTTAGCATCTTTACTCTTCGCATACTCAACCAAGCAGTCACGGCGAGCCTTGTACTCGGCATAAGGATGAATATTTGGATTATACCAATACAACGTCGGCTCGATATTCTCCGAACGTAAAGTTTTAATACAATATACGCTGCATGGCGCACAACAAGTATGAAGCAAGAGTTTCATTGAAGATATCTTATAATCATTTCTGCGACCAGTCAAAGTCTAGCGGAACAGAAGGTCTAGCCACTTCTCAAAATTGCTCTTTTCCTGAACCGCGGTTGCGCTGCCCTCATAATGCTTCATGCGCGCCTCCTCCGAGTTCCTCGGGAGCACCACCATCGTTTCACCTTCAGCCATTCTGCCGCCTTTAGATCTAGCAAGCAACTCACGGTATTCTTCGGTCTGATAGTACTGCTGCTCAAGTTTTAACTTCTCGACCTCAATCTCTAGTCTGGCCTGCTCAATTTTGCGCTCCTGCAACTTCTGCTTGAGTTGCCAGTTGCGCGACATCGCGTTAATCGTACCAAAAGCAAACCAAAGGCAGATTATTAAGGCGATTACCTCTACAATGCTACCCAAGGATAAAAAGTTATGCTGAAATCGATAAGCAAGTTTCCGGACACTTGCTTTTAGCTTATGCATAGTTTTATTATATCACCTAAAAAATCCAGCTTCACCAACAGAGGACCCTTCGGCCCCTCTTGAGTGTGCTACAATAATAGATATCCGTTGGGGGCATAGCTCAGCGGTTAGAGCAGTCGGCTCATAACCGATTGGTCACTGGTTCAAACCCAGTTGCCCCCACCAGATTATATATAACTCGGCATTTTGGCCGATTTTTTAGTAGTTTTTTTCTGTTAAGCACCATACAGGTTCTAGAGTGCTGTTTTGCGCCGATTTTGCACAAAAAATGCGCCTAAAAACGCATTTTTACCTCTATATATTCGTCTGTTAATACCCTAGACAACCAGGCTAGAAATATGGATAGTCAAAAAGCCCCGGCCAGCTGCCGAGGGCTTTTTGTTGGAAAAAGCAATTAATTAGCCGCGAGGCCGTTCAGCAAAACCGAATTCGATTAAGCTTTCAGCAACCAATCTAGTATTTTCGCCAATAATGCGACTTCCTGAAATTGCAGGTCTAACGTTGTCGATGTACGCATTATCACAAACTATAACATCACCGTCGATAGTCGTAGAGCATACGTGGGCGTTATCTGTGAGCTTTGCATTGCCCTTTAAGATCGCCATACCATAAACCCAGGCGTCTCCAGATACTTCTGAATGATCGGATAATTTACTTCCAATGCTCACTTTTGCATTTCCGTATACTCTGGCATTATTGACTACCCATGCGTGTCCACCAACATAAGCATTTTCAGATACTAGAGCATCGCCACAAACAGTAGCCTTGCTGTCTACCCAGCAGTTACCATCTTGAGAAAGATTATCTTCGCTTTCAACATAACCACCGAGATCTCCTACATGTATCTCCTTTGCGAATACCTTACGTCCGTTCCACGCTTCAATGGTAAAATCTTTTAGCGCTATGATTCGATACACTGTTTTTGCTTCACCGCATACCGTAACATCTCTGGAAATAGCCGTAATTGCATACTTCTTAATTGCGCATTCTTTCATATAAATTCCCCCTTTAGAATATTTTTTCCAACTTATAAAAGAACTACATATTTAACATTATAGCATACTTTTACGAAAAAGTCAATACTACTCGTGCTTACCATATTTGCACATTGTTAAAGCCTGCCCAATTCGCCCCCACCAAACCGTATTTAAATCGGCAGAATGGCCGATTTTTTAGTGGTAAATTTCTGTTAAGTACCTTGCAGCAATAGTATGCAATTTTGGGCTATTTTTGCAGCAAAAAAACTACTAAAAAACTCGCCTTTCACCCCTGTTAAAATATCTGTTAATACTGATATAATCGTAATAACTAAAAGGAATCGGAAAATGCCAATTATTGTAGGTGGAGTATTAGAGAAGGACGGCAAGTATCTTCTCGTCCAGGAAGCAAAGAAAAAATGCTACGGCAAATGGAATTTGCCGGCTGGCCATCTTGATCCAAACGAGACAATTCTTGAGGCCGCCAAGCGCGAGGTCAAAGAAGAAAGCGGCCTAGACGTCGAGCTGACTGGTATTTGCGAAATCGGAAACCGAAAGCTAAAGGATGACGTATTCGTAACTGTAGTTTTTACCACAAATATTCTTAACGACAGCATCAAATTTGACCCAGAAGAAATTTTGGACGTAAAGTGGTTTTTCTATGAAGAGCTACTATCCATGAAAGAGCAGCTCAGATCCGAAAGACTAATCATGGGAGCCATAGACAACGCGCGCAATAATACAGTGGCGCCGCTCAGCATTATCGAGATGCTGAACTAACTACTTGTCGAGGCCAAAAATCCTTCGTAGCCGCCTAAAGTGAAATTCTCGTATAATAATGCTCGTCGTCTTCGCGCACGATTCTTGCGCCGTTATTTGTTTGCACCTTGAGCGACGCTAGGTTATTCTTCATAACGCTCAAATAAAGCTCGTCTGTATCTATAGGCAATTTGCGAGCTTCTTCGATTAGAAGCCGCAGACCTTCCGTAGCATACCCACGCCCGCGATACTCTTCTGCAATACCATAACTCACATGCCCGGAGTTCTTCCGCAACCAATCGCTCAAGCGGTGGCGTAGCTTAAATATCCCTACTGGCGTGTCGTCGACCCACAAGAAGTAGCGCGTTTCCGGAACGTGACCTTCATCCAGATTGACACCCCTATCATAATCAATCCAGCGCGGGAGCATCGAATCTACGAATTCGTCGTATGAAATGCCATTCGCCTGATTCCCGTAGCCGTTTTCTTTTCTGAGAATCTTTTGGGTGAGCTCATATTCTTTTTCGGCGTCTTCGAGATTCGCCTTCTTAAGATATATCATGTCGTCTTCCAGATTTTAGGCTAGTCCCCAATAAGGCTCCCCTGATAAACACGGCTAGTATTCGACTTCGTATTGATAATATTCGTAATATTGGTGACCTCGCTTTTATAATTGACTGTTACTCCGGCACCAGGGTTAACTGCAGTATTCAAAAAGGCGTTTTCGTAGGAGCTCGGGTTATTATAAATATTAATAGTAGCCTTTGCCCAAAGGCAATTATAAAACATAAACGGTATGCTATCTGCATATACTTTTAAGGTCCCTATGCTGCTCCACGAAGGAGAATTGGCCCCCGCAGAACTAAACATACTGTCCATACGAGTAACATTTGAAGTATCCCAGCCAGACAAATCTCCTATGTTCCAAGAGGAAGATCTGAAACCGCTATGCGAAAACATGCTTCTCATATCTTGGACTTTCGAAGTATTCCAGCCGGACAAGTCGCCTACACTCCAGCTCGACGCACCCGCACCAGCGCTCGCGAACATACCCTCCATATCTATAACATTCGAAGTGTTCCAGCCGGACAAGTCGCCAGCATACCAAAGCGAGGCCGTATTACCAGATGCCGTATTAGAGAACATGTAGTCCAGCCATTTTGCTCCTGATATATCCCACTTGCTTAAGTCGCCGACACTCCATGAGGTGGCCTTTCGTCCAGAGTTAGCAAAGAAGGATGAAAAGTCGCTTATATTAGATACATCCCAATCCGACACATCTATATTAAAAGTCTTGGCGTTTTCTGCCGTGGAACCAAAAACCGCATTTGCAGATTCAACATTCGGTATCATCCAATTCGATACGTTTAGATTGAAAGAAGTAGACGCCTCGGACCCAGCATACGCAAACGCTTGCCCTATAATACTAGCACTCGGTAAGTTCCAGTTAGACGCATCAAGACTAAAGATCCTAGAGTTACCACCTGCGCCCTGTAGTACCATCTGAACAGTTTTCACATTTGGAGCATTCCAATTAGCCACATTCAGTCTAAACGATGAGGCATTGCGGGCCAAAAAGTTAAACATGCCAAACATCGATATTGCGCTCGAAACATCCCAACTCGACAAATCCCAGTCGAATTCGTTTATATTACAAGCAGCCTGCGTAAACATATACTCCATGCCCTGAACATTAGACACATCCCACTCTGGCAGCCCATCAATACTCCAATCGGTCGCCATATAACCAATCTGCGCAAACATACTACTCATATCAATAACACTCGCGACGTCCCATCCAGACACATCCAAATGGAATGACGAATTATCCCGCCCCATCTTCTGAAATATCGAGCGCATTAGAACCACATTCGATACATCCCATTCAGATAAATCGAAATTAAGCGCAGAGTTATTACTTCCAGCATTCTCAAGCATACTACTCATATTAACCACATGAGACATATTGTTAGCTTCGAACCCAGGTAATTCCGCAAGCATCGTAAGCCCATAGAAGAACGACGATGAGTCTACGTTTAGGAACACATTTTCTTTTTCGCAATACCACTCAATCGCGTGCGCGCCCTCGTCATACCAGCCATAGATAGTAAAAGCCGATTGTTGAGACGAGAGGATATTTGGCGACATATCTCTCCTTTTTTGCGCTAGCAAGTCGCGCTCGAGCCTTCTAGTCAATTCAGACTCTGTCAGGATTTCAATATCTTTAGAATTGTTACCGAGAATAAGATATTTATCATCTGTCCCCTCTTCCCCTTGAGCAATAACAACATATTCACTAGCCAACGTGTTTCTCTGCTCTATATAGCTAATACAAGTATTGCTCTGATAATAGCCCAAATAGCAGTACGAGGCTGTCTCGCCTTCGCCCTCGACATAGAAGTTCTGCAGAGTTCTTTTATTTGCTTTTATATCCTCTAGACGTGCTTCGACTTCTGCAGTAGTTACACTAACGCTTTTAGCGTCTTCAAGCTGCTGATCAGCAACAGTTTTAATATCTTCTGACAACACACTACTTCGCTTAAATGAAACTATGTTCGCTTTATCGCCAGACAACGCATTCATCTTATCATTAACACCCCTACCAATGTCGAACTCAGCAATACTCCTAACCGCAATCGTAATATCAATGTCAATCGCTACGCCTTTAGAAGCCGTAACCCCTAGTGGAACCAAAGACAAAACGGCAATCAATACGATAATACCCTTTCGGGTTTTGCTATTTTTTACGACGAAGAATATACATAACCCGCAACAGAGCACGATTACGATGCAGGGAGTCAAATCGTATGAATTTGTAGGCGGATTTTCGCCATCAAGTGCAGAAAGAAGAATACTAAGCGATTGCGTATCGCGATAATAGCCATTCTCAAGCATACTCTCTGGAACTTCAGTAGTAAACTCGACGGTCACAAGAATAACTTTAGATTCATTGACTTTAATAACAGTTCCACCATCTTCAATGGTTAACCTATAAGAAACATAGTCTTTTTCTACCAAGAAATTAGAACTATCCATCTCATAATCATGCGAGTTATGATTAGAGACTACTAGGCGATAAGTGATACTATCTCCTATATTTGTCATAACTAAATCCAGATTCAGCTTATCATCTTCAAAGGAAGCAGGAGCTACTTCATCAACGTAAGGGCTTTTATTAGCAACCGATACTGAATCGATTGTGACGGTATCTGTTTTTTGCGCATCAGCGCGAGAGACAATTACGAAAGCTAAAAATGCCACGATTGCAATACAGACAGAAATAATCCATCTTTTTAGACATCTTTTATTCTCTTTCCCGTACAAAAAATTATTTGCACTAATTAAAGCAAGCTTGAACAAACCTTGTTCCCTCCCAAGAACACCCTGTTTTTGATACTTTTTGTCTCCCTATACTCTTATTACGAGAGTAACATAAGCAGATTAAGTCTTCAAGCTCTGGCTAATTGTTCTGGGTCGCCATTTAGGCAGATAGCTTCAAAAGACTTAATCTCGTCATTAATATACTCCTGCTCTGGCAAAGGATTGAGGATATAAATTGGCTTTTTATGGTAATGAGCAAAGCCTATTTCCAGGAAAGTGTTGGCGCCAATATAATTCTCTGTACCTTTCTTAGTATAATTACAGACCAAAATTGCATCCGACTCGCGAATCTTATCGAAATGCTTGCGGACCGCATCCGTCGCAGCCTTGGTTTTGATAGGGTCAAAATCGGCGCGCTCAATCTGACGCTGGATAATACAGTTTGGTAACAAGACCTCGTGGCCGAGCGCTTCAATTTCTTTGGCGAGGCTTAAAACCTCATCGGGAAAACTCGCACTGCAACAAACGCAAATCTTCATTTTACAAATACTCCCTCAAGGCCTCAAATGCCATAGCCAACATGCCTAAGATTACTGGCAAGAAATTAAAGAGAACAATGATAATAATAATTACTTTGGCAACCTTCTTTGCGTCTTCGGACGAAGCAGCGCCGCCTCTGGAATAATTATTAGCCGCCGCCCTTGCGAATGAGCTACTCGTCGTAACTGGCGGGCGATTGTAGCCCTCGTTCGTACCGAGAGCTCTAGCAGTAACGCCGCCAAGCTGCGAAGCCTGCGCGGTAGACATATAGCCATAGCGGCGAGCGCGATCTTCCATGACCGCAATTTGGCGCTCCTGATCCTTTAGCATATTCGGCGAGCCATAGGTCATCAATTCCTGATGTTTCCCTGGAGTTAGGCGTGGCGCACTGAAGTTTCTTCCTTTTGCATCTATTCCCATATTTCCTACCTTATTAATAAGATTGTAACAATTGCTGGCATGGTGACAAGCGAAAGCGTTGTCGAGATCGTGACAAGCTCGGACGATTCAATATCGTTGCCGCCATATTTTGCGGCGAAGAGGCCGAGACTCGTAGCCGTCGGCAAAGCCTGAATTAGCGTACAGACAACAATAACTTCTTCCTGAAAATGCAGCGCGGTTAGCAGATAGTAAGTCACAACCGGGCCAAGAATCAGCTGAATTGCTGCCGTCAGAATCAAGCGCCACTTCCTAATCAGCTTCTTGAAGTTTGCATGCGAGAGCATAAAGCCAATACAGATCAGCGAAAGCGCGGTCGTCGCGTTACCCGTAAAGCATACAGCACTCGAAATGAAGCTTGGCACAGGGAAACCAGAAATAAAGACAAACATGCCCAAGAAAACTGCGATAATGTTCGGGTTCGTCACAATTCCCTTGATTAGCTCCTTGCTAAGCTTGCGCTCAAACAAGAAAACGCCATAAGAGAAGAGGGCAATATTGAAGGCAATAATGAAGCCACAATACGGAATTACGCCCTGCTCACCAAAAGTACTTGAAATAATCGGATAGCCGAGGAAGGTTGCATTGTTAAAAATTAACGCAAACTGAGATTCGTAGCGTAGCTCGCCTTTGTAGAAATACCTATTAAAGATAATGCGCGACAAAACTATCAGAGAAAACATTACGACAAAGCCAGCAATAAGGCCCGAGATAAATATGCTCGAAGTTTCCTCTTTGTAGACTGCCGGAAATGCCGCGAAAAGCGATGCCGGCATGAAGACCATCAGCAAAAGGTTAATAATTACCTTATTTGTGCGCGTGTCAATAATTCTCTTCTTGCCCAAGAAGAAGCCCAAAATCATGATTAGGGCAATTGTTCCGAGGCGAGAGTAAAAGTCCGACATCTCAATATGCATACTAATTGCACCCCTCATTTGTAAATTTAATTGTATAGTCGTCAGGATTTACACCAGCTTTGCGAAGCCATTCGAGCGCATTTTGATTTAAACCCTCAATTCTAGCAGGCTTGCAGGATAGCGCTTCAATCGAAACAACAATCTCGCCCGTCTCGTCGTTGAGCTGCGCATCGATATTGAAGCCCTTGTCGTAGCTATGGAATGGCGTGATACTAAAGATTTTGTCAGAGTACTTCTCTTTCATTTCCTGATCATAAAGATGGTCGTAAGCCTCATCGCAAAGACGCGCATAATCTTCGTTATTGTCATACCAATTTACGCCGTCATTATTATCCATGCAGAGATAGATTTCTGCATAGCCATCTTTTTCGACACTAATCGAGCTCTTATATTCCTCGAAGCCATCGCGCGTAATATCAACATCGTACTCGCCTGGTTTAATGCGGTGCTCGCCGTTTTTATAACGCTTATTGCCAACTAGAATCTTTGCATCTTTTGGCGCGACCACAATTTTCAAAGTCGCGTTATTAATTTTGAGATAAACCGTGTAGCCAATCACAATCGCAACGATTAGCGCGAATAAGCCGCAAGCAATCCCAATAATCAGTTTGCTATGCGCCCTAAAGAAAGCCTTGCGCTGCTCTATTGCCTGATAGTCTTCGTTATACATGCAGTCCTTTCTAATCCTTTAAGCGATAAACTTGATACAAACCGCGGCCGAGACCGGCATCGAGACCGATATAGCTATGGACTTCGCCGGAGTGACTATTCAAAGAAGCCTCAGCCGTACCGAGCGTGCCGTCACCCAAATCGACAACCACACGAACGTGGCCTGGCCTGTTAATGTGTGGCACGATTAGGATATCACCCGCCCTCAAGAAGCTTTCATCCGTACCGTTGTTTTGACTGCTGAGATTCTGCCACTTGTCCGAATGCTGAAGATAATCGGCTTGTAGTGCAGAACCAGCCTTCGGGAAGTCTGGATCGGCGCCAGAAGCAACCACGACCGTACCAACAAAGAACGAACAGTCAGCACCGCCTGGCTCGTAGAAGTTATTAATGCTCTGCGCCGCTGTTTTATATGCATCTGTCGCGACCAGCGTATTGCCATGATTTGGCGTGGCAGAGTTATGCTCGTTACCAATCGGCCAGGCTAGCTCCATCGCCTTGTCACTAATCGCGCTACCGGAGGTTGAGTTCATATTTTTGCCACCGCAGCCATCACTAATACTGCCGCCGTGAAGCGCAAGATACATAATATATGCGCCATGGTCCTGGTTTGCCGGATAGACAATGCCGCCGTTATCTACCTTAATCTGACCCCAAGTGCCAGGAGCAGCCTTGTTTGGGTCGCGTTTCGCATCAGCCTTATTCATAACATACGGAGAGCCTTCGCCAAGCTGAGCCTGCTCTTCCGTGAAGCCCAAGTCGCGAGCCTGACGAATATAGACGCCAGCCCTACCGTTGTAGCCAAAGAAGATTTGTTTTATCTGATCATCAATCGAAAGCCCATCCTTCCACTTTGGCAACAAGTGCACCTCGACCATCGTATGCAGCTGGTCGACAAACTGTGCATCGTCAACGTATTCGCAAGCTGGATACTTGTTACTCTGATAGAACTGGAAGAGGCCATCATTGTTCACGCATGGATTCGTGCGACTGAGGTTTGATTCGCGCGTATGAATTGCCGCCGCCATTTCCCACGGAATACCAGTACCCTCAACAGCCTGTTCATAGAACGGGCGATACTCTTCAATCTTCGCCATCTGATCATCGGTAAAGACTGGGTCGCCATTATAATCCTTGTTCTTGCCCTGAATCTGCTTGTCTGCCAAGCGAATGCCACCAGCTAGCGCAACTGAGCTAGAATAATTGCTCGGCTCGAGGTCGCTACGGTCTTTATAGAGGTCATATTTTTCATGAGACCAAACGTCACGGTCGCGCACTGCCTGCTCAATCTGGCCCGGAACCTCGATATGGCGAACGAAAAATTCCGACGCTTCTGAGACCGTACTTGTATTTAAAATACCTTTATACTGAGAAGTCGAGGAGACTTCGTCATGCAGGAACATTAGCTCAAAAGCCATCAGCTCCTTACCATCATCGCCAGCCTTAGCTAGAAAATCGTCGCCCAAAACATTGTAGCCGTAGGTATCTGGATCATCGAGATACTTAATCAAATCTGGAGCCTTCTCTTTAATGTAATTATAGACATTGATGCGGCGACCAAAAGACCACTGAATCAAACCAAGACCATAAGAGATGCCCGCATTCTCGTCGAGTTTAAAAGCTCCGCCATTCCAGTGACGCTGATACATGGTAGTTTCGTGCCTAGCAGGATTATAGCCAGATTCTCCCTGCATGCTGCCCATAATGCCTGCCGCCTGCTCCTTCGTGAAGCCGGCCGAAAGCAAACCAGACCAAATCATTTCCTCAGCCGTATCGCCAAGCAACTCGAGCGGGCCAGTTCGACAAACACCCTTCGCGACTGCATCGATAATTAGATTCGCAAAAATCTCATGCTCTTCCTGAGTGTACGGATGGACGCCAAGACCGCCATTAATGCTCGGATCATCAAGCCTCAGGCCCTTATCTGCCGCAGTTTGAGCCCAATCAACCACACGCACATTGTTATATTCGTTCTCGGCTTCATGAAACAGCGTATTGTGATTCTCGAACCACGGATAATTAGAATTACTGGCATAGTTCGTAACAAAAATAACCGTCTTCGAGTTGCCAACAATATCCATCACTTCTTTGATATTGTCTTTGCTGAAATCTGAATTATTTGTGCCGAGCTCATAAATAATGATGTCGCGAGAGAGCATTTTGTCCTTAAGAATATTCAGGCCTTCGGCCCAAGGGCGACTAACGCGTGCATCATAATACTCATCCGTCAGGCCTTCAATACCACCAAGAAGTAGATTCTTAGTCTGACCATCGGCCGCAATAGAGTCACCCACGAGCGCAACCGAACCCGCACGATCCTCATCACAACTACGGTTTCCCTCACATTTCCTATGACAGTCAAAGTAGCGGATGCCGCCAGCATCGCATTCATCATCAATCGTCGCATCATTCGCAAGTGCAATACTCGGAGACAGCGCAACAAGAACGCTTAGCAAAAAGCTAGCAAAACACCTCAACCCTTTTTTCATGTTTTTATTATAGCAAAATAATAATGCTTATTTTAGGTAGCCTTCGGCCTGGAGCTCAAACATCTCCTTATATAGGCCGCCGCGTTTAATAAGCTCGCTATGCGTACCACTCTCAATCATGCGGCCATGATCAAGCACCATAATCTTCTTAGCTTTGCGCACGGTCGAAAAACGGTGCGAAATAATGACGGTCGTGCGGTCTTTTTGCGACTCGAGAATGTTCTGGAAGATCTGATACTCGGCCTTCGCATCAACAGCAGAAGTTGGCTCATCAAGTAGCAGGATGTTTGGCGAGCGGAAGAACGTGCGCGCAATACCAATACGCTGCCACTGGCCGCCAGAGAGGTTCGCTGCGTTTTCCTTATCATAAGTCTTGGAGAGAAGCTGATCGAAACCTTTCGGCAACTTCTTTTCGAGCGTGCCAAGACCTGCCTGCTCTAAGGCACTGCGAATCTTCTTTTTATCCATCTTCGCATTAATATCGCCATACCAGACGTTTTCGGCAAGGGTTGCAAACTCGTAGCGCGAGTAATCCTGGAAGAGCGCACCGATTTGATTCAAATAGCTCTCCTTCTCAATCATTTCGAGCGGCTCATCGTCAATAAAAATCATGCCGTCGTCTGGCTGGTAAGCGCCAATCAGAAGTTTAATTAGAGTCGTTTTGCCCGCACCATTTTCACCCACGATTGCCAAGCTATCGCCGGGATTCAAGACAAAACTAATATTGTCGAGTGCCTTCTCTCTCTGGCGAGGATACGAGAAGCTAACGTTGCGGAATTCGATTTTTGGCAAGTGATCAATCTTAATCTCACCGTTACGCGGCGAAGGCGTATTCATGAATTCCATGTAATCGGTCGCATTAACGATGCCGTCGTTAGCAGATGCGATACCCGAGAAGAGGCTCGTAATGCCCGAGCTTAGCTGCTGCAAAAGGTTGCGGATGGTTGCGAAATTACCAACCGGCATCTGGCCAGCGATAATTTTCGAGCCGACAAATACTAGCGCCACAAAACTCGTGACCGTCTCCACAAAACGCATTGCATTGCTTGGCCAAAAATACTGCCTAAAATCTTTGATGTCCGACTGCGCGGCCTGCTGACGCAAACGCACCATCTTATCGACCAAATACCTCGAGAGGCCATTAAGCTCAATCTCGAGCGACGAATCAGAGCTCGTAATCTTCTGACGGATGTCGTATGCGCGACGATAATCCGACGTATGCTTGCGCCAGTTCGTACGCTGCTTCATCGAAAGCTTCAAGCTCAGAATCGAGTACGGAATCGAGCTAATGATAATCACAATCGTAATGATTGGAGAGGTTGAGAAAGTCGTAATCAAAATCGCAACCAAACTAATCGCCGAGAAGACGATCGAGCCACAACCACTAATCACAGAATTAACACTATTACCAAAGTCCACGACGCGCTCAAACTTGTCCGCAAACTCCTTACTCTCGCGGTCCGCCAGCGGAATGTTGATGTATTTAAGCGCAATCATCTCAGTGACGTGCGTATAGACATCCTGGCTAATTTCCATATTTTTCATGGAAACAACGCGCTGCAAGAAAATGCCTGCAAACTGAATAATCGCAAGAATGATAATCGTGCTAATAAATGACCAGATATCCTTCGTCGAAACCGCCTCAACAATTTGCGTCAACGCACGACCGCCAAGCACGGCCGTAATTGTTGGCATAATCGCACTGTAGAGACTGCTGAGCGTAGAAAGATAACGGCGCTTCCCAGCCGCTTCGCGATAGATTTTCCAAACATAGAGAATGGCACGAAAAGAAATATGAGCCTCTTCGCTCTCCTCTTGTCTGACCTTCTGATTCTTTTTACGCACTTAGTTTAAATGTATCACATTTTGCTTGTGCTTTTCTGAACAAAAAATCCCCGCTCTTCACGGGGATAATTGTTTTACTCTACCGTAACAGACTTTGCCAAGTTGCGTGGCTGATCGACATCATTGCCGCGAGCAACTGCAACATAGTAAGCGAAGAGCTGCTGCAAAGTATTCAATAGTAGTGGGACTGTAATCTTTGCATCAGTCTTAATGCGGACAATATCATCACAATCAATCTTCTTGTCGCTGTCGGTTAGGACGATTGTATGGCCGCCGCGTGCGCGAACTTCCTGCAAACCACCTAGCGTCTTCTCAAAGAGTGGACCATCGAGCACATCGAAGAGCTCGAAGAAGCGATCATCGACAAGTGCAATCGGACCGTGCTTCAACTCACCAGTAGCATAAGCCTCGGCATGAATGTAGGAAATTTCCTTCAACTTCAAAGCGCCTTCAAGAGCTAGCGGGAAGGCCGTATCGCGGCCAAGATAGAGCGCATGCTCATACTTTGCATACTTCTTCGCAAGCTTCTCCATCGTTGCGCGATGCGTCTCGAGCGTCTCCTTGATATTATCTGGCAAAGCCACAAGCTCTTTTGCGAGCTGACGAACCGTATCCATATTGCCGCCGTGGCTCTCAGCAAGCATACCGGCAAAGATAAGCATAGTTGTAACCTGTGCCGTAAAGGCCTTCGTAGAGGCAACCGAAATTTCTGGACCAGCATAAACGTAAGTACCGCCATCAACCTCGCGCGCAATCGTTGAACCAATCACATTTACAATGCCAAGAACCTTAGCGCCGCGACGCTTGATTTCACGAAGACATGCTAAAGTGTCAGCGGTTTCGCCAGATTGAGAAATAATCAAAGCCGCAGAATGCTCTGGCAAGTGGAAGCTGCGGTAGCGATATTCACTTGCAACCACAACCTCAGTCGTTAGATCCGGAACAAGCTTCTCAAAATAGTACGAAGCCATAAGGCCAGCATAATAAGCCGTGCCACAACCGACAATCACGAGGTGGCGCAAATTCTTGAGCTCTTCTGGGTTAAGATTCAAACCACCAAGACGCATTGTGCCATTCTCAGCATCGACGCGGCCAGACAAGGTGTTATGCAAAGTCGTACCCTGCTCCATAATCTCCTTCAGCAAGAAGTGATCATAGCCGCCTTTTTGGATTTGGTCGAGCTCGCCCTGAATTTTTTCCTTCTTGGCAGAAATTGGCTTGAGATCCAAGTTGTAAACCTTGGCACCATTTTTATCACAAACTGCCATTTCGCCATCATTTAGATAGATTGCGTTACGCGTATAGCCAAGCAGCGCAGACGCATCTGATGCGAGCAAAGTTTCACCGTCGCCAAGACCGATAATTAGCGGACTGCCGAGGCGAGCGACTACGAGCGATTCAGGCTCGCGTGGCGAAAAGACAACAATACCATAGGTACCGCGTACCTCTTTAAGAGCAACCGCAACCGCATCCTTTAGGCTCGTCTTTGCATCGTACTTCGAGTTAATTAAGGCAGCCAAAACCTCAGAGTCGGTATCGGACTTAAACTCGACATCCTTGAGCGACTCTTTTAGCTCGCGGAAGTTTTCAATAATACCGTTATGAACAAGAAAAACATCGCCAACATTGTGTGGGTGAGCATTCTTAACAGTTACTCCACCATGGGTAGCCCAGCGCGTATGGCCAATACCAAGCTTACCAGTATGTGGCTTGAGCGACAGTACCTTCTCGAGCTCAGCAATCTTGCCTACCGCGCGAGCAAGATGAGGCTTATCTTCATCATCGAGCGTAGCAATACCAGCAGAGTCGTAGCCGCGATATTCCAGGCGGCGCAAACCACTCACGAGAACATCCTGAGCCTGTCTATTACCTACATAACCTACAATTCCACACATGTTAAATCTCCCTGTTTATAAGACAATTCTACCACGCGCTTTTACCGAGAGCACCACTATTTTACGATGCCATAGTAGGCGAGTTTGATGCGTAGGCGCTTCTTAAGAGGCTTCTCTTTCAGGAAAGGATTTTTGCGCCACTTTGGGAAGTATTCTTTTAACATTTCTCGAGTACGCTTAAAGCCTGGTTTACCTTCCGGGAAGGCTGCGAAATCCCTTGCAGAATCAATAAGCAAATTCCAGATAAAGAACCACTCCAGCTCGTCATGATATTTCTTCTCGGCATGCGCGAGCTTAAAATGCTTATACAGGCCCTCGAGCGCCGGATAAATATCAAAGCAATGATCATTCCATTTCTTCTGATGCAGAACCGAGTTGTCGTTCTGGTAGTAAAGATACAGAGGCTCATCCACTGCTGCATATTTATCCGTATGCAAAATGAGCGCCGACATAAGCTCCATATCTTCGTGAATAATTCCTTCTTTGAAAGCAAAATGCGCATTCCACCAATCGCGGCGAAGCATCACTTGCCACGGCCCCATACCATAGCGAATAAATCGACTCTTGAAGTTTTTGTCGCTTGGATCAACGGCAGACATATAATCTTCGCGCCCATTAGCGTTTACGCGTTTTGCGCCCATCATCACAATATCGGCTTCATTTTTGTCAGCCTCATCGATTAGTAGCGAAATAGCATCTTTCGTAATCGAATCATCGGAGTCAATAAACCAGATATATTCGCCTGTCGCATATTTGGCGCCATAATTTCGCGCCGCAGCTGCGCCAACGGTTTTACAGGAAAGCACTTTAATTTGCGCGTTAGTCTTCGCGAACTTCTCGAGAATTTCGACAGATTCATCCGTAGAATTATTTTACAGGAAAGCACTTTAATTTGCGCGTTAGTCTTCGCGAACTTCTCGAGAATTTCGACAGATTCATCCGTAGAATTATTGTCGACAGCCAAAATTTCGCCCTCAATATCGCCAAGCGATTCCAGAATCGACTCAAGGCAGCGCTTTAGGTATTTGCTAGCGTTATAGACAGGGATAACTATCGAAATCTTCATGCTTATATTGTAATACAAGTTAAAAAATTGGCGCCTCCTCAGAGGCGCCAGATTGGTTATAGATTAGAGTTTGTTCTTTAAATGTTTGCGGTAGTTAGTGTTCACGTAGGTAACGCGAACCCAGCTATGGCGCTGGTAATAAGGCACGCTGCTCTGTTTGCAGGACATCCAATTATCCTTGAGACTAAGGTTCGGAAAATGCTGGAATACTTCAGGATCGCCATCAGCGTCATCGTCGACCACTGTCAGAATAGCAGTCTTACATTCATCAATCAGCTCAGCAAAGGTATTTTCGCCGCCAATCAGATAGACATCATCTGTATTGTAGCCTTTGAGCGCATAGTGCAGCTCGTTAATATTGCCGACCGTAGTAACACCAGGAACACGAATGTCTCTATTGTGCGTCAGGATGATATTTGTCCTGTTTGCGAGGGGCTTTGCATTTGGTAAAGTCTGCAAAGTATTAATTCCGTAAACGACAATTTTTCCTTCTGTCAGCTTATTGAAATATTCCCTATCATCATGCACACGAAAGATTTTTTCGTGATTTTTACCGATAACCCACTTGTTATTCGTAATCGCAAGAGCGGTCACAGCGGTCACCTCTTTCATTCAAATTCGACTCTTATAAGGTGCGCGAAAAGTCGTGAAATAATTATATAATATTTCACACGAATTGCAAGCATTCAGGAAAACTGTCGCCGTATTTACTTCCCAATTTTTCATGTTATAATAGCCGCAAGAAGTGGCGGCATCGACCGCCAAGTTTTTTAGTAGAGAGGTGCATAATAATGAAAAAAGAATCGTTTGTTTTTCAGGGCGACACAATCTTAACGACAGAAAACCTAGCGCTCGTAACTGATCTCACCAGTGGATTCAGCCAGGAGCAGGCAAAAGAGATTGGCTTTGACATGATTTATTTTTCGGTCAATCTCAACTATGACGGGCAGGAAATTGCTTTCATGGACGGCAACGACGACAATGAAACCTTCTATGCTCGCTTGGCGGACCCAAAAACAACTGGCGCAAAAACTGGCAGTAGTATTGACGGCTTTTGTGAGATTTTCAAGAAACGCCTGGAGGAAGGAAAACTCGTAGTGTATCTTGGAGTTACCGATTCCATGTCAGCAGGCATGAGAAATGCCGCTTTGACAGCCAAACAGATGGTTTGCGATGAGTATCCGGAAGCAGAACAGAACATCCTGATACCGCACACTCGCTGTATTGCCGGCGGCCTCGGATTGGCACTCAGAATGATTCAGTCTTGGCTGTTTTCTGGAAAGCCGCGCACACTTGATGAGTTAATGCAGAAAGTCGAAGAGATAGGCGACCACATGTCGCATATCTTTACGTTATTCAGTTATGAATTCATGAAGAATAGCGGACGCTTTGCAAGCACGAAGGATCAGCTGAAGATTATGCTGGCCAAAACCATGAAGATTTATCCGATAATGCTGTCACCCCGAATTGGACCATTACAGCCAACTTGGAAAAAGGTTCGCGGCGACAGAGCTTTAATTGAAGCCTTTATCGATATCTATGCAGAAACCGCCCAGGATCCCGAGACCGGCGAAGTCGAGATTGATTATTCCGGAACGACCGACAATAGCAACACGGCTTATAAAAAGGCCGAGGAGCTGCGCAGAGCACTCAGAGTACGCTTTCCAAATATCAAGATTCGCACGGCTCAGACCGGACCTTCCGTTGGATGCCATGTTGGACCTGATGAAATGTCGTTCTTCTTCCTGCAGAAAGAAGTTCGTCCCGACATGCTTAGCTAGCAATCTTCTATACCTCTTTATAAGGCCGTCGCGTAACAGCGGCGGCTTTCTTTTGGTTATTCTTTACTGCCATTCAGCCCCACTCAGCATGGTTATTCTTTGAGCCGTTTTTTGCATAAAAAAAATTGGACTCTCGTCCAAAATTGGCTCCCCCGGCCAGACTCGAACTGGCAACCTCGAAGTTAACAGCTTCTTGCTCCACCATTGAGCTACAGGGGATTATGTATGTATTTTATATCTTCCCCTGTTAGCTGTCAAGAGTATCATCAGAGAAGTCCTCAATTTCGGCGTTTTCTTCTCTATCGCTCTCTTCTTGGCTGCGCTCGTAGTAGTCGTCACCGCGCGCAAATACAGATTCATCATCATCTTCGTAATCTAGAAAGCGCTCGTCGTTCAGCCAGTTATCGCTACGTTCCTCGATTAAATCGGTCGAATCGTGACGATCCCATTCGTTAGTACGCTCAGCCTGGATTGCTTGATCATCTTGATTCATCATGCTTATATTTTGCAACAACTTGCTCGTCTCGTCAAACCACCTCTGATATAATAGAGGCATGAATTTGGAGTTGTGTGGTTTTTGCGCGCAGACGGAAAAGTCTGAGATTTTGCATGATATTAGCTTTACGCTTTCGGCAGGAAGCACCACTCTCTTGACTGGCGCGAATGGAGCCGGCAAGTCGACAATTTTGCGCGGCATCATGGGGCTAGGCGGACTACAGTATTCCGGCAAGATTTTGCTAGATGGCAAAAATATTTCAAAGCTCAGCATCGACGAACGCGCCAGAAGTGGAATTTTCATGAGCTTTCAGGAGCCCGTTGCAATCGAAGGCTTAAGTCTCATCGAAGCCCTACGCTCCGCCCTCGAGGCAAAAGGCGAGAAACTTGCCCTCAGTGCAGTCAAAGTCCGCATTTCTGAGGCGCTCGAGAAAGTCGGTCTATCGCCATTCATTGCTAGCCGCGAGCTTAATCATAAATTGTCTGGCGGCGAAAAGAAGAAATGCGAAATCGCACAGATGCTCGTGTTGCAACCAAAGCTTGTACTGCTAGACGAAATCGATTCTGGGCTCGATGCAAAATCCTGCAAAAGCATCTCTAAAATCCTGAGCAATTACCAGGCAGAAACTGGCGCAACTTATCTAATCGTGTCACATAACTTAAAAATCCTGAGCGAACTCAAGGTCGACCAGGAGCTAATCGTCGAGGACGGCAGAATCGTAAAGAAATGAGATTGCGTGACGGTCTAGACGACAAGATTATCGACGAAATTTCTACCCTCAAGGGCGATCCCGAATGGATGCGCCAGTTTCGTCATGATTGCCTAAAGACCTATCATGAGCTGGACTTTCCGAAGTGGGGGCCGGATTTGAGTGGTCTAGATTTGGAGCATATCTCGAATTATGTTCGTTCGAGCAGCGCGATGGTCTCGAGTTGGGATGAGGTTCCGGATGACATTCGCAATAGCTTCGAGCAGCTCGGCATTCCAGAGTCAGAAAAAGGCGACTTGGCAGGCGTTGGCGCTCAGTACGATTCCGAGCTAGTTTACCATCGCGTCAAAGAAGAAGCTTCGAAGCGTGGCGTAGTCTATCTTGGCATCGAAGAAGCTATGAAAGATCCAAAATATGCGGAGATTTTTCGCGAGCATTTTATGAAACTCGTGCCGCCAAGCGACCACAAGTTCACAGCTCTACATGGCGCGGTCTGGTCGGGCGGTTCGTTTGTCCACATTCCGGCCGGCGTCAGCGCGGAATTCCCGCTCCAATCGTACTATCGTTTTAACGCGCCTGGCGCCGGCCAGTTCGAGCACACGCTTATCATTCTCGAAGAAGGCGCTAATCTGCATTTTATCGAGGGTTGCTCCGCGCCAAAATACAACGTCGCCAATCTTCATGCTGGCTGCGTAGAAATTTTTGTCGGCAAAAACGCCAGCATTAAATACTCGACAGTTGAGAGCTGGTCAAAGAATATGTTTAACCTCAATACGAAGCGTGCGGTCGTCGAAGAAGGCGGCAAGATTGAATGGGTGACCGGCTCATTTGGCTCGCAGGTTTCGATGCTCTACCCGATGGCCATTCTAAAAGGTCGCGGCGCTAGCATGGAATACTCTGGCGTAAGCCTGGCTGGCGAAGGCCAAGATTTGGACACGGGCGTAAAAGTTCTACACCAAGCTCCAGATACTCGCTCGCTTATTAATTCCAAGTCGATCTCAAAGAGCGGCGGCAAGAATACTTTCCGCAGCCTCGTCAAAGTTTTAAATGACGCAAAGAACTCGCGCTCGTTTACCGACTGCGCCTCACTCATGATGGACGACCAATCGCATAACTACACGATTCCAGTTTTTGATATCCGTGAAGCAAGCGCGAGCGTAGCGCACGAGGCTAGCGTCGGCAAAATCTCGGAAAGAGAAATCGAATATCTCTGTTCTCGCGGCATGAGCGAAGACACGGCGCGCGGGCTCATCGTGCGCGGATTCGCAAACGACGTTTCAAAGCAGCTACCGGTCGAATACGCCATCGAGATGAATAACTATCTCAAGCTCTCAATGGAGGGCAATCTATGACGATTATTCGCGAGCTCGGCGATTACGGTTTCAACCTCGCAAAAGACGAGCACATGCATCTTGTGTTTCTCCTGAAAAATCTAAGCGGAAAACTCTCGGCGAGCTTCCGTCTTGCAGAGGGCGCGAAGTTGCAAATTGAGCAAATTATAATTGGTGGCAAGACAGATTGTTCGCTAAGTTATACTCTCGATAAGAACGCTCAGCTTGAGCAAAGCAACGCCCTGAAGCTCAGCAACAACGATACCTTCAACTTTGCCTATTTCGCCGATCATGTAGGAGAAAATTCCCAGAGCAGCATCAAAATTATTGGCAGCCTCGATGACCGTGCCCAAAAGCAAAGCGAGCTTAAAATCCATTTTGCAAAGGGCGCAACCGGCGCATTTGGCAGCGAAGCCGAGAAGATTACCCTGCTCGGCAAGCAGACCAGAAATGTCGCGATTCCAACAATTCTCTCCGACGAAAGCGAAGCACAGGGCCGACATAGTTTCAGCAGCGGCCACATTTCCGAAGACGAGCTGAATTACCTACAATCTAGAGGCCTCCCATCTGATAAAATTAAGGAAATCATGGCGCGCGGCGAGCTGCTTAAGATTGCGAAGCTCACGAAGTCGCCAGAAATTATCCAGGAGTTCGAATAATGCGAGAAGATTTTCCTCAGCTCCAGACCGGCATCAGATATTTCGATAATGCCGTGACTAGCCTGAAGCCGCTCTCCGTAATTGAAGCGACGGATAATTTTTATCGCACCCAGAATGCAAACTCGCGACGCGGGCTCTATAAACTTTCCGCCGAGGTCGACCAAAAGATCGAGGCCGCACGCGCTAAAATCGCTAATTACCTCGGCACCAATCCGGACGAAATTATTTTTACGCACGGCGCAACCGAGGGACTCAACATTCTTGCAAACGGCCTCTGTGACCAGCTTGGCGAAAACGACGAGATAATCGTGACACGGCTCGAACATCATAGCAATCTTCTGCCGTGGCGCCAGCATTGCAAGCATGTCAAGATTCTAGAATGTGGCCGCAATGGCAACCTCGCGGACATCTCCGACATGATTACGCCTCGGACTAAAATCCTGGCCATCAGTGCCGAGTCGAACGTTTTGGGCGAAATTTCAAATTTCGAGGAAACTATTCGCAAAGCAAAAGCGGCAGGTCTAACTGTAGTTGTCGATGCCGCACAAGCCATCGCACATCGCAAGCTTTCGCTAGAGAACATTGATTTTCTCGCCTTCTCCGGGCATAAAATGTATGGCCCGATGGGGGTTGGCGTTTTGCGCGGCAAGCGAGAGCTGCTCCAGAAGCTGCCGCCACTTTTCTACGGCGGCGAAATGGTCGATGAAGTGCACGATGGCAGCCTCGAGCTTGCCGCGCCTCCCTTCCGCTTTGAGGCTGGGACGCAAAATCTGGCCGGAATAATTGGATTAGAAAAAGCCTTCGATTACCTGACCCCAGAAAACTTCAAAAAGGAGCAGAAGCTCGCCACCTTGCTGCGCGAAGAGCTGGCAAAAATTCCAGAAGTCGAACTCTATGGCCAATCTGGCACAATTGTCAGCTTCAATATCATAGATGTTCATCCCCACGACGTGGCGACCATTCTAGATTGCGAGAATTTCGCAATTCGCGCTGGCTATCACTGTGCGCAACCACTGCTCGAAAAGCTCAAAATCGGACCATGCTGCCGCGCCAGCCTAAGCTTCTATAACAACGAGTCGGAGATTGAAGATTTCATAAAACTCACCAAAACCATCAGGACAAGGATGGGCCTATGAATCCCTACAACGAAATCCTGCTAGACCACAGCTCACACCCGCTACATCGCGGCGAAGTAGCCGATGCTGATATTATTTTTGAGGCCAAGAATGCCAGCTGCGGCGACAATATCAAGCTCTATCTGAAGCTCGCCAACAACAAAATTAGTGAAGTTGGCTTCACTGGAGTCGGCTGCGCAGTCTCCCAAGCTTCGGCCGACATTATGCTGGATTCGATTGTTGGAAAAGATTATGCGGAGGCCGAGCAGGCCTGCAAAGATTTCTTGGACTATTGGCAAAGCGGCGAGGGTGCAGAAAAAATCGGCGAGGCCGAAGCTTTCGCCGATATTCGCATGATGCCAGCTCGCGCTAAGTGCGTGACGACAGTTTGGCGTAGCTTTATTTCGCGCCAGAACGCTTAAAGATACTAATAATTGTGCGGAAGAAAATCGACACATCCATCATTGGCGTCCAGTTCTGGATGTAATAAATATCCATCGAGCGGCGCTCATTGAACGAAATGTCGCGACGACCACTCACCTGCGCGAGGCCACTCAAGCCCGATTTAATCGAAAGCAGTAGACCACGATCGCCATAATCCTCAAGCTCGCCTGGCTGCAAAGCGCGCGGACCAATGAGCGAAATATGACCAATCCAAACATTGAATAGCTGCGGCAATTCATCAAGGGAACTCGAGCGCAAGAACTTACCAAACTTCGTATAGCGTGGGTCATCCTTAATATAATCGCCATGAGAACGATACTTCTCAATCAACTCAGGTCTGCCCATCTTCGTAAAGGCTTCTTCCGGCGTCATGCCATTATACTCTTCCCTAATCGAACGGAACTTCAGCAGTGGGAATTCCTGGTTGAAACGCGTTAGGCGAGTATCTTTATAGATTGCCGATGCCTTTGGAGCAAGAATCTTCTGAATAAGCCAGATCACGAGCATAATTGGCGACGCAACAATAATTAACACCGTGCTTACAATTATGTCCATGCAACGTTTATAGACGCGTGCAAAACCCGTTAACGGAGTCGCACGCACGCGCAAGATTGGCACGCCTGCCATAAATTCAGTGTCGCGGGAAAGTGCAATGACTGAGCTTTCCGGCGGCGAATAGTAAAAGAGCGCGTGATGGTCGACGGCAATCTTATTCGCCGCCTCAAGTCCATCCTCCTGAGCATAGATAACAACATCCGGACGAAGGCGCTTAACTGCCTCCTCGAGAGTTGCGTAGCGACGACGCTCCCATTCTTGCGGAACAAGCTTATCATTCTCAGTAACAACACCGCAAATCTTGTAACCAGATTCTGGAGCAGTGCCCATCAATAACTGGCGCACATTTTCATTGTCGCCGGCAACCAAAGCACGAATTAGGTTGCGCTTACTGCGATGCAAAAACCTGAAGAATAGCGCAATCAGAATACGCTCAACCGACAGAGCAAAGAAACAGATTCCAGTTGCATAGAGCGCAATTACTTTTACTGGAAAGAGTCCGTCGCGCGGAGTAACTGCGGTCGCAAAGAAGTCATACGTAATAATCGACATCGTGCCAACGATCGAAGCCAGCAAGAGGCGCCAAGCCATCAGACCATGGCGCTGCAAAACGCGGCGCGAATAAAGGCCAAGGCTCGATAGAACAACAAGCCAAATCGGCAGCAACAGAAGATTAGAAAACAAGAAATTCATTGTGTTTCCCATAAAGACATATGGGCGATGATCAAAATGAATGCGGAAATAGTACGCAAAAGTAAAGGACGCCACAATTGCAAGTGCGTCGCCCATCACTAAGAACACTCGATAAATAAAGCCTGGTTCTTTTCTCATAAATTTAATATATTATATAATAATTTTGCCTAAATTTCTAGCTTAAGGATTTTTGCCGCCGCACGCAAAGTCATCAGATCATCCTCAAGCGCGCCGACTTTTTCCGTCTCTCCAGCCTCTTCAGCAATCTTGATTCTATCCTTGATTGCGTCGATATGACTCTGGAACAGCCGCCTACTTTCGTCAAAACCCTCACCACGAATCACTCGAAGTGAGCGCGCCGCGTGCGGAACTTTAATCAAATAACCCGCCTCGACACAATTATCGATATGCTGCGCAACCGAAGCGACCGAGCTCAACCCAAGCGCTGCCGCAATCTCGCGATACGATGGCGAATAGTTGTTCTCATCAGTAAACGCTTCAATGAAATCAAGTAATAATTGTTGCGATTTGGTCGGCATAGTTACAGTATATCATCGTATTCATCCTCTTCGTACTCCAGGGGTGGAGAAAACAGCCTCGCAAAAGCCACAAACTCATGCCCTTCAATAATCGACGGGATGTAATAATTCATCCCCACCAAGCGCACGCGCAGGCCAAGCATAACCCTGTGATAATACTCTAGAAACTCCCTGCACCTCGCGTTGTTTACTCGGTAGGCTATGGCGACCACCGTATTAAGATTGTAAAACTTCAGCTTCTTATGCTTATAGTCTTGATAATAACGAAAGCGACAATTGATTCTATAGCAATCTGACTCGCAGCCAGGAATTTTCAAAACATTCTTCAATTGTTTACTAAAACAAGAGTCGCTCACATCCAAAAGTCATCGAGCTTGCTTGCCCGAAAAGTATACATTCTCTTCAAATAGATAGCGCATTTTTGTTCTGTTTGGCGAAAACATTTTCATAAATCGATTATCCAAAAATCCGCTGCGCGAGACAAGCACGAGCGAGACGTCTCGAGTTCTCTGCATGTCATTTATTTTTCCATTTCGGAAAATTATTCTACCTAAATGGGCGCCCATTCCCCTAAAACTATTTTCCGTTTTGGAAAAATAATTCGCACGTAGCGAGATAGGCAGGGTGTCGTCCTGCCAAGCTGCGAGTCTTGGCGAGTGCGGCTCCTGAGCGAGCAGAACACTAGCGCGAACAAAAACTCCGCCCAAGAAAGGCGGAGCTGTAAAACCTAAATAATCCTAAATCTTAATTATTTCTTGCGGGAAACAGTCAAGAAACCGTTGCGTGGATTTTCGTTAACTTCACGATCTTCAGGAAGGTCGCAAGGAGTACCCTTCTCATTCTTCTCAGTCTTGGTGAAGAAGTAAATAGTCTGAGGCTTGCCACCGCGCAAGGTAACTTCGGACTTGTGTAGGTAGTAGGTTACGCCCTTTGAGTTGGTATGTTTGTAAGCCATTTTGTTAGCTTTCCTCCATTAGTTGTAATTCTATCTTATGACCCCTAATAAGGGGTTGTCAAGAGATAAAATGCTTTTGTTTAAGAGATTATTTGACGAAAATTATCGCGATGCGAATAATAATCCAGTAAATCATACGGATTACCACAATAATCAAGAGGAGCGCAGTAATCGCAATTAGCCAACCCGAGAGGCACGGATACCAGAGAGGCGCAGCAAAATCATAGCGAAACAGCTCCTTGGACGGCACTTTCACGTCTTCACTAGTCGCCATCGTGTCACTGGCTGGATATTTCGCAAGCTCGTTTACCCAACAATCAAGATAAGGCTGCGACGGATAATCATAGCCGATGCTATCGCAATAGCCAGCAACCTGCGCGAAGATATTGCCGTTCGGATTATTTACGCCACCAGCATTAATCTCCTCTTTTGCGCGCGCAATCGCATCGTTCGCCGCGCGCGTATACTTATGCTCAAGATAAAATGGGCCAGTGCCAAAAGTGTAAGTCTTCAAGCCGTCCGCATCAATCGGCGACAAAACAATATGCGTCGTCGTAAAGTCGCGGAGCTCGCGCAAAGAACTCTCGATCAGCGCGTCATCCTCAGTTTCGTCGGCCGTAATGACAGCATCTCGAAGCTCAACCATATGCTCGCCGTCAACGTGCACGATGCTGGCGCACCAAAAAGACAGCAGAATCGCAATTAGCGCCAGTTTCCAGTTGCGCACGCGAAAAATAACTACAAGAATACGCTTAAGTGTAAGCTTCCTCTGCTTCACGCCACCCATAACTTTATTAATTATACCATGATAAAATTAACGGTATGAAGGTCTATTTTTCGGGTATTAGCGGGACAGGAATTGGCCCATTGGCAGAATTAGCTCAAGACGCAGGTTATGAAATTTGTGGCTCCGATTTGCATCGCGGCGCCATAGCTGACGAGATGGATGCGCGCGGCGTAAATGTTTTTTACGGCGAGCAGGATGGCACATCTTTGCAAAAAAGCTACAATGAAGGCAAAATTGATTGGTTTGTCTACACTTCTGCCCTCCCGAAGGATCATGCGGAACTTAAGCTAGCTCAAGAGCTCGGCATTCACTGCTCGAAGCGCGACGAATTCTTGGCCGAGCTGGTTCGCGAAAAGAATCTTAAAATGATTGCAGTCGCCGGCACGCACGGAAAGACTACAACTACATCCATGCTTGTCTGGGCATTTGAGCAACTCGGAATCCCGATCAGCTATCTCGTCGGCACGACTCTGCCTTGGGGCAACGGTGGCCGTTTTGACGCCGATAGTGAATTCTTCATCTACGAAGCCGATGAATATGACCGCAACTTCTTGGCCTATCATCCATATATCGCCACGATCGTGAGCGTAGACTACGACCACATGGATATTTATCCGACCGTCGAAGATTACAGGGCTGCATTTGCGCAGTTCGAATCGCAAAGCGAGATTGTTGTCAAAAATACAACAGCCGCAGAGGGGATTAATCTTGTTGGCGAGCTTCGTCGCATTGATGCCTCGATTGCCCTAGAGACCGTCTTGAAGGCCTGCCCAGATTTGGAACGCGAGAAAGTCGTCGAGGCGCTCAATAACTTCCCTGGCACCGGCCGCCGCTTCGAAAAAATCGCCAACGGCGTCTATAGTGACTATGGTCACCATCCGGTCGAAATCAAGGCTACCCTCGAGATGGCAAAGGAGCTCAAGGAGCGCGATGGTTACAAGGGCGTCGTCGCAGTCTATCAGCCACACCAAAACGTTCGCCAGTATGAAGTTCGCGACGAATACAAGGATGCGTTCACTAGCGCAGACAAGCTTTTCTGGCTCCCTACTTATCTCGTACGCGAAGATCCAAACCTCGCTGTTTTGACCCCAGAAGATTTGATTGCCGGTCTTTCTAATCCAGAAATCGCCGAGGTCGCCAACAGCGATGAGGCTTTGGCAGAAAAATTACGCCAGCTCCACGAGGAAGGCTGGCTCGTAATCCTGCTAACCGCAGGCCCAGCAGATAGCTGGTTCCGCGGAGTTTTCGCTTAGTAACCGATACCAAGCGTTTCGTCAGAGAGGGGTGTGCTCGAGAATGCATCTTCAGCAGCATTAAGGCGCTCCTCGACAATCTTGAGCTGCTCTTTGTACTCTTCTAGAGCTGCAGCGTTAATCTCGCCGTCGCTCGAGAAGTTTTCTTTATTATCGTCAGCTTCGTCATGCTTTTCGCCTTCCGCGATGTAGCCAGGACGAGAGCGATCAGGATAAATATTCCCGGACTTATAGTAGATAAAGACGCTGACCGAAGTCGTAATCGTCGCAATAATCACCGAGAACAAGCAAAGCAGCAAAAGATTGCGGCCGCCAGCGTGGATAAATTCATCTTCCCTATTCTTTGCCATTTAACCCCTCAATCATCGTATTAATCGTGCTGTGGTGCGTCGAAACAATCGTGCGGAGACGCTGAGTTGTCTTATATAGACCGTCGCGCTTGGAGCGAACCAACATGAGTTTGTTGCGGAATTTCTGAGGCTCAGTCTTGCAGTCAATCTTAATCAGTTTGTCCAACTCTTGCGAATAGCTCGTAAATTCATCTTTAAAACGGTCGCGCTCGGAAGCAAAAGCAATCTGCTGTTCGGCCAAGTTTGGATCCGATTTATTATTGCGCACGAGGCGGATATTCAAATTCTGCATCAAATTCGTCGAAAGCGTCTCGTACTGCGCGCCAAGATGAACACGCATGCGCGAATCTTCCTTCTGCGTGCGCTGGAGCTGAAGCTTAATACTGGCACAGTTTTGCGAAATACTTTCGAGCATTCTCTGCTCAGATTCAGTTTCGCCTTCAGCAAAAGTATAGGGCACAGAAAGCGCCACGATTGCGAGACTCAACAAAAACGATGAGAAAGCTTTAAGTTTCATACAGACATTATATCATTCGACGGCGCATTCCCCGAAAGCGGCGCAACAAAATAGCCCAGACGTGCTGGGCTATTTTTAATTAATCTAGTTCTGGTTCAACAGTCTTGATACTGAGCTCTTTGAGCTGATAATCGTCGACGACCGAAGGCGAATCCATCATGAGATCCATGCCGGAGCCGTTCTTCGGGAAGGCAACGATTTCGCGAATATTATCAAAGTTCTCAAGCTCCATGAAGAGGCGATCGATACCATAAGCACAGCCAGCATGTGGTGGAGCGCCAAACTTGAAGGCGTTCAACATGCCACCGAAGCGCGACTCAACATACTGCTTATCATAGCCGAGAATGCCGAAGACTTCGTACATGACTTCTGGGTTGTGGTTGCGAACCGCACCGGAACACATCTCGTAACCGTTAACGACCATATCATACTGATCAGCAACGATTGCAAGGCGCTCCTCGTCGGTCTTTGCGGCTCTTAGCGCCTCAAGACCACCCTTAGGCATCGAGAATGGGTTGTGACCGAAGTCGAGCTTCTTATTCTTCTCATCCCACTCGTAGAATGGGAAGTCAACGATCCAGCAAAGCGCAACAACATTTGGATCCTTCAAACCGAAGTGGTCTGCAAAGGAAATGCGAAGCTGGCCAAGTACCTTGTTAACCTTCTCGCGCTTGTCTGCACCGAAGAAGACAGCGTCGCCGGCTTCTGCACCAGTTTTCTTAGTAATCGCGTCTAGCTCTTCCTGGCTCATAAACTTAGCGATTGGGGACTTGATGCCTTCGCTTGTGTAAGTCAAGTAAGCAAGACCGCCCGCGCCAAGCTTGCGCGCCTCTTCAGTAAAGCCATCAATCTGCTTGCGGGAGAGGTCAGCGCCACCCTTAACGCAGATAGCCTTGACACATTCAGCCTTTGCAAAGACTGAAAATTCAGTATTCTTCAATTCTTCAGTAAGCTCAATTAGTTCCATGCCGTAGCGAAGATCAGGCTTATCGCAGCCGTACTTTTCCATCGATTCCTGGTAAGGAATGCGTGGGACATCTTCACTCAAAAGCTTCTTGCCGGCAAAATCCTTAACGAGACCCTTAATCAGAGGCTCCATTTCCTTGCGAACAACTTCGCCGTCGTCGACAAAGGCCATCTCGCAGTCGAGCTGGTAGAACTCACCATAAAGGCGGTCTGCACGTGGATCCTCGTCGCGGAAGCATGGCGCAATCTGATAGTAGCGAGGAATGCCGCCAACCATCAAAAGCTGCTTAAACTGCTGTGGCGCCTGAGGCAAAGCATAGAACTGGCCTGGGTGGAGGCGGGACGGAACCAAGAAGTCGCGTGCGCCTTCTGGGCTTGAGTTTGCAAGAATTGGGGTCGTAACCTCAATAAACTCGTGCTCGTGCATATATTCGCGCATGAAGCGGTAGTACTCCGAACGGCGAGTGATACGCTTCTGCATGCTTGGGCGGCGCAAATCAAGGTAACGATACTTTAGGCGGAGCTCTTCACCGCTCTGCTGACCTTCGTCATGAACGTTGACCGGGAGCGCTTCGCTCTTGTTGAGAAGCTCAAGCTCTTCAACGACAACCTCAATTTTGCCAGTTGGGATATTTGGGTTTTCGAGGCCTTCGCCACGTTCACGAACCGTACCGGTAGCTTTGATGACATATTCGTCACGCAAAGACTCTGCAAGTTTGAATGCATTAGCGGTATTCGGATCGATAACGAGCTGGATAATTCCGGTATGATCGCGGAGGTCAATAAAAATTAGACCGCCATGATCGCGGCGAGAATTTACCCAGCCGGCCAAGTTAACTTTTCCGGATTTGCTGTTTAATTCTTTCGCTAATGTTCTCATAATTCCTTAATTATACCATAATTATAGGGAGAACGCGAGAGAGTTATATCTGTTAGCTAGACTAGTAGCGCTTGCCTTCGCGGTCGAGGTCGCGCCCCTTAATTGTCTGGCGCTTATCGAATTCTTTTTTACCCTTACCAGGGGCAATCGTGAGCTTAATATGACGCTTAAAAGGATAGAGCTCAACCGGGACAATCGTAGCGCCTTCTTGCTTGGCGCGCTCGAGTGCCGCAATCTGTTTTTTGGTAGCTAGCAGCTTAATATTCTCCGCAGTGTCCGTGCCGAGAGTTAGGCCAAGAAGCCAAAGCTCATGATTGCGGATTGTCGCATAAGTTCCCTTTAACTGCGCGTGGCGATCACGAATTAGGCGAACTTGTGGGCCCGTCAAAACCATACCCGTCTCGATCTTCTCGCCGAGCTGGTAGTCATAATGCGCACGTCGATTAACGACGGTCGTCGGTGCTGGTTTTTTGAGCTTTGCCATATCTGTTATTGTAGCATTTACGGGAGTTCTTTGCGAATTTTGCGCTCGAGGCGAGCATGATAGCGCTTTTCAAGCTTCGCATAACCCTTCGGCCCGACCAACTTATAGCCAGCTCGCGCGAGATTGTTCTTAATTTTCTCACTGCCAGTATGCCAGCTCGAGGCGTAATGATGGATAGCAACCGTATTATCCGTGATTTTTATATCACCAGTCATATAATGTTTCGGGCAAAAGTAGTCCGACGAAAAAGTCGCGAATTTGCCGTCGTCATATACTTTAGTCTTTCCGTCAAGTACTATGCCATAAATATCCTTTGCATACTCTGATGGACTGTGGACGGTTTTCAAAAATGTCTCAGTTGATATTTTTTGATTTTTATTAGATAACTCATATCGTTTCAAGATTTTGCCAATCCACGGCGAATGCTTCTGCGCGCCAAACACCGCGGTCGTAAACCAGTATTGCGCCTCCCAGCAAGCGAAGCCCTCATACTTCGTAAAAGCACCGAGCGGGCGAAGTAGCTCAATATCCGTATCAAGATAGATGCCACCTTCCTGATAAATCACAATCATGCGGATAATATCCGACGCGAGCGCCCAGCGCTTCTCCGCCAAAGCCTTTTGCGCGAGCGGATACTTCGACAAATCAACATCGTGCTCGCTCCAGCACTTAATCTTAAAATCCGGATTCAGCTTTTTCCAGCCATCAATAAAAGCTTTGTCTTTTTTAGGAAGAGGCACCCCGCCGAGCCATACGTAGTGGAGGGTTTTCGGTATAGGCATATGATAAAATTAGTTTAGCATGAAAATTGTCATTTCGACCGACCTGTACTATCCGATGATCAACGGCGTAGCACAGTTCTCGCGAAACCTTGCGGGTGGTCTTCAAAAACGTGGGCACGAAGTTGTAGTTTTAGCCCCAAGTATTACTGGCGATTATGAAGTCGAGCGCGACGAAGAGTACGGCTTCCGCGTTGTCAGGCTTAGCTCTCGCAAGTTGTATTTTTATCCCGACCAGATTAACGACATTCCAGAAGCAAAGGAATTTATGGGCGTCAGAATGCCGCAGATTCTCTACAAGAACGGCCTCCACGTCAGCTTTAATGCCGGCAGCGAGATTCGCAGCTTCCTTGACGGTTTCGAACCGGACATTATTCACGATCAGACTCCTGGCCCAGTTGCCTTGTCGGTTTTCCGCTATGCTAAAAAGCGCGACGTGCCGCTAGTTTCGACTGACCATGCTTATCCAGACAATTTTACTTCCCAGCTTCATTTGCCTTGGATTATGAAGAAGCCAATCGACAGCGTTATAAACAAGTATTTCGTGAGCTTCCTGAAGCGCAGCGAATACGGCACCATGCCAACCTCGCAGGCCGTCTCTGACCTTATCCCGAAGAAACGCCATCGTTTCAAAGTTCCGGTAGAGGCACTCAGTAACGGCATCGACCTTTCTCGCTTCTCGCCAGGCAAGGCTGACGACGAGATTTACAAGAAGTACAACATCGCAAAAACCAAGCCAACTATCTTATATATCGGCCGTATTGACCCAGAAAAGAGCCTCGATGTTTTGATTGAAGCTTTCGCGCTCGTTCTTAAGAAAATCCCGAACGCGCAGCTTGTTATGGTTGGCGACGGCGCATCGCGCAATGACCTCGAGAAGCTCGCCGAGAAGCTCGATATTTCCAAGAGCATCCGCTTCCTTGGTCGCATTATTGGTAGCGATTTGCCAAAACTTTATCGCGTCGGCAAGGTTTTTGCTATCACTTCAAAGACCGAAACTCAGAGCATCGTCATTATGGAGGCTATGGCAACCGGTTTGCCAGTTGTTGCGGTTCGCGCTGGCGCTATTCCAGAGCTTGTTTGGAATAACAAGAATGGCTACCTCTGCACTCCAGACAATCCGACCGAGATGGCGCGCAATCTCACTAAAATTCTCAAGAATTCGCTACTTCAGAGAAAGCTCTCCAAGACTAGCCTCGAGAACATCAAAAAGCACGACATCGGCTACACTTTGACGCGCTTTGAAGAGATTTATCAGACCGTACTCGACAATCGCAATAAAGAATTGAAGAAGCAAAAGAAAAACTAGCGCAAGAACTTGCGAATATGCTCAGCGCAAAGCACTGGTTGTTCGTAATTGAGTAGGTGGCCCGTACCCTCGAGAATATCGAGCTTGACGTTTTTGTGTCCACGAACGCGCTCCTTGGCATTCTTAACCTTAGTTAGGCGATCGTGGCGGCCCATGCAAAGCAGCAGCTTCTTGTCGACTTCGATCGTCGTTTGCTCGTTCATCGATAAATCAATATCCGCAATCACGGCGCGAGTCGAGGTAAAACGACCCGAATGCTCATAATGTTGGCGATCAATATACTTCTGGCGCGTACGATCATAGGTCAAATAGCGCGAAATTAAAAATGCCGCCCATTTACTCTTTAAAATGTGATAGCGCTGATGCCCATTAAAGAGATAAAAGGCGCGATGTAACAATCTTGCCGTACGGCTGCTACGTTTTTGCTGCTTTTCACTACGAATAATTGGCGATAAAAGAATAGCTCGCTTATCTGTATCTTCTGGATATTTGGCGAGATAGTGCGACACAACAATAGAGCCCATCGAGTGGCCAATAATAACTGGCTTTTGGGAAAGATTCAGGCTGGCAACATATTCATGCAACCACTCCGCGTAACAATCAGTAGTCTGCTCGCGCAAAGCGACACGTTCGCCATAGCCAGGCAAATCCGGCGAGAACACTTCAAAATCCTTGCGCAACTCGTCCGCGATTTCAATTAGTCCATAATGGTCGCCGCGAAGGCCATGAATCAGAATTATTGCTGGTTTTTTCATAATTTCTTGAGTGCGCGCTTGATTGCCGGGCGATTAAAACCTTCGATGATTTCGTCGCCAATAATCGTGAGCGGGACAGAAGTAAACTCCCTATCGTATTGCTTCTCGAGCTTCGCGCGAATCTTCTTGTCCGAGAGGTCCTTCTCTTCAAACTCAATCCCCTTCTTCTCGAGCCAAGCCATCAATGCATGGCAGAAGACGCAATCTGGAGTGTAGTAAACCGTAATCATTTTCTTAAGTATATCACTACAAATTATCAATAATAGCGCGGGCTTCGGCGATACTCTTCGTTTCCATAAGCTTCGCACGGATTTCTGACGCGCCCGGGAAGTTATTGATGTAGATTTTATAGAAGTGCTTGAGCGGATCATAAGATTGCAGACCGTACTTCTCGTACAAATCAAGATGAGTGCGCATTAAATCAAGCAGCTCTTCACGGCTATACTCGCGTGGCTCCTTTTCAAAGCAGAAAGGATTACGGAAGACGCCGCGACCAATCATCACGCCGTCGACACCCTGCTCAATATACTTTTGAGCATCGCTTGGGCGGTCAAAGTCGCCATTAATAATCAGCTTGGTTTTTGACGAAAGCTCATTGCGAAGAGCAATAATTTCTGGAATAAGCTCATAATGCGCAGCAACCTTGGACATCTCCTTCTTCGTGCGAAGATGTACCGTGAGTGCATCTGGAGACTCGTTCAAAATTATCGAAAGCCAATCATGCCATTCTTCAACATAAGTATAGCCGAGACGGGTTTTCACGGAAGTCGGAAGACCGGCCATCTTGGTCGAGCGAATGATCTCGACCGCGCGAGCTGGGGTGCGAATAAGACCAGAACCACCGCCCATCGCAACAACATGGCGATCCGGACAGCCCATATTGATATCTACAGCATCAAAGCCGAGCTTCTTAAGTGCCTGGGCAGTTTCTAAGAACATGTCTGGCTGAGTACCCCAAATCTGAGCCACGAGCGGCTTTTCTTCCTGCTCGTATTTTAGGCGCTCGAGAGCATTCGGGCGGCCCTTCTCGCTCACGTAGCTATTAACGTTTGTAAATTCGGTGTAAAAAATATCAGGGCGTGCCGCCTTGGCTACGACCTGGCGAAATGCAATATCAGTAACGCCTTCCATCGGCGCTAGAATTGAGAAACCTGGTTTAAATTGACCCCAAAAGTCCATATTTGTATATTATATCACATTTTGGCTTTTTAGTAAATAGCACAAGCACAAAGAAGCCCCTTCTGGAGAGGGGATACTTTTAGGCTGTTGCGAAATTGCGCTGGCGATAGAAGCCCGAGAAGCCCGAGCGGAGAACTGCGAGCAAGCCATCATCGTCAATGAAGCGATCATCGTTCAAGTTATAATCTGGAGCCTCTTTATGGATCGCTGGAGTTGGATACATGTCGGTTGGGTCGTACTGGGCAAGCCAGCCGTAGAACTCGACCGCATCAAGGGTGGCAATCACATTTTCCTTAGTCATACCAGACATGCGGGCAAGGACGCCTTCCGGAGAATTATCAAGCGGATGAAGCTCATAGTACTCTTCGAGCGCAACTTCAACGGCAGACTGGTCAACGATACCCATTGCAGACGCGAGGCGCTGATCCTCGGAATAGCGGCTGTAATATTTAATATCTTCGTAATCAACCTTCTCAACGCCAAGCTTAGCAAAGGATGCGCTCGAATCATGATCCATGACACAGTTGCTGCCGTCAATCCAGCCGTAGTTTTCAAGAACAGACTTACTCTGAATTAGGCCCATAATACCGCCAACAACTGGAATCATGCCGACGCCAACATCGCCAACAGTACTACCAGTGTGGCCGCTCTCGAGCTCGTTCGCAATGTTCTGGTCTGGCTGACCAAATGGCGAGGTGCGCTGGCCGCAGTAAACAACAAATTTACCCAGGTCACTATCAAGATCAATCGAAGGATTCTCAACCTCGTCAATGTCGCTTTCTTTGAAGTTGTCAGAATCGATATCATTAACCTTCTTCATAATGTTGTAAGCCGTGTTTGGGTTGCTAGAAGAATCAATTTCCTCGTCATCAACAATCTCCATCGTTTCGAAGTCGGTGGTAATGTATGGGTTACAGAAAGCATCGCCGACTGCACCGATACCAGCCAAATCCTCACAGTATTCCGCAGTGTAAGCTTCAGCATAGTTGGCTTTATCTGCAGCCGATGCAGCGCTTGCGCCAGGCAAGATTGAGCCCAAGGAGTGACGCACGGCGGTGCCAAAGTTGCCAAACGAATCCAGAATCGAATCAGACTGCAAGGTCACTGGAATGATCGCGGAGGCTAACTGCCCAGCGAAGGTATACGACGAAGTGTAATCGAACGGGCTCCGCGCTAACCGCTCATTCCGCGCCGTCTCAAGCTCAACATTCTGATTTTGAATAAGCGATACGAGCCAGCCCTTCTTGTTTGCTACGACGCCGCCGCCAGCACGATGATTATTAGACAACAAAGCGCTACCGCCCATATAAGCCGCATTACCTAAGTCTTCCCCGGCAAACTCTGTAACCAGTTTTCGACCAAACATATTAATTACAATCGGCGTCACGTAGGCAATAACCGCACTAATCGCCAAGCCGATCATTGCCATGATTGCAGCCTGAATCGCCTGCCATGCAGCCTCCTCTGCCACAGCTGCAGCCGTAGTCGTACCGAAGGTAAAGATACCAAGGACCGCCTCGACAACACAAACCGCATCGATAATGGTGTCGAGCATCGCAAGAGCCGCCTCGATCTGAATACAGTGAACATAGGACCTGCGCGCGACACGAGTCAAATCGCCCGTATCAAATGGAAGGACATCCGAGAAGAAGTGAAGAATTGTACTGACACTACCAGCAATTCCCCCCAGGCCCGATGCGAACTCGCTGCCCATATCAGCAATAGCCTTGTTTGCAGCGTTTGTAGGGTTAAAGCCCGCAACACTCTCGTCAGCGCCATTGATATTTGCACCGGTAAAGAGATTAGAGAAGCCCTCAGACTGAACCGCCGACCTAGCCACCTCAGATTTCTCCTCGTATTCAGCATCAACTTCGCTACCGTTACTGGAAGTACTCTTTACCGCAACCCTAGATTCGGAGGTCTTAGTAGTAAGAGATTTGCCAACAGCGTTGATTGGCGAAGAGTTTGCGTCCTCAGTACGCGCCTTATCGATGGCTTCAAAGATTTCCTGCGCAACCGTAAGAACCTGCAAAACTTGCATTGCAGCCAAAATAACCGAAAGAGCCGAAAGTGCCTTTGTGATGCCACAACCAACGGTCGAGAGCGTACCGGCAACCGCTGTCACCTTAGAGAGCTTACCGGAAACCTCGTGCGGGTCCTTTGTAGCCTTAAAGTTCTCTGAGCTCTCGGACGTTTCGACGTTGACTTTCTTTTTCTTCGTAGAGCTTTCGGTTTCGTTGCCGTTGGCATCCTTAGTCTTAGTAGTAGTCGTTTCCTCGTCGCTATCCATGCGGGTGCTTTTTGTTTTTGCCTCACCACTCGTAGCATTATTGGCATCATCCGCCATGGTTTTTCGTGCTTTTTCTCCGTCAGGATCATCTTCAGCATCATAGCCATTAAACCGGTTTCGCGACAGGCCAAATTTTTTCAGGAGCTTATCAAACATCTTATCGTTAAACTCCGCCACCGATGTTCGCCAGTTCTTTGTACCATTCGTGTAGGCCGCTCGGAAATCGTTATCTGTTTGAAGCTTTGTCTTGAAAGACGCCACGTCAAGAACCTCAGTCGCGCCCGACTTATTCTTGTAGACCATTTTGCCGCTACCCTCAAAAGAGATGCCCTGCTTTGCAAGCTTCTTCTTCATCTTCTTGGTCGGCTTAAATTTTTCGGTACCAAAGGCGTTTTTCTTCGTTACAGCCGTGCCCGTAGCATTGCGAGCGTTCTTCATCATATTGCGCGTAAAGCTACTCGATCGCATCTCGGTGCTAGTGTTCGTAGTATCAAAAAGACCATTGAGCTTATCTAGCATCGTGAATGGCAAGGCCGCCTGGCTAAGATACATACCGCTACCACCAAAAACCAACGACAAAATAATCGTTAGAAGCGGACCTTTTTTCTTAAAGAAGCCACCGCGATCCGGAATCTTATTGCTCGGCTGACCAGCCTCATCTTCTTTACCCTTTACGCTACCGCCCTTACCGACATTATTAGTAAAGCCGCTTGAGACTTCATTTTCACCAGTCTGCGCATCAAGTCCAAAGGTGGAGCCTTGACCGGCCGCCGAGCCTTCTGCATCGCGCAGGTTCATCTGGATTTTCGAGCGTCGCTGTTCTGGCGTTTCGCCATTCGGCGTCATTGCTTGGCCAGTAAAATCTGGACGCATGTCATTATTGACGCTCTGCATAATATTACGGTAGCCAGGACTTTGAGTCGGCGAAGAACTTTCCCCAGACAATCCGCCAGGGGTCATAACAATATCTGGGCCTTCATCCTGAAGAGCCATCGAACCTTCCGTCCTACCCGCCATTTTCAATAATTTTAGCACAAGTATTTTGTTTTTGCATTACGATCAGGCGGCCTGCGCCACTTGACATTTTTCCTGTTATTTTGCCATAATTAACTAAAGGAGTGTCTATGGCCAAAAATAAAAAGAGTTATAAAAAGAAACACCAGTCACGAGATAAACACTACGGCGCATTAGTCTTAGTATTTTTCGTAGCCATGTTAGGAACCTGCGGATTCTTCGCATGGAAGCAATATAATTCCCGATCACAGAAAGACGACGAGCCAGCCGTCGCCGATTCTAAGAACATCAATACTGCAATCACCGAAAACAAAGTCGAAGGTGGCGACGAAGTCGATACTGGTAATTCCGCTGATGCCAAAGAGTTGGCTCTAAAAGCCGCCGAAGAACAAGAAGTCGAGCGCAACGAAAATGGCCTCAAGATCGCCGAGGTCTACGTTATGAATGTCGGCCACGACACTACGAATGGCGTTGTTTTTGCGAGTGGCATCATTACGAACGTAGTTAACAAGAGTGGTAGCTGCACCTATACCTTCACGAATGGTAGCGAGACCATCGTCGAAGTCGCCAGTGCTCAGCCAAGCCCTAAAGAAACTGTCTGCGGAATGGTCAACGTAGATAGCAGCCGCTTCACACCAGGCCAATGGTCTGTTCAACTAAACTTTAAGTCGGATTTTGCCGAGGGAGACAGCGATGCGACGTCGTTCACGATTCAGTAATTTTGTAAGGGTAGGCATATTCTCAGCAATTGCGCTGAGTGCGGGCTTTTTATCTGTGTTTGCCTACCAGAATTTCAAGAAAGAAAATAGCACTCAGGCATTGAGCGCTACAGAGTTCCAAGCGGGCCGTATTATTGACGACTCGATTTTCTATAATCCAGATACCATGACAGCAGCGGAGATTGATGCATTTATTGATAGTCATTCACCTGCTTGCGATATGTGGGGCAACGGCTATTCTTATGGCATTCAGAACAAAGAATATGCCAGAAGACAGCGCGAGGCAGGCAATGCAGCTTGGCATGAGCCGCCATATGTTTGCGTTAGCGAATACTACGAGAACCCAGAAACACATGTTTCGAATTTCGAGACAAATGGCCAGAAACAGCCAGGCATGTTAAGTGTCGGCGAGATTATTTATAAAGCCGCACACGAATACAACGTAAATCCTCAGGTTTTGCTCGTCATGCTCAAGAAGGAGAGCTACGCTTGGGGCGACGATTGGCCACTCAAGTGGGAGTTCAATACAGTCATGGGCTACGCATGTCCAGACGGCGCACCTTGTAACGAGGAGTATTTTGGCTTCTACAACCAGATGATGATGGCGGCATGGCAGCTAAACTATTATCGCGAACATATTTATTCATACAACTACAGGCCATACGCAACCAATAATATTCTTTACTCGCCAGATCGTAGCTGTGGCTCAAAGCCAGTTTATTTGGAAAACCTAGCGACAACTTCGCTCTATATTTACACGCCATACACACCTAACGATGCGGCTCTGGCCAACTATCCAGGCACTTCGTATTGTGGTTCTTATGGTAACCGCAACTTCTATATGTATTTCAGAGAGTGGTTCGGAGATACCCTAGAGAATCCTGGCATTAAGAAGGTCGAGGCTCGCTACAATGCTCTTGGTGGCGAAAACAGTAATCTCGGCAAAGCTATGACCGACTTTCCTAACTGTAATATCGGCCGCAAGAACGCATGCGTTCAGGCTTACGAGAATGGTGTAATTATCTATTCGCCAGAAACCGGCGCTTGGGAACAGTACGGCGATATTAGAAATAGGTTTGTTGCGTTAAGGTCCGTTGATGGCATTCTAAAGTATCCTGTCGGCCCAATGAACTGCGCGATCGGTTTCAAGGGTGCTTGTGTTCAGGCTTACGAGAATGGTGTAATTATCTATTTGTCAGAGACTGGTGCTTGGGAACAGTACGGCGATATCCGCAACAAGTTTATCTCGACCGGAAGCGTAAATGGCGCTCTCGGCTTCCCTACGAGCGGAATTGAAACAAAAGACGGTGTCACTACTCAGACCTTCGCTGGCGGTGCTATTTCCACAACAAAGACTGGTACTTGGGAAAGCTACGGTGAGATTTACCAGAGATATCTCCAGACCAAGGATAAGCTAGGACAAATTTCTGGCCCAATGAACTGCGCGATCGGTTTCAAGGGTGCTTGTGTTCAGGCTTACGAGAATGGTGTAATTATCTATTCGCCAGAGACTGGTGCTTGGGAACAGTACGGCGATATCCGCAACAAGTTTATCTCGACCGGAAGCGTAAATGGCGCTCTCGGCTTCCCTACGAGCGGAATTGTCGCAGGCCAAAACGGCTCCGCATATCAGACTTTCCGCAATGGAAAGATTGAAATAACTAGCTCCGGAATCGTAGTTTCACGCAATTAATAAAACTATCGCTTCTTAATTAGTGACTTAGCGCCTCTTAGAGGCCTGGTTACTTTCCAGCTAGTAGATTCATAAATACTCGCAATATCATGCTCAAGCTGCTTTATGCGTTGATCTTTGCGAGTATTTTTCTTCGCGCAGCGCATCGTTCCACTTAGCTGCAGCTCGCATAAACAGAAGCAGGTCATCCTTACCAAAGTAGCCCTCGCCACCCTGTTCACACAAGGAGAATTGCTGCTCTTGATCATAAATACTGCAATTGCTGTCTTTAGCCTTCTTCAAAAACGACTCTACAAAATCTATAGTCGGCTTTTTCTTGCATTCCAACGAATCAATTCGCCCATAATAGTTCCCCCAAACCGACTCTCTCGAACATTTATCCTTAATCAGACCACTAACTCTGTAGTTCTGCTTATTGCTGGCCAGAGCTTCTAGCTCCTGTAAAACTTGTTTTTTCTGTCGCGCACCAAAACCGACAAAATTATTGTTTTTAATTTTGTCGAAACTTTCCGCCGAAAGCGCTTCAAGATATGGACCATCATAACCTAGCACCATAACAGGAATATTTAGCGAAGCAGCCTCCATTGCAGAAAGACCCATACCAAGAAAGCCACAGTAATTGCCCTTTCTTAGCGTCTCTACAGCATTGTCGGTCCAGCCTTTTAGTGAAACCTTATTTTGCTTCAGCTTCTTCACCTCTTCCGCAAGCCAAGATTCGCCGTCGCCTTTTCCGAAAATTTCAATATCATCAATTACGCCTGCGTCATCCATAATCTTCAGAGCATCCGCAATAAGACCAGACTTAATTTTGTCCAACCTCGAAATACACGCCCAGTGGCCAGGACGACCTTCAATCTTCTCTTGCTGCGATTCTATTTTTATAGAATTCGGCACAACCTTAACATCATTATTAACAAAGTATTCCTCGGCCTCTTTTCTAATATGCTCGCCGACAATATTTACTTCGTCAAAGCCATACCTCTGAATGGAGTCCAAGAAAAGATTGCCGTATTCGACCGTCGATGTCTTGCCATGAAGTGTCAACGAAATCGGCACCTTGAGCCTGTTGGCCGCAAAAACAGCGGGGATGAGTAGGTTCCACGGATGGCATTCAATATGATCAATTTTATTTTCTACACAAAAGTCGTAGATTTCTTGCGCCTGCCTCAGTATTCGCCCCATTGGCGCATCGTACCACCCGAGAGTGTCAGTCTTTAGAACTTTCTCAAAACACGAAGAGAACTCGTCACTCAAAACGCCGCAAGCAAGATAAGCCTTTATATTTTTGGACACATAGTAATCTAGTTGCCCCAATATTCTATTTTCCAACCCTCCTCCGACGAAATTATCAGAGACGATTAGCACTCTCCTGCAAGCAGCCATATCTTGCCTTTATTGTACCACAGACCTTTTTGGCTTTTTTATGATAGAGTTTATTTATATGTTAGAGAGATTACGCAAATTCACTTCTTCCCATTCAACCTTTTCGATCGCCCTAGTTTCGTTTGTTATTTCAGCTGGGTTATCGCATTGTTTTTCTTTCGGATTTTCAAATCGCTTCTTCCTTTTCTTTCTTGTAGCAATCGCCGTCTATTATTTGATTGATAATTTCTGCAAGAGCCACAACAGACAAAAGAGCTTTTTTGCGCTTATCTTCTCTTTGCCGCTCACCATATCTTTCTTAATCGGCGATAAAATCGTCTACACAACAACCGATTTTCTAGGTTTCTCTATCTTCGATATTCCTAAGTATTTGTGTCTCTTAGCACTAATATTCCTGCTCGCAAATTTTCTACTCTCACTTAGTGTTTTCAAAGATTTCGCCAAGATTAAGCCGTTCAAAAGCATCAAGCATCCTTTCTGGTTTGCTTTCTGTGCAATGATTATTTGTTGGCTGCCATATTGGCTCGCCTTCATGCCTGGCATCATTAGCGTTGACACTATCGTTCAGTTCAAACAAGCAATTGATCCTTCGCAGCTATCTAATTGGCACCCAATTCTCCATACTTTATTGTTGGGAATCCCAGTTAAAATTGGCTACTCGCTCGGAAATCTGACCGCCGGCATCACCATCGCCGTCCTAATGCAAGAATTAGTTACCGCCGCAATTCTCGCCCGCGTAGCTATTAATCTCGCCAAGATTCAGAAGAGAGCAATCTTTTACTACGTTCCTGTAATCTTCTTTGCGCTTTGCCCAGTAGTTGCTCTTTACGCGGTAACTCCTTGGAAGGATATCATCTTCTCTAGCCTCTTCTTATTGTTAGTAGTTTTAGTTTACGGCGCATTAAAGAACGGCAAAAATACCTCTCTGGATCTAAAAAACAGCTGGAAGATTCTCCTACTATTGTTCCTGGTTCCATTCTTCAGGAACGGAGGAGTCCTCATTTTGCTTTCCGTCATTATCTTGTTTGCAATTTACTTTAAGAATCAGAGAATTAAAGTTTTGTCCTGCGGTGCCGCAGTCGCCATCTTAGTCATGCTAATTCAGGGTCCAGGTTACAAGCTCCTACACGTCCAAAGCAGCCCTTTCATGGAATCCATGAGCGTCCCAGCACAGCAAATAGCTTACGTTGCTAGGAATAATGAGCTTCGCCCTGAAGATCTAGAAGAATTAGATTATTTCGCAGACGTAGATTTGCTCGTTGGCAGCTACTCGCCAATGCACGCAGATGCCGCTAAAACATCTTTTAATTACGGCTTGGTCGAGGAAGATAAGGGACGATTCTTGAAGCTTTGGGCTAAGCTCCTCAGCTACAATTTCGGAAGCTACGTCAAAGCTTACATTTACCACATTTACTCCTATTGGTATATCGGGGAGCCTACCTGGGTCGACGACTACACGAACGTCCACCGAGGCGAATGGGTTACCGAGTGGGATTATTCAGACATCAATATCTTTGGCGAAAAGTACCGCTACTACGCCTCGCTCGTGCTTAGAGCGCTTCCAAGAACGAGCTGGTTTGGCGCCATTACTAACGTCGGTGCTCTTGTTTGGGGCTACATCTTCATGTTCATTGCCGCCCTATACAAAAAGCGTAAATCCGTCGCACTCGCAATCATTCCGATCTTCGTCTATATCTGCTCACTTTTGATTGCTTCGCCAGTGTCTTGGATCTTTAGGTACGTCTACATTCTATTGCTAGCACTCCCGGTCTTCTTCTGCCTCGTCTTCTGCGAGCCAAAAAAGAAGCAAAAATAACCGTTTTAGGCCTATCTCTGGCCTATCTGTTATAATTTATCTTATGAGCACCAAGATAAAAGTTATTTCCATTTTTGGCACAAGACCAGAAGCCATCAAGATGGCGCCCGTAGTAAAAGAACTTGAATCTAGAGCTGAAATAGATTCGAAAGTTTGTGTGACTGCTCAGCATAGAGATATGCTCGACCAGGTACTGGACGCTTTTAAAATTACCCCAGATTACGATCTCGACATCATGAAGCCAGGACAGACTTTGTCCTATATTACCGCCGAGGTTATTAAGGGTATCGAAGAAGTTATCATTAAGGAGCAGCCTGACGTCGTCTTAGTCCACGGCGATACGACTACTGCAACGGCAGCAGCTCTAGCAGGCCTTTATCAGCAGGTCGCAGTAGGTCACGTCGAAGCTGGCCTTCGCACCTATGACAAGTATTCTCCATTCCCAGAAGAGATGAATCGTCAGATTATTGACTGCATTGCTGATTATCTTTTTGCGCCTACGGAAACAAGCAAGAATAACATTGGTGACAAGCTTAATAAGAATCAGTCTGTTTTTGTGACTGGAAATACCGCAATCGATGCGCTTAAGACCACTGTGTCGGACGCATATTCTAACGAAGATCTAGATTGGGTCGGCGAAAACGAGAGGCTCATTTTGGTTACCGCCCACAGGCGTGAAAACTTGGGCGATCCAATGCGCCACATCTTTACTGCTATTCGCAGAATCGTAGACGAAAACCCAGACGTTAAGGTTATCTATCCTGTACACCTAAACCCAAAGGTCCAAACCGTAGCAAACGAGATCTTGGGCAACAACGACAGAATCAAGCTCATCAAGCCGCTAGACGTTCTTGATTTCCATAACTTTATGGAAAGAGCATTCTTTATCATGTCTGACAGCGGCGGCGTTCAGGAAGAGGCACCATCGCTCCATAAGCCAGTCTTGGTGTTGCGCGACACTACTGAGCGCCCTGAAGGCGTAGAAGCAGGTACGCTTAAGTTGGTTGGCACGGACACCGACGCTATCTATGAAGCAGCAAACGACTTGCTAAATAATCCAAAAGCATACGAAGAAATGGCAAACGCAAAGAACCCTTACGGCGACGGTTTTGCAAGCAAGCGCATTGTAGATGCAATTATTGATAGTTTTGCCAAGAAGGAGGCTTAATGGCACAAGAAAAAAGCAACTATTCAAAAGAAGAAGTCGAGAAGCTCATTGAGCGCAACAAGCAGCTCGAGCACGAAGTTGCATCCTTGCACAAAATCGTAAACTCAAAGCGTTTCATTTTTGCCGACAAAGCAGGCAACCTATTCAACAGAGTTGCCCCAGAACATACCTTCCGTAGAGGAGTCGTCAAGTTGGCCTATTCGCCAATTCGCGCCTACAAGCGCTACAAGCAGAACGCTACCACCAGAAAGATTCAGAAGCTCGCAAGCAATTACTCTCGCGTAATTGTCATGCACAGCATTCCGTGGAACGTTCAGCTAAAGCAGCGCCCTCATCATTTGGCATCAAGGCTAGCAGAGCACGATTTGTTCGTGATTTATCTCGAGCCAGACGAAGCTATTACTTCTTTCAGAAAAGTTTCTGATAATTTCGTAACCACGAATTCGCTAGACAATATTATGAGGCTCACAAAAAGAGCAGATACTCATTATTATTTCTTCTTTAACAACGTTTCCAACATTACGCTCGATTGCGTAAAAGAAATCAAAGCAAGTGGCTACAATATTATTTACGAATATATCGATGAGTTCCATGAGGATATTTCCGGTACGGTCACTAACCAGCTAGACATCTGGAATAACATGAAGGAATTGGCTCCAGCCGCTATTTTGGCTAGCGCCGACAAGCTCTACAATGACGCCGTTAAACAGTACAAGAAGAGTCGCGTGCTTTTGTCGAAGAATGCCGTCAATATCTCCGATTTCGACTATCATAATTACGAAGATGCAGAGATTCCAGGCGATCTAAAGAAGATTTTGCTTTCTGGCCACAAGATTGTTGGCTACTACGGCGCAATTTCCCCATGGCTAAATTATGATTTGATTCACAAAGCCGCAAAGAATAATCCAGATTTGGAGTTCGTCTTTATTGGCGTTAACTATCAGGATTCCTTGAAGAACTTGGACACCTCGATCAAGAACATTCATTTCTTGGGGCCAAAGGATTACGCAAAACTTCCGCTTTATTCTCGCAGATTTAACTGCGCCATGATTCCGTTCAATTACGGCGAAATCGCAAAAGGCACTTCACCAGTTAAGCTTTTCGAATACATGGCTATGGGTCTCCCAACCGTATGTACGCGCGATTTGCTAGAATGCTATGGTTACAAGCATGTTCTAATTTCGGAGAATGACGAAGAGTTTTCCGAAAACCTCAAGAAAGCTATCGAGTCTCAGGATTCAGAGAAGACTAAGGAAAAGCTCCTAGCCCAGGCAAAGAAGAATTCTTGGGGCAGCCGCGCTAATGATATCGTCGACTATCTCGATAAGCTAGAGTCTGAATAGAAGACCAGTCTTCAACAAAAAATACACCCGCTTGGGTGTATTTTTATTTTATCTTTACGAATTGTTCTTTCGCCACAAATCAATGTAAGCCGTCGCAACTTCCTTAGGGTCGCCATCTTTTATGATCTTACCCTGCTCTAGAAGCATCGCTCTCGTACAGTACTTCGTAACGTTTTCCATTGAGTGCGTAACTAGAACTACAGTTTGCTTCTTGTCTCTTAGCGAAGCGAAGTAATCGTTACATTTCTGCTGGAACGCCGCGTCGCCAACCGCTAGAACCTCATCTAGGATCAAGATGTCTCCTTTAGCGCGGATTGCGATAGAGAACGCCAACCTTACCTGCATGCCGGAAGAGTAATTCTTTAGTTTCTGATCTTGGAACTTCTCCAATTCGGCAAACTTCCAAATGTCATCATACATCTCGTCCATCTCTTGGTTAGAGAAGCCGAGAAGCGCGCCGTTCATATAAACGTTCTCGCGGCCAGTCAATTCAGGATTAAAACCAACGCCAAGCTCAATAAATGGGACAAGGTTGCCATCAATCGTCACGCGGCCCTTAGCAGGATAATAAACACCAGCCAAAATCTTTAGGAGGGTAGACTTACCGGAGCCATTTCGGCCAACAATACCAACAAACTCGCCCTTCTTTATTTCGAAATCTAGCCCCTTCAAGACCTTCTGTTCAACATAGCCTTTTTTGCCCTTAAGCCTGTTAAAGATCGCCTGCTTTAGACCCCAAGATTTTTCTGTAGGCAAATTAAAGCTTTTGTGCAGATCTTTGACGCTGATAGCAACATCGCCATCAGTATGCATCTCAATTCTCTTACCAATCTTTTTACCAGACATAATTACGCCTCCTCCGCAAAGAACTTAGATTTCTTTCTGAAGAAGAGGGCCGCAATCAACAAAATTGCAATTTCGACGATGATAGGAGATACCATTACGATTGGATTGTTTAGGTAGTTCCAAGTAGTCACTGTTTCGGCGGTGATTAAATTATGCCTAATATCCTGAATCGCCTGAGCAATTGGATTCAAGAGAATAATCTTGGAAGCAAGGACACTTGAAGCGGAAACCATCGAGATTGGATAAATAATCGGAACCGCATAGAACATAGCCTGAACGAGCACATCCCAGATAGAGGTAACATCACGATACTTAACGTTGATTGCACCAAGAAGGAACGAAATTCCTAGCGACAACACATATAGCTCCAAGAGCGAGAGAGGCACAAGTAGCCAGCTCAAGCTAGGAGTTACGCCATTGATCAGCGCAAAGACAACAATAACAACCAAGTTAATAAGCATATTAATCACGGCCGTCAAAGTCGCCGACACGACAACGATATATTTTGGAAAGCTAATCTTACGCAATAAATCTCCACGCAGAACAATTGACTGGATGCCCTGGCTCGTACATTCCGCGAAGAAGCTCCACATCGAAGTACCAACGAGAAGATAGACCGGGTAGTGAGGAATATCTCCACCAAAGCGAAGAAGCTTAGCAAAGACAACATACAGAATAGCGAACATCATCAATGGCCTAATCAAAGCCCACAGGTAACCCAAGACGGAACCTTGATAGCGTAGCTTAAAGTCGGTTTTTACCAACTCTCTAAGCAAGACTCTGTTCTTCTTATTCCACACCTTCGGAATTTTCATATATGGTTATTTTAGCATAAAATCATATATTATACTAAGAGATAGAGGCCCCATGAAGACACACGAATCACCCCTAATTTCCGTTATTATTCCCGTCTACAATACGGGCAAAGCTTGTGTCGCCCTGCTCGAAGCTCTTCTGGGTTCTACCCACAAAAAGATCGAAATTATCTGCGTCGATGACGGCTCAAAAGACGATAGCCTTAAATTGCTAGAAGGCTTCGCAAAGAACCACTCGAAAGTTAAAGTTTTCAGCCAAAAGAATGCTGGACCTTCCGCCGCCAGAAATACCGGCATAAAGCACGCTCTTGGGCAGTATGCGGTATTTATTGATTCAGACGACATGATTGAGCCTGAATTCTTGAGCGAATTATTAAAGGCCTATTCCGATGACACGATTTTGGCCTGCACTTCTCTTTTGTATAACCGCCTAGCAATTGGCGAATCTTACCCAATCTATACAAAGCGAATGCGCGCGCACAAGAAGAATGAATCGATCAAGGATTACGTTCTTTATCTATTACGCTACGACGGGCGTCTATATGGCGTAATCAATAAGCTGTTCCGCCTTGATATTATTCGCGACAACAACCTTGAATTCGACACTTCTATCCGTTTTGCAGAAGACACGAATTTCGTGCTTGATTACATCGACGCCGCAACAAAGTACTATAACAAGTCTTACAACATCGGCTTCATTTACAAGCCACTCTATATTTACAATTACGGCACCGAGACGAGTACGGTAGCGAAGTCTTCTTTGAGTTGGGATGGCTGGCAGAAAAGCTTTGAAAAATTGCGCGATTGGGCTAGCTCAGAAAACAATCTTACAGCCCGCACGAGACTCTTTTTAGTGTGGCTTCGCTGGAAGATTTCCCACGCACTTAACGTGCAGCGCGCTAACATCCCGAAGAAAGAAAAGCTAAAGTACGCCGGGCGCCTTGAGCTTTTCTTCGCGAGATTAGTTTTGTTAGTCAGAAAATAATCGTTTACTTTTTGCTCTAGCAAAACTCGCAATCCGAGAGAGTAAAATGATAAACTTATATCAATATGAAGGTCGCTATTGTTTGCGATTGGCTCACCGTTCCGGGAGGTGCAGAGAAGGTTCTTCTTGCCGTTCACCAAATGTTCCCAGAGGCGCCAATCTATACTTCTAAATATGACAAAAAAGGCATCGATTGGTTTTTGGATGCCGACGTGCGTACGGGCTGGCTCCAAATTTTCCCAAGCTGTCTGCGCCGTTTTCTCGCCCCACTTCGCCAGCGTTATTTTTCGCATCTCGATTTGTCCGAATATGATCTAATTATTTCTGTGACCGGCGCCGAGGCAAAAAGCATCAAGAAGGGTAATGCTACACACGTCTGCTACTGTCACGTTCCAACCCAGTATTACTGGGAAATGTACGATGATTACATTAAGAACCCTGGTTTCGGCATCCTGAATCCACTTGCGCGCCTAGGCCTCAAGCTCGGCGTCAAACCTCTTCGCAAGGCCGACTTTAAAGCCGCCCAGCAGCCAGATTACTTCGTCACGATTTCCAGCTACGCCGCAGACATGATCAAGCAATACTATAAGCGCGAAGCAACCGTCATTGCGCCGCCAGTCGAAGTAGAGAAGTTTCATAACAGCAAATCTCATAAGCGCAGCGGCTTCATTAATTTTTCGCGCCAAGTCAGCTGGAAACGCCAGGATTTAATTGTTAAGGCCTGCATCAAGGCCGGCAAGGAAGTCACCCTGATTGGGGACGGCCCAGAACACGAGCAGCTCGTAAAGTACGCTGGCAATTCTCCGCTCGTTCACTTCATTCCTTTCTCTGAGCCAGCTAAGCTGCATGAGCTCGCCGCCAAGAGCGAGGCCTTCATCTTCCCGAGCAAAGAGCCTTTCGGCATTGCGCCAGTTGAGGCGCTCGCGGCAGGCTGCCCAGTTATTGCTTACAGCGAAGGCGGAGCCCTCGATTATGTTCATGCCGGCAAGAATGGCGAGTTCTTCAAAGAGCAAAGCGTTGACTCTCTCGTTAAAGCTCTCAAGAAATTCGACGGCAGCAAGTATTCCGAAAAGGAAATTGTTAAGAGCGCCGACGCCTTCAGTGCTACTGAATTCAAGCGCAAACTTCAGGAGTTTATAGATGAAAAAATGGCTAAATAAAGCTCGTCTCGCCCTGCTTTCTTCCCTGCCAATTGTTGTATTTTTTACAAACTTCCCCCTGATTCGCCTCGGCGAGAATTCGAGCATGTACTTCGAGATTAGTCTGCCGATGATTTGGCTCGCCACTTTCGATCTGGTCAGTTTGGCTGAACTGCCAAATATCATTAAGCTTTTTAAAAAATACTCGAAGGCCATACTTGCTAGCTGCATTTTGATTTTCTGGCTCGTTCTGTCTTGTCTCTGGAGCGCAAATCCTTTGCGTGGCACCCTTACGGCAGGGCTGATAGTCGCAATTGCTTTTGCGGTCATGAGTTTCTTTGCGGATCTTCCAAACAAGAAATTCCTCGTGCGTGAAGCTAGACTCTTCATCGGGACCAGCTTCGGCGTATCTGCCTTTTGTATTATGCAGGGAATTCTCGACGTTTATGGCGCTCAGCACAATCTGCTTTGCGAGGGTTGTCACTATCAGACCCTGGGCTTCCCACATAGTAATGGTTTTGCAATCGAGCCACAATTTATGGGCAATCTCCTGATTGCGCCATGTATTCTTTCCTTAGATATTCTATATAAGAAAATAAAATTGAAAAAAGGGAAGGGCTGGCCGTTTGGTTTTGCCTTCATGACTTTCATCCAGATTCTCGCCCTGTTTATCTGTTTCTCGCGCGGTGCCATCTATTCCTTCGCAGTTGCAGTTCTATTAGTTGCGGCTCATGATATATATCACAAGAAATATATGCACACGGTGATATATATCACTACAATCATAATATCCTTTGCTTGCGGCTTGCTCACTCAGGGTATTTGGGCCGAGATCTCGCCAACTTCTGAAGGCTTTTTCGATGGCATCTCGCGCAGCATCAACCAGCTGACTCTCGGTAAAATCAGTCTTCCACAGCCTCAAAGCGCCCAAAATCTAGACGCAAAGATGGCCATTCTTGAACCGCAAGAAGAATCAATGTTTGACGGTTACATCGAGGAATCTACTAATGTTCGACTCGATTTAAACAAAAACGCGCTTGCCGCTTGGAAGCAGAGCCCGAAAACCATTCTTTTCGGAGTCGGCCTCGGCGGAGCAGGTCGCGCCATCGCAACTTATCGCGGCGGCTACGAGCGCGAAATCGTCCAAAATGAATTTTTCTCATTATTGCTAGAGATCGGTTTGGTCGGCTGGATTCTAATATTTGCCGCCGCCTATCAGCTAGTGAAGCTGCACAACAAACAAACCTCCTTTATATTTATTGCAATTATTGCGGCCTATTTCGCCAGCATGGCATTTTATTCTGGAATCACAAATGTCTGGCACATTTACCTCTTTACACCTGTTCTATACGTGCTGCCCGGAATTAGGCGCACGAAAGCACATATGCTAAAATAGAATACATATGAATAGTCGTTCGGTGGACGGACTTCAGAGGAGGAGTGGATCAAAGAAGGCTCAGAAAGTAATTTCGATGAGCCAAGCTGGTTTGGTTAGGCGAGATACCAAACAGCCCGTCAAAGTCAGCCAGAGTACGATTCAGTCTGTACGCAAAGTCCAAAAAAGCAAACCGGTTTCCGCAGGAAGCCGCATATCGGCCGTGCGCCAAAGCACGGTCAGCGAGCGCGACGAACATCGCCAGCTCGAAATTCAACAACAAGCAGAGCTAAAGAAAGCACAGCAAGCTGAGCTTGAACGTAGGCGCCTCTTGCGCCAGCGTGTCACTGAGGCCGAAATTGCCGAGCAGGGCCGCTCGCAGCATCAGCTTGGTGATATTAACGAAGAGCATCGCGAACTAGGTATGCCAGAAAAGAAAGTAAAGAAGAAAGGCCTCTTGCGCCGCAAGAAAGATCTTGATGATGACGATAGACTCGAGCATGGCAGCGAAGCTGCGCGCGAGTTTTTGGCGAGCGCGCACGATGTCGACGCAACCGATTTCGATGAGGTTCCAGCAAAAGAAAAGCGCAAATCTTGGAACAAGAAGCAGAAAGCAGCCAAAAAAGCCGCTAAATACGATGCCAAGAAATATGGCAAGAAAAAGAAGCATCCTGTTCTTAAGTTTATTCTGTTCATTTTCCTCATCGCACTTATTGGCGGTGGCGTCTGGCTCTATAACTACGCAAACTCTTTCGTTAAAGACATCACCGACGACGGCGACATCCTTAGCTTGATTTTCTCCGACGACAAAAAACCACTTCAGCAAGACGAGCGTGGCCGCACTAATGTTCTTGTATTCGGTACCGAAGGCTACGACATGAACGATCCAAATTATGATGGTGGCTACCTTACCGACTCTATGATTATGGTTAGCTTCGATCAGAATTCCGGCGACATTAAGGCCGTCAGTCTTCCGCGCGACCTCCATTACGGCAGCTGCACCGGCACCGGCAAGCTCAACGAAGTCTTCTATTGTAATTACGATACTTGGGATCTCGATACGAGCAATCCTGAGAATGTTAAAGAACACGAAAAGGCCGGTCAAGACGCACTTGCTTCCGCCTTCGAAGACATCCTTGGCGTCCAGATTCATTACAAGGTTCACGTAAACTGGGCGGCGGTCATTCAGATTATTGATGCAATCGGCGGCGTCGATGTCGTCTTCACTTACGGCGAAGAGCAATGGTCTGGCGACGAAACTACCATCGAAGTTTCCGATCCACGCGGCCTTTCAGACGCTTACGGATGGGAAGTCTTCTACGAATATCCAACCATGCAGGTTATTCATCTCGACGGCGGTAACGCTCTCGCAGTCGCCCGTACGCGCAACTCGCACGGTGGCTATGGCGCCTTGCAGGGCAACTTTAGCCGCGAATACTTCCAGCAGAAGATTATCGAAGCAACCGTTAAGAAGCTCAAAAAAGATAAGTCCAAGTACCTCACAAATCTAAATGCTGTCATGGACCTCAAGAATGCCGTCGGTGACAATATGCGCACTACCTTTGGCGCAGACGAGATTAAGACACTCATGCGCCTTGCAAACGAGCTAAACACTACAAATATTGAGTCGCTCTCGATGGTCGAGAACTACGATGGCAACGCCGCTATGATGACCACCGGCATGCTAAATGGCATCAGTTACGTCCTTCCAACCGCCGGCGATCGCAGCTGGTATATGATTCATAACTTTATCCAGGAGCGCCTCTATGCGAGCGCATTCTCACAAGAGAAGGCCCAGATAGTCGTCCTCAACGGCACCGAAACACCAGGCCTCGCAGCCACCAAACAAGAGGAGATGAAGTACGACGGCTTTAAGGTATCAGAGATAGGGAATACGCCGGACGATTTCGGGGAAGTACCAACCACGATTATTTATAAGCTCAACGACTCTAAGCCGCAAACGCTTGAAGAACTCAAAAAATACTTTGGCGTCGACATCACGAGCGAAGTCCCAGAGAGTCTTTCCGACTTCGTCGAAGGCAATGACTTTATCGTGATTCTTGGCGACGATCAATTCGCGCCAGCAGTCTAGAATCAGCCTGCAATCAAAAGCCACTTTCGCAAGAAGGTGGCTTTTTGAATGCGAATAGGTAACTTTCATTACATGCGTTTTATTTTTCCAAATCGGAAAATTATTCTAGATTAATGGGCTCTCATTGAAGTAAAACTATTTTCCAAAATGGAAAAATAAATCACAGTACTTCAATTAAGCATAGCTCGCGAAATTAGTTGTAATAAGTACAACAAAAGTTGTTCAGCTTCTCTGTTATTTGACATTTATTTTATTTTATTGTGAAAATATTTATTTTAATCGTTTGCATTTTTTGTGAAATATTGCGTTATTATTCAATAGTTTTCCACATGTGTGCAAATATTACAACATATTTTAATATTATAATCAAAAGCGGTTTTCCCCATTCCTGTGCAAAACTTTTGCACTTCCCCTTCCCGACCCCTTATTGTTTGCCTATTCAGATCAATAAATCTACAATAAAGCCATGAGCCCATTACTAAAACGCTGGCTGGCCGCTACCCTAGCAATATTTGTAATTATTTTTGGCATCATATTTGCCTTTCGCGTTAAGGAAGACTACGAGTATGCTTCAGGCAACGAGTACGCCCGCACACACATGTCAGAGCGCATAAACTACTCCATGAATAGGTCATTTAGAGCTTCCCTGGCCCTCACGGCGACCGTCGGACAGGCCTTCTTCTGGGCGATTGAGGGGTTTCAACAGCACAAAAGAAAGACTTCTCCAGACAAGGAGCCGATTTCGCCTATAATTATCGCGATCGCTGTCGTCGTGCTTGTATTCTTTACCCTTCTACTGACGCTTCCGCTTTGGTTTAAAATTCCTAGCTAAGATATCAAAAAAAACGACGGCCGTTACCGTCGTTTTTTAAAGCTAATCTTCTTTCTTTGCAATATGAAGGACGCGTTCTTTGCCTTCACCAGTACTGAATGTCTTGATATCCGAGTAGTCCTCAGAGAACTTGTGGACCGTGCGGCGATCGGCTGCATTTAGGTTCAAGACCTTCTCTACGCCCGTGCGGCGAACTTCCTGAATCCAGCGCTCGGCCTGAGTCTCAATCTTGTCTGCACGCTGACGCTTGTAGTCTGCGATATCGATATTGACGCGAGTTACCTCGGCATTACGAGCGACCAAAGTCATCATGACAACATGCTGCAAAGCGCGTAGATTGTTTGCGTTCTTGCCAATTAGAAGCGAATTCATGCTCGTGCTTGGAATTGAGAGCTGAATTACGTCATCCTCAATCGTCGAGTAGACCGCTACATTAATACCAAAGAACGAAAGCAAATCCTCGAGATACTTCGTTGCGAAACGAATCGATTCGTCGGTATTCATAATTATTTCCTCCTTTTCTTTTTATCAGAGGCAGTTATTCTTGTGATGTGGACACCACTATCGGAGTCCTTGTTTTTATTTTTATTGCCATAATGGCCATTTGATTCTTTCTTGGCGTCGCGGATGTTTTTCTCAACACCTTTGACAATCTCGGCTTCAACCGCTTCGTGCGCTTTGAGTTCTTTAATAATCTTCTTATCGGCAGACTCTTCCATCTCGGTAAGATTGCGATTCATGAGGAACTTATTGAGGCCGATTGTAATCGTGTTATTAAGCAAGTAGTAGAAGACCAATGCGCCCGGCAAGGAAACCATAATAAACAGCATCATAAATGGCATCATGAGCGTGCTCTGCTGCTGAGCCATCGCGTTAATATCTTCCTGGCTAACCTCGTTACCCTTTGCGGTTTCCTTCATTAATTCACGGAAGCCCTTCTTTTTCTTGCCAGTCTTACGGCTAGGATCGTTCATCTTAGTCATAATAAACTGCGCAACCGCGGAACAAATCGCAAAAACAAAGATTACTATCGAGTGCAAAGAATGCTTACTAAAGCCATTCTCTTTGATATCCGAGAAGAAATCAGTGGCCTTAACCGAAAGATTGAGCTTACCGAAGAGCTTAGGCTCAAACTCATAATTTGCAGCCTCAGGATTCTCGCTATAGGTAGTCAAATAATTGCGCTGCATCTCGATGATATCGTTGATACGACTCATATTCGCAACAAATGGATAAGCAGAGTGGATGACATTATATTTAATAGTCTTCCCTTCCTTAGTGCCAGCACAGCGCGTAGAAGCAACCGGCGCGTTATAATCGTCAGAAACTTCGCAAGGACGAACCGTAACATTGATTGCTGTAAAGAGCGCGATAAAGATTGGTAGCTGGATAAAAATAGTCGCCACAGAGCGGAAAGGCTTTACGTTTTTGCGCTTGTAAAGCTCCATCATCTGTAGCGATTCCATCTGGCGGTTGCCGTTGCAACGCTTCTTAATTTCAGCCAACTCAGGCTGAATCTGGCGCATGATGCGCGTCTGATGCATCTGTTTCTTGATTAGTGGCCAGGTAGCCAACTTAACAATGACAACAAAGATGATAATTGCGAGACCGAAGTCGCCAACGAGGTTATAAATCACAAAAAGGATGTTTACGATCGGACGAACAATCAAAGCATCAATTAAACTAAACATTCCACATCCTTCCTTTAAAACTTTCTTTATTCTAAACTATTTCGGCCTCTTTTAGCAAGTCGCGGATAAGATTACGCAACTCCTTAAACTCAATCGTTGCCACTTCCCTATTATAGATATTAAAAATACAGTCGACTGGCTTCTGAATTTTCTCGCGTTCGAGACGAATTGCTTCGTAGACACGGCGGCGAATACGATTGCGACCAACTGCCGACTTCAAAACCTTTTTACTTACCACGACGGCGAAGCGTTGTTTACCTCTAGCGTTTTCAGCAAAAACTAAGGAGATACGAGATCCCCTTATGGATTTGCCATTCTGGTAAGTGTAGCGGACACCACCCCGCGAATGAAAACGGTATCTTTTGGAAAGCATTAGGCGGTCAAGCGTGCGCGACCCTTAATACGGCGGCGAGCAAGAACCTTGCGACCGTTGCTAGTTGCATTGCGCTTACGGAAGCCGTGCTCGACTTTGCGCTGGCGCTTATGCGGCTGATAAGTACGTTTTGGCATAAGTGTAATCCTGACTTTCTAATAATTGTTTTATTTATATAATTATGTCTATTATACGAGTTTTTTGCACATTTTTCAATAGTTTTTCCACATATGTTTATCTGTTACAATAGCCCCTGTGGAAAACTCTAATCTGTTAGCAGCAAAAAATATTAGAAAATATTCCACAACTAGCCCAAAAACTGTGGAAAAGTCGTATAATAATCCGTAAGTAAGGAGGTCAGAGATGCCGAACGAGTGGCAGAGTGTGTTCGATCAGATAAAATCCCACGTTTCCGAGATGGCGTTCAAAACTTATTGCGCGAATCTTAAGTGCATTTCTTTTGATAACAAGATATTCAAGATCTCTGCTCCGAACATCTTTATCAAGCAGCAAATCGAGGGTAAGTACCGCGAACAGATTATGGAGGCCATTAAGGCCTCTGGCGTAGATTGTGAAGGCTTCGAGGTCGAGATTGAGAAAGCCGACAAGCCTAAAGAAAATCGCCACGCCGTAGAAATAGTCTCCAATGAGCCGATTGGTCGCCAGGCCCAAACCCAGAACTCCCCTTCTTCAGTCATGCCTGCTAGAAAAGTTCCTAGTAATATTACGCACAGTAAAAATCCTCGTTTTTCCACCGAAGACTCCGGCCTCAATCCAATGTATCTTCTCAGTAATTATGTCGTCGGTAGCAATAACGACTACGCTATGAGTGCCGCTCAGGCTATCGTCGAGAATCCTGGCACCGTTTATAATCCGCTCTTTCTTTATGGTGGCCCAGGCGTAGGTAAAACCCACCTCGCACAAGGTATTGGCAACGAAATCAAGAGACGCTACCCAGAGATGCGCGTACTCTACACTACAATCGAGCAATTCTACTCCGACTTCGTGACCGCTATGAAGAATAAGATTAGCGGCTTCGCCGACAAGTACCGCAATCTCGACGTTTTGATTGTCGATGATTTTCAATACATTGTTAACAAGAAGGCTAGCCAGGACGAATTCTTCCATACCTTCAATGAGCTCTATCAGCACAATAAACAAGTTATCGTAACAAGCGACCGCTTGCCGAGCCAAATCGAAACCGTCGACCCTCGTCTCGCTTCCCGCCTCATGATGGGCATGCCGATCGATATCCAGATGCCAGATTTCGAGACTCGCTGTGCAATTATCAAACTCAAGGCTGAATTTCTTAATGCCGATATCGATGATCCGGCTGTCGAATTCCTCGCCCGCAATATTCAAACCAATATTCGCGAGATCGAAGGCCAACTCCAGCGCGTACTTCTCCTTGCAGAAGTTCGTGGAGTAAAGCCGAGCGAGCTCCTTCTCGGCGAGGCAGCCACTATTAGTGCGCCACAAATTCAAAGCATGACCTCTAGCCGCGTTATCCAGCCAAGAAAGGTCGTCGATACAGTTTCCGGCTTCTACGGAATCGACGTCGAAGATCTACTTGGAACAAGTCGCCGCAAAGAGATTAAAACCGCACGCCAGATTGCAATGTATCTCATGAGCAAGGAATTGAGCCTCTCTACTGTTAAGATTGGCAATGAATTTAAAAAAGATCACACTACAGTCATGCATGGCATCGAGGTGATCGAAAATAGTTTGAAAACAGATTTCAACCTTCGCTCGCAAATGACCGAATTAAGGGAGAAAATCTATGCTTAGTCTTCTCTCCTGTGGAAAACTTGTTAATAACTTGGTGGAAAAGTCCGTTAAAAACTCGTGGAAACACTTTGTGCAAAAACCAAAATTGGGGATTTCTCGACTCGGTTTTTCGCACAGCTTGCTAAAGTTTTCGACTTTTGCACCAAAACTTGTGAATAAATTGAACAAGTTTTGCACTTCAAAAATGCGTTTTTCTAATCTGTTAAATGGAGGTTTTCCACTTTTTCCACAGACATCTACTATTGCTATTACTATTTATTTAAATAATAAGGAAGGACACTAAATGGAAGTTGAAGTTCAGCAAGGCAGACTCGCTAAAGCATTAAGCAATATGAGCAAGATTGCAGCCAGCACCAAAGCTGGTCTACCAATTTTGAGCAACGTTCTTTTAAGAGCAAACGAGAATCAACTTATTTTAACTGCAACCAATCTAGAGATTGCAATTGTTGAATATATTAGTTCAAAGGTTATAAATGCAGGCACCATCACTGTACCAGCAAAGCTAATTGCAGATTTCGTTTCCAATCTTCCAAAAGATGACGTTAAGATGAAGGCCAATGGCGACAAGATGGTGATTTCTTGTGGTAGCTATAAGTCTACTATTAATGGCATCTTAGCTGATGATTATCCGGAACTTCCACAGATTGATGAAGATAAGGCGGTCGCCTTTAAGATTGGAGTCGATCTCTTTAAAGAGGCAGTTGGCCAGGTTTTGGTTTCGGCCAGCAACGATACGACCCGCCCTGCCCTTACGGGTGTCTTCTTTAATACCTTTGAAGGTAATTTGTATATTGCCGCTACTGACGGTTATCGTTTGGCGGATAAGAAATTTGTCGAAGGCGTTAAGAGTGAGGTTAAGGCAATTGTGCCAGCTTCAACTTTGCGCGATGTAATGGGCTTCATCTCGGACAGTATGGAAGAGGTTGAGGTCCTAATCTCTGATACGCAGATTCGTTTCCGCATGGGTGAAATTGAGGTTACTTCTAAGCTCATCGATGCGAGTTTTCCAGATTATAGGAAGTTGATTCCATCTGTTGCGACGAGCGAAGTTATCCTCAATAAGGGCGAGCTTTCGAGAATGACAAGAATGGCTGCTCTTTTTGCGAAGCAATCTGGCGGCTCGGTAGTTTGTGAGGCGAATGCTGATAATGGCCAGTTTACGGTTTGCGCAGTTGCGAGCGAGCTTGGCGAAAACGTTTCCTATATTGAAACAAATATTACGGCGAGCGATAAGGTCACCTTAAACTCACGCTATCTTCTAGACGTAATGAATGTTTTAACTGATCCAGAATTGAAGTTTAGCTTCTCCGGTAAGTTGGCGCCAGTAGTGATTCGCCCAGCAAAGGCCGACGATTATACTCACATCATAATGCCGCTTAAAAGCTAATGAATAAAGTCTTAGGGGTAAAATTAAAGAACTTTCGCTGCCACGATGAGTTTTTGTTGGATTGTCGCGAGTTGACGACGCTAATTATTGGCGAAAACGGCAGCGGTAAGACCTCAATTCTTGAGGCGATTTATTTGGCATTACGTGGAAAATCTTTTAAGGGGGTGGATCGAGAGATTTTGCGTAGAGGTGCGGATTTTTACCGTGCGGAAATTTTGCTTTCGGATTCACAAACGGTGATTATACGATTCGATGGTAATAAGAAGAGCTTCGAGGTTGATGGTAAGAAGAGTTTGCGCCTGCCAAAGAAGAACCGTTATCCGGTAGTATTGTTTGAGCCGGATGATTTGTATTTGGTCGGCTCTTCCCCATCGAGGCGCCGCGATTATTTTGATGAGTTCTTTAAGCAGATAGATGATGCTTATGGGGTGGCACTGTCGAGATACACGAAGGCATTGAAGCAAAGAAATGACCTCTTAAAGAAAGAGGTGGTTGGTGCAGATGATTTGTTCTCTTGGAATGTAATGCTGGCCACCTATGGGACAGAGGTTTTCCACAGGCGTGTGGAAAACTTAGCCAAATTAAATGAAACTCTAACGGATAACTACCGTAATATTGCGAAGAATTCGGACGAGTGTTCCCTGCGCTACCTGGGCGAGAAGGAGATATCCGAGAATAAATATATGGAAGTTCTAAGTCGTAACTTTGAGCGCGATCGGGCTTTGGGTTATACGAGCTATGGAATTCATCGCGACGATTTTGAATTTGTGTTTAATGGTGAGCCAGCAGATGGTTCGGCTTCGCGCGGTGAGGTGCGTAGTATTATTTTTGCACTAAAATTTATTGAGGCTCAGATTCTAGAAAAAGAACTCATGAAGAAGCCAGTGGTTTTGTTGGATGATATTTTCTCGGAGCTCGACGAGTCGCGTCAGCAGCATTTAATTGGGAATTTTAAGGATTACCAAATGATTGTGACGAGCACTAGTGCCCTAGATAGTATTGATGGTGAGATAATTCGCTTATAATTGCGAGTACTAAATGCGCATTTTAGCCACCTAGCGCCGTGTAGGCGCGCTTTTTATTTGCATGGTTGGTAAATACTGGGTAAAAGTGGAAAACTTTTGTGGAAAAATAGTTTTACTTATTTTCTACAACATTTTTTGAAGCTTACTTATTTTTAACAACGTTTTCCACAGCCCACCAAAGAGGCGCTTTTCTCTGTGTAAAAGTTGTGGAAAAGTACTAATTTATAGGGGTCAAAAAACCTCCGTTTTGTGCGGAGGCTTGGAATTAGAGGCCAGTATAGCTATTGGTGGCGTTTAGAATATCTTCAGAAACGCCAGGAGTATTAAATCTGGTAAGTAGTGGCTCCGGAGTTGAAATAGTTTTCCAGCTATCCCCTTCCTTTTGGATTAGGGCCAGATGTTTTGCGCTTGGTAACAGACTGTATTTGTCTTTAATTGTGAAGATTCCAACTGCATAATCGTCCGCGAGGTGCTCGACGCTCGATAAGGTATAGCCGCTGTTTCTGTAGGTTTCTTTTAGGAAGGTCGCTGCGTCGCTACTGTGCGAGCTAGATGGATTTTTGAAAGGATTATCGAGATCGAAATTGATTTCATAATCGACCAGCGAAACGCCATCGAAAGTTTTCATTTTTGCAACGGCAGCATCAAGATAAGATGTGTCGGTTTTGACGCGAATTTGAGGTGCGCCATTATCGCCAGTCGGGCTTTCGTAATTTGGGTAGCTGTAGCTAATTGAATAGAAGCGATTGTTGACCGGAAGGTATTTAATAATTGGGTATTTTTCGCGCTCGAGTGCGCCGGCCTTCTCCATAAGTACGCCAATATAGCCTTCGACTTTGCGGAATTCAGAAGGATTTTCGTCGAGGTACTTATCGCCCTCTTCGTCGCTCGGAGACATGACCGCTACGACATAAGGGAGCTCTTTGCTGACCTGGAAGTCAACTTCGAGGTCAGCAAAGTGATCGCGCTTGGCGACGAGATGATACTTCCCCGGTTCAATATACATCGTCTTATTATTTTTGACGCTAACGCCATTGAGGGTGAGGCTCGCATTGCGAGGAGCGACGCGAATCTGAACTTTAACCTTCCCCGCGCGCATTACGAGAACGATGGTCGAAAAGATGATGGTAAAGAAAATAACGGCCGCAACGGCAACAACGATAAAGAGCTCTTTTTTGCCGTTCTTTTTGAAGTATTGTTTGATTGTGTCTATTTTTGATTCCATACCTCTCCTTAGTCTGCTACACGCCTAGTAAATGACGAATTGTTGCCTGGGTTGTAGTTTGGATTGCGATACCAGCGGACGATGGCGCCGTTGCCAGAAATGAGGCTTTCGGTGCCGGCCATTGGGGCGCGGGCGGAATCTTCGCCGATAGAGGCGGAGGCGATATTACTATCGAAGCCTGGAATGTCGCCGACATAAATGAAGGTGTGTCCGTTCGAGAATGCGACGTCGCCTGCCTGAAGAAGACTCGTGTCTACTGGTGTGCCAGGATCGGAGTTGAGGAGTAGCCAGTTATTCTCTTGAACCCATTGCTCTTGTCTTTCGGTGGCGCCGGCTGGATCAGTGTTGTATTTTGGCTCGAGGCCGGAGTTTTGAACAAGAATCGTAACGAAGCCGCCACAGTCGATGCCGCGAACACCACGTGCATAACCGCCAACATAACGACCTTCGGACAAAGAGGTTTCAACTGCTTCGGCGTAAGCTGGTTTGCGATCGACGAATGGCGCTGGGTGGTATTCTGGCCAGGCGTAAGCGAGGACAAGGTCGGTAAAGTCGCTACCAACACTACAGCCGTTACGATAGGCACCGTTAATGGCATCGTAAATAACCTGCGCAAACAGTTCTGCGCCTTCGCCGTTTGGATGGATGTTGTCGCTGGCAAGGTATTTTCCTGGATCCTTAGAGACCTCTGCTTCCCAGTCTGCGACGATGATATTGGAATTCTCTTTTGCGAGATTGCGGAAGAGCTCGTTGTTGGCGCTGTAATCCGCGACGCCATAGTTGGTCACTAGGACAACCGTGCGGTCGCCGACAATTGAAAGAAGCTCATCCACGTTGCCTTGATTGATGGCTGGTGCGGAGTTGTTGGTGCCGAGCGCGAAGACAACGACATCCTTAAGTTGCTTGTTTCTTGCGATGTCGATACCTTCGGCCCAAGGGCGACTAATGCGTGCATCGATTTGTGCGTCGGTGAGATAACTGAATTTTTCAAGCAAAGCATCTTTGGCGCCAACCGTAATGGAGTCGCCGATAATGGTTAGGTCTTGGCCGTCTTCTCCGCCAGAAACCGTGCCGGTCGAAACGCCGTGACCGCTATATTCGTCGTAAGTTTCGCGTGCGAAATTGCGGCGGGCGGTCGTACCCTGATAGAGCTGTCCCATGAATGGACTATAAAGCGTGATTGGGTCGTCGCCACCAACTGCGCGTTCGAAGGTGGTAAGGAAGATTTCAGCTGCCATTTCTGGACTTGTAGCTTCCTTGATTGCGTCAATCCAAGAGTTGTCGACCGGACTCATAAGGAAGTCTAGCTCGATCTTAATAATTGCATCGAGATCTGCTTCTGGAATAAGTTCTTCGGCGCCGGCGCCCCAGTATTCAGAGCTAGTATATTGGCCAAGGCCAGCATCGTCCATTAATGCCCATAGATCTGGACGGCGTGGACCCCACTGGAAAATACCCCAGTAAGCACCAGTGGTTGAGCGGGTTGGCGTGAGGCCAGATTCGGCGAGGCCGTTTCCGACAATGCCAGCAGTCTGGGCGTCGTCGAAGCCCGCATCGATGAAGTAGTTCCAGATTTTTTCCTTGATGTTGTCGCCAGCGAGCCTAGTTGACGAGCTACCACACTTGTCGCCATGGTGGCCGACTGGGTTGTAATAATAGATGCCATTGTTGCCAAAGTAATCGATAGTAGATTCGTCTGGAAGCACGGCGAAGGTTGGTTGAACGCTCAAAAAGCTGGCCAAGAGGACGAGCGATAGTGATTTAATGAATTTCTTTAGCATGTAACGTTAGCCTCTCTGGTGTAAGCGACATTAATTGAGTTTGGCGCGAGTGCGACAAAATCTAGAACCGTATCGAAGATGGATTTTTCTGGAGCTTCATAGCTCTTCTCTTCCTTTTGGACGTAGCCATAGCGGGTGGTTGGATCGTACTGAGCAAGCTGGTTGGAATAATCTACGACTTCAAGCAAGAAGGCGACGTCGTCTCTGGTGAGGCCGGAAATGCGTGCAAGAGTGCCTTCGAAGCTAGTATCGACTGGATGGGCTTCTTCATAAGCTTTCTCGTAAGCGATGACTGGGTTGCCGCTGTCGTTTTCGTTAGACATGGTGCCGAGGATGCGCATATCTTCAACATAGCGCTGATAATATTTGAATTCGCTATCCCAGCGAGGATTGTCTTCGGAGTTCATACAAACTTCACCGGTTGCCCAGCCCATATTTGCGTTGTCTTCGTAGGCATTAATGATGTCGAGAAGATCGTTTGCGACTGGGACGGAATTGAGGAGCCAGTCTTCGGTTTGGAGCGAGTTGAGAATGTTTGCGTCGGAGTAGCCCCAAGGAGATTCGCGATTTACGCAGAAAGTAATGAATTTTGCGAGCTCGGAATCGTCACGGATTTTGTAATCTTCGAAATTTTTGGTGATGCTACTGACTTCTCCGTCACTCTTGGTGGAGTGTTCGAATTTGTCTGGTTCGTCGCCAATAGCGTAGCCGAATGGAGTGCCACTCTTCTTTGCTGGATCTGCCCACTGATAGAAGACATATTCGCCGCCAAAGCGATTCTTAATGATGGTCTTGCCTTTCTTATAGCTAGCGACGTCATTAATGTCGGCCTCTTTGCCGTCGGTGACGACCGAAACGATATCACCACAGCTCAAGCAGTCGTTGTCGATAATCTGCTTTGGAAGTGTGCGCCTGCCTTGATTAAGGATATTGCGTGCAGCTTCGAAAGTGCCGCTATATTTTGGCGTGTGATTCTCGTCATAAGCGCTAGTGCTGCTGGTTGCGAACCAACCGCTATTAAGAACGTAATCGATAAAGCCAGTTGCGTTGTATGGAGTGCTGCGATTGTTTTCATAGAGGTTTGCCATAAAGGAGAGCTCATTCTTGACTGCTGTTTCAGAAGAGCCGTTTTCCTTCTCCGCTACGGCGATGAGGCCGCGAAGCTGACCGTCGCTGAAATTATATTTGCCATACTGCAGAGTGCCATCAGAGTTGATGTTGGTGTCTGGCGTAGCAGTAGTAATTTTATTTTTGGCAGAGCCGGAGAAATCCAAGTTTTTGCTAATGATAGCTTCGTAGGTTGGGTCATCTGGTGCGATGTCGATTGTTGAGAAATCTGAAGCTGGGATTGGTGTGCCGTAAATATCACAGACTGCGCCTGGGAGATACTCACAATCTTGAGTTGTAGAGGTGTATTTGAGCGATCCAACCTCGTCGGCGTAGGCGCCAGTAAGGATTGAGCTGAACGAATTATGAACCGTGCTCGAGAAGGCGCTGAAGCCATTCATGAGGCTGGTTGAGAAAGTCATAGCACTAAACTGGCGAACGATTGAACCGAGGAAGGTATTTGGGCTACTGGCGTCGAGTGGGCTGCGGTTGAGGCGGTCAACTTCTGCTTCCTGTGCGAGTGCCAAGGTACTTTCGTAGTTTTGGCGAGCGACGCGGGCTTTGGAGGCTGGCATAGATGCGGAGCCCTCGGTTGCGAGGCCGTAGTTGGAATGAGCTGCACCTTCAAAGAGGAATTCGCCGCCTGGGATGCCGGTGTAGTATTCGAAAGCATCTGAGATGAACATTTTGGTGAGCTGTGGAATGATTGCTTCAACGATTGAGGCGATAATGCCGGTGAGAATGAGACCGCCAACGGTTCTAGCAACAACGCTAATTGCAACTTTTACAAGCGAGCCACCAGGAACTGCAACGGAAGCGATTGAAACGATTGCTGAAGCGGCCTGAATGCCTTGGCAAGTAGTCATGCTTGCGCCGGTGCTAAGTGCTACTCTTTTTGCGGAGCGAGTTAAGGCATTGACGCCGAATGGATCAGTGTCGGATGGCGTGACGCTAGTATTGCTCATGACGAGGCGAGCGCCGTAAGAATCCATAGGTGAGCCGGTTACTATCTTGGTTTGTGTGACGCCATTTTCGTCGACATAAGTTACTTCCGAGGTGGTTGTTTGGGTTAAGAAGTTAAGTGCGGTATGGGCGGAAGATTCATCGCCATCGCCTGCCATTGCTTTATTGATAGGCTCGACGAAGCTCAAGAAATAGCTCGCAGATTGTGCGATTTGGTATGCCATGGCAGCAACTGAAGCGATGTTTACGATGCGCATTGCGGAACAGACTGGCACGCCGACATTGTCTACGACGCCCGAAAGACTATTCACAAAGGCGCGGGCCTTAACTTCTGGGGTGTCGCCAGCAACGTGGCCGCTATTGACGCCGCTTCCGTTTTTGACGAGCTCATCTTGATCGGTTTCGGTGTTGTGGATTTTTGAGCCACTTTGGACAGTAGTGTCTGATCCGCCGAGATGCTCGTTAACTAATTCTTCAAAATTGCTCCGGTCTTTTTCGTCGTCGCCGGTTGAAGTAAAGCGTGAGAAAATATCCCTAGTCTGATTTCTCTTAGTATAGAAGCGGTCGGCCGCATCGTCGAAGTATCCGGCAACTCTGCCCCGCTTTGCTTTGTAGTAGGCTTCGCGGAAGTTTGCATCCGATGCGAAGCGAGTTTGGAAATCGCTTGCAGTAATAATGTCGTCGCCGTATTTGAGTACGGTTGAGCTCGTAGAAATAGTACTGTCACTCACGAATTCGCCGCTGGCATTAAGTTTGCCGACTTCGATGCCATTCTTTGCAAGGCGACTCTTGAGCCATGGGCTGAAATTAGTATATTTGCGGGTAAAGTTACTGATACGAACGTCGCCCATCATATACTTGAGGAGGCGCTGATTACGTAGGTTGTAGGATGGAAACTGAACGTCGGTGGCTTCGGTAATAACGGCGCTGAGTTGTGGGCCGAGCATTGAGAAAACGGTCATGAAGAAAAGTCCGCCACCTAAAATGAGACCAACAATAATTGCTAGTGGGCCGTAGCGACGAATGCCGCTTTTCTTGGTTTTGAGCTTAGTTTTAACGCCAGTAACGTTGTTGACGTAGTCGCTAGCAGTGCTTTCCCCCGCTCTGGTTGCTGTGAGGGCGTCATCGATCTCGCTAGCGAGAGATTTGCGCTTGCGGTACTGCTGTGGGTTGAATTGGCTAAGGTTGCGGCTCGCATTTTTCTCCGCATCAAAAAGACTGGAAACTCGAGGTCGTGAAAGGTTAAGCGCGGCGCTTGAATCGGAGCCGCGGAGTAAATTATTGAATCGCGGATTTTTTGGTGTGGAGACCATTTATTCTTATATTTTAAAATATTTTGCACGAAATGTCTAGTGAGGTGGAGTCTACTAGCGCTGGGCGGAACGCTTGTCGTTCGGGTTCGTCGTAATGAGAGATTCCTCTGTTTCTGACGCAATAATCTGGATATGGACGTGGTTCTGACCGGCAAAGAAGAGACCGTGACCGACTGGGAAATTCGAGAGGCGCTTGCGCTCTTCACTGGTGAGCTTAAAGACTTCTGCGAGAACGTCGACAGCTGATGGAGACTGCTTCAAGAGTAGCTGCATGGATGAGTTGCTAACGATCGCGCGGCCCATCTTGCTGCTCATGAAGTCCTCTACGTCCTGAGAGATCGTAGTTAGACCGAGGTAATACTTACGAGCACGCTTAGCGAGACTGAAGAGGAAGTTTGCGGAATCTTCATACTGCATGAGCATCCAAGCCTCATCGACGAGGAGGAGACGCTTAGTCTTCTTGGCGCGAACAATGCTCCAGATATGTGAAAGCACGATATACATCGCAACTGGGCGAAGCTCGTCTTCGAGGTCGCGAATGTTGAAGACAACCATGCGGTTATTGATATCTACGTTGCTCTGCTGCGAGAAGATACCTGCGAAAGTACCGGTCGTATATTTACGGAGACGCTGCGCGAGGCTTGGGCCGCTACCGCCCATGTGTAGCAAAGTGTCATAAAGATTAATGATGGTTGGCGGAGTTGCGGAATGGGTTAATGGGTCATTCGTAATGCCTGCACGGGCGTAAGTATCGATAAGAGCCTGATCGAGGTCTGAATCTTCGACTGGACTGAGCGGAGTTTGGCCGCCAAGCATAATGCGGAAGAGGCCATGCAAAGTCGTAATGTTAGTGCGCAATGCATCATTAGCATCTTCTGAGTCGATAACCTGTGGCAAATCAAATGGGTTAATGCGGGCGTCAGAGTTCAAGCTAAGGCGAATATAGGAGCCGCCGACAGCGTCGCAGAGTCTCTGATACTCGTTTTCTGGGTCGATAATCAAGATCTCGGCGCCGATCATCATGGAGCGCAAAGCCTCAAGCTTAACGGTGAAGGATTTACCTGCACCAGACTTAGCGAAGACAACCATGTTTGCGTTTTCTAGGCTAAAACGGTCAAAGATGACAAGACCGTTGTTGTGCATATTGACGCCATAAAGAATGCCGGATTCCTGAGTAAGGTCAGCCGAAGTGAATGGGAAGGTTGTAGAAATAGCACCCGTGTTCATGTTGCGGTGAATCTGCAAGTGGTCAGTACACTGCGGGAAGGTACTGTTCATGCCCTGCTCTTGCTGAGAGGTTGCGACCTTGGTGAAGACCATTTGCTGGCCGAAGATATTTTCAATCTTGTGCTGAACGAACTGGAGCTCGTCGAGCGAGTCGGCGTAAATTGTGAAGTAGAGACCGAAGCGGAAGAACTTTTCCGAGCCAGTCTGGAGGCCGTCGCGCAAGGCTTCGGCGTCTTGGAGGGCATGTTCTAGCTCTGGGTCGCGGACCTTGCCTTTCTCTGAGTTGATGTTGAGGCTAGCTTCGAGCTGAGTCACCTTCTTAGTGAGGTTCTTCATGACGACGTTGGTATCGGCAGGATAAATATACATCGAGACATCAAGAACTTCATCGATGTTAATAATCGAGCTAAGCCAACCCGTGATAAGGCTGCGTGGGTAGCCGTAAACATAAAGAGTGCGACCGAATTTTTGGCCAAGGCGGAAGTAGTCGACGTTAAATTCGACGGAGCTGGAAGAAATGAGGTCGCGCATCGTGGTGATGCCGGTCTCAAATGCGCTCTGGATCTCTTGCTGCTCTTCGAGCTGTGATTGCGAAGCGATGTCAGCTGCGCTGAGCTGTGCTTGTTTCTTTCCCATTACTGTTGTCCTCCTTGTTGTTGTGCCATTTGCTGCATTCTCTCCTGGGTCTCTTCTGGGGTTGCTTTACGAACATAGAGTTGTGCTAGGTCGCTAAAGTTGCCAAGAGGCTGATAGCCGGCTTCGGCTGGGTTATTGAAGCTATAGAAGAGATGGCCTAGTTCCTCGGTATTGAGGCGGACTGCATGAATACCAATGCCATAGAGGCCTTGAATGACTGTATCGCAGCGCTTGCCGATTTCCTCGAGCGCCTTATCGTAGACATCACGGTTGATGCGAGCGACAGAGTTGCCCTTATTCTTAGACATGGCCTTAAAGAAGTTCTTAGTCTCAGTAAGATTGCGCTCCTCTTCTGGCGAGCTGTAATACGGGACGACGACGAAGAAAGACTTATCCATAATGTTGGCTTCCTGAGAAAGTTCGTCAATGAAGCCGATGTAGTCATCCATAAGGCGAGCAAGGAGCATGTTGTCCTCGTTGCGGCGAAGATCTTCGAGCTTGCCAATGTATGGGCGAATATCGATGCGCTGAGAGCGGATAAGAATCTGAATAGTGAAGTTGATGGAATTCAAGAAATCCTGGTAGGACATCTCGACGCCTTCCCTTTCGGAGTCTGCCATGAGGTCGAAGTTAATGGACTTACAAGCAACGACAGCGCGGAAGGAACCGTCTTTCATGACGATCATGGAATCGCGGAGCTCAGAAAATAGCAAAGTACCCTGAGTTGAGTTAGGGTCTTGCTTCACTTGCTGCTGCTGTACTATTTGGTTTGGGTCCATCTGGTTTGGCGCGGCGGCCATCTGTGGCTGAGCGGCAAATTGCTGCTGGCCATACTGAGGCTGCTGGTAATTAGGCATAGCTTGTTGCTGTGGCATAGCTCCCATTGGCTGCATCGGAGCCATTGGTGCTTGGGTTGGCATTTGTTCTTGTCCTGGTTGCATACAACTCCTTAATGTAATGAAATATAAACTTCGTCGTTTGGTTTTTGCTTCTCGGAAATACGATTGGCTTCTTTGGCAATCGTTTCAATGGAATAGTCGGTATTGTTGGCTAATTTGACCATGTCTTCGCTTGGCTGGGTTGGAATTTCTGGGATCGGAGCTGGTTGCTCTGCTGCGAAGTCGTTTGCAATTGGGGCTGGATTGGCCATGATTGGTTCACTGTAGCTTTGTGGGCTCGTGTAACTTTGTGGCGCATCGTAGTAATCTGGTGCATCTGGCAAAGCCGGTGCTTGATAGTTCATTGCTGACGATGGCGCATTCATTGGCGCTGGCATAACAGGTTCAGGCGCGAAGCTCGGGGCTGTGCTAATTGAGCTTGGGGCCTGATTTGTGTAATTACTGCCGCCGTTAGCGAGGCGCATTTGTTCGATGAGGTTTTGGCGAGTTGTGCTATTGTTCTGCGCGAAGGTATCGTCGATAGCTTCGTTTTTATCGGTTGTCTCATACATGTCCGTAATGCTTTCAGCCTCGGCGTAAACTTCCTGATTGAACGGAAGGTTTGGATTGGTGCCTTTGATGGCATAACCTTCAGTATCAACAATGTCCGCAAGGAAGGAAAGACGGCGCGAAACCTCGCTGCGAGATAGATTCTTTGTGCGAGCTTCCTCGACCTTCTTTGGTGCCGTAATCAGAATTGTGGTTTCGGACTGCCCTGGCATCCAAATGCGCTTGTTGTTTTTAAACAAGAAAGAAATTTTTGCAGCAAGATAGGTTTCCATTGGCTGATCTTTCTTTAGAGGCAAGGCCAAAATTAGGAAGAAAATAATGAATGGAATTGGAATAATGATGAGCGCAATAAAAATTCTCGCCAAGAGGTAGGCGATGCCGCAGAGGGCTACGACGGCAATAAGATATAGGAACTGACGGAGATTAAAAGGCCCCAAAATTTTATCATCAGTCTCCACGTCCTGTGGTACGGTGTGCACAGCCATATATACTTATTATTTTAGCATAATTTGTGATTATTATTACGCTTGCAATGCCCCGCTATTTGTTTTCTGGCAACAAAAAATCTCCCCGTAAATTGGGGAGATTTTTGCCTAGACTTATGGTGCTCGGCGGGTTGGACCAATGACACCAAGAATCTTGCGAATGTCTGGGTTCATCGAGTCGCGTAGTGCGGCTGCGTTTGCTTCGTTGAGTGCTGCGATCTGTGCTGATAGGATGCTGCGTAGCTCTAAGCTATAACCATCTGGCGTGAAGCCTAGTCCTTGGCGACCGTAGACGCCAAGAATATGGTTAAACATCTTGAAGGTGGTGCTCTTCGAGGTAGCAATTTGCTTTGCAGTCATACCGCCAAGCATGTCGTAGATGAATTTGAGGGTCGAACCATTTTCGTAACCCATCTTTACGCTACCGTCTTCATTGGTAAGAACGTTACCTTCATCATCGGTAAGAGCCTGCCAGGTACCCATGTGAGATTCGGCATAGTCAGCGAAGTCTGCCTTGGCTGCACCAGCAACATATTTTGCTTTTCTCTCAGAAGTGGTCTTGGACATATCGTGGCTCTTGAAGTAGCCGTTAGTGAAGTAGTCCAAAGCGTTTTCGAGCTGCTCACCATCCATCTTGCCGGACGAGAGACCGGAGCGAATATCCTTTTCGCGGAATAGGACGAGATCGTCGCGAACGACAGGCTCACCGAGTTCTGGGTCATTCCTAACTTTAAAGGTAAGCATCTGGTCAAAGACAGTACGGTCCTGACTCGTGAAGTATTCGCCGTTGCTATAGGAGTTAATAATAGCGGTTGCAGTAAGCTTTGCGGCTTCTTCTGGGTCTTCCCCATCAATGGTAACTTCATTAATGAAGTCTTTCCAGCTAATGAAGCCGGCAACGTTTTTACCCATTTCGTGCTTAGCACGGCGAATCATACAAGCCTTGGAATAAGCAGCAACAAAGATATTTTCGTTCTTGAGTGGCAAAAGCGAGTCGAGGAGGTGCTTCTGGAAGCGAACCATTTCGTTCTGAACGTTCTTTGGCGCATTCTCGTCGACGTACAAGTTGCGAGAATTCTTTTCCATAACCTCGAGAATCCAGTTTTGGTCGCCGCGTTCGGTCATAACCTGTGTAGCAGCTTCCAAGGAGTTGTAATCGTGATCCTCGAATGACTGGTTGAGAGCCTGCTTAATGAGGTCACCTGCTGGGTATTCCCTGTAGAGTTCTAGATACTCAGAGCGGCGCTCGGTATCGACTTTGCGCTTCTGGTTCATTGCGCGTGCAAGGACAGCCTTACGAGCCATTTTCTGGTCATGCTCGTTAGCAACCTGGAATGAGTTGTCGACGAGGCGGCGAATCTGGCTATCGGTTTCACTGTCGCCACTTTCACCACGAATAGTATCGCGAAGATGGACGGCGTGGTTTTCGATGTTGTCGCGGCGGACAAGTTCAGCGCGAGCGTTAGCGATTTCAGTCAAATCCAACTCAGTCGCAAGCTTGTCGTTAGCCTCTCTAATCTGGCGATAGTTGCGTGCGTTGATGCGATCATTAATTGCGCCAGGTTCAGTGCTGAAGCCCTTATCAAAGTCAGTATCAATATCCTTAACAATACGAGCATTCTGGACTTTATCGGCAGCAATCGAATAATGCATAGCACCACGGCGGGTTAGCTGGCCTCTATTGTCGTAGTAGCCCTGGACATAGCGGCGTTCGTAAGTATCGCGGTTGATACCTTCTAGTTCCCTAGTCTCATTAATACGATCGGTCTTGCGCTGCTGTAGGTAACGAGCCATGTGCGTATGTAGCCATGGACTGTTGCTACGGCGCAAACTTTCGATTGCGTGCTTGCGGCGTTCGACTGCCATGCTGCCAAACGACTTGGTTGCAGGTGCGGAAATACGGCCAACAATGCCGCTAATCTTACCGAGGATAGAACCGCTCATGCGCATCATCGGGATAGACATGAAGAGCGGAATCAACTGGACGGCGACGCCGAGAACGATAGTGATTGCCTTCTGAGTATCATCGTCCATGCCGGAAGCGGTAGACATGATAACTAGACCAGCAAGGCGTGAAGCGCTATATAGAACAGCGAACATTGGGTAGAAGAAAAGCATGCGCATAAATAGCGAATACCACTTGCGTGCCCAAGATTCAGTGTTTGGCAATGCGTAAGCGACGATTGCGACTGGCGAGATCATAACCAAGAGGTAAATCAAGCTTTGGCGAGCTGCCATAGTAAGAACAGCGGAAATAACGGCAAATACGCCAGATAGAATAACTGGTAAGATGAGCCAAATCAAACCGGTGAAGCCACCGATATTGGCAAGAATAGTGCCAACACCAACAACTGCGACACCGATGCCCAAGAAGTGGGAGATAATGGTGCCTGCGCCGATTTCGCTAAGTTCGAGCGAAATTGCGCCACTGGCGATTGCTTGGTTTTGAACAAGTTCAAAGACACCGCTAAGGCCAGAACCGATGATATTACTGAGGTCAACTGCGATCTGACAGATGATATAACTCAAGTTTGAAGCAATAACAATAACAATGAGGCGTGGCAACATGCGCTTAATGCCGACGTTGCTGATACCCATACCTGTAATCTGAGAAAGAATACAGACTAGGAGTACGAAGATAAAGACGATATTCGTCAAATTGCGACAATAAGTCCAAATAAGGTGGAATGGTGAGTCTGCGTTGCTTGGTAGAGGGTCGATTTTGATCAAATAGGTCAAAATATTGTAAGCGCCATCAATGACATTGGCCAAAAGACCAGTACCTGGACAAACTATCCATGCTAGGCGGTCGACCTGCTCTGCACAGGTAAGAACTTCTTTTGAATCTTCAGATTCTTCGCCTTCACCTTCGGTTTCTGTTTCTGTGGTGGTGGACTCTGTGGTCTCAGGAGTAGTAGGGGTTGTGTCTGGCTCGGCAAAAACTGGGGTGGTTGCAACTGAAACACCCATAAAGAGAGTTACAATGCCAAGCAAAAAACCTCTCAAACGTTTCATAATGGTTAATTATACCACACATAAGCGATTTAGTCAAGACGCAAATGATTATGATTAACGGGCGTTTTTGACCGCGGTTGATATTTAATTTTTGCTCGTGGTAAAATATAAGTTAAGTTAAAGGAAGGATGAAGAGAGGCTTAGTTTTTTCTTATGATACAAAAAAGCAACAAAAGCCGTAATAATATGCGTCGAATGATGCTTTGTGCTGCCCTTTTGGCGCCAGTTATTGCGACTATTATTACGGTGCCGGTATTTGCGGACTGCGAAACTGGTATTTTGCCGGACGACTGGTGTAAAGACGGCGGTCTGATGGTAATGGTAAAGGATATTATCTGGATCATGAGTCTTTTGGTCTGGATTCTTGGTGGCGTGTTTATTACGATTTGTGGCGTGATTTGGATGACGGCCACAGACGATCCGGGCAAGGTCGCTACTGCCAAGAGGCGTATTTTGGAAATTGCAATTGGCATTATCTTGTTTGTTGCGATTAACGTCGTTATTAACTTCTTGGGTATCGGGAGCTAACGGATGAAGAAAAGAATTCTATTTTGTGTATTTGCGTTTCTCGCAAGCTTGAGCTCGGTATTCTTTGTAGCTACTCCAACCTATGCCGAAGATTTGTGCAAAGGCAGCAAAGCTGGTGCGCTAGGCATTACGCGCTGGTGCGAAGGTTTGACTGATACCGAGATTCAGAACTGGAAGACCGGTGGTCGCACGGCAATCGCTGGCACTATTAAGAAGGTCGCTTTGAACATTGGCGCAATGATTGCGGAAGTTGGTGCATATATCGCGGTAGCCCTCGTGATGTATGGTGGCTTCCTCTACATGACTAGCTCTGGTGATCCAGGCAAGGCTGCTAGTGGTCGTAAGACAATTACGAATGCAGTGATTGGTATCATCATTACTAGGGTTGCCGATTTGATTATGAAGACGATTCGTGATGTTGGCGGTCTAGTTAACGGTACGAGCGCGTCTGGCGTTGCAAAAGATTTGGCGAATGAGTTCTTGTTCTGGGGTGGCGCCATCTGTGTGATTATGATTCTTTGGGGTGCTTTGCAATACACTACTGCTGCCGGCGATCCAGGCAAGGCTGCAAAGGCAAGGCAGACTATTGTCTATTCTGGCGTTGGTCTCGCAATCATGCTAGTAGCTGGCGCAATCGTAAACTTTGCAATTACGACAATAAGATAAAGGAGTACAAATGAAGAAATCTTTGAAAAAAGTATTAATGGCTGCAGTCCTTCTCTGTTCTGCATTTGTTCTTTGTGCTCCAATTCCAGCATTCGCAGGTAAGACTATCAATGTTGGCGGCGAATCGGTAGAGATTGCTGACCCGGATAGCTCTGCTTCTGGTACTGGCTCTGGTAGTCGCAGCTTGAAGGATTTGATTCCTATTATTGCTACAACTTTGGCAACGATTATTGGTATTCTTTCGGTCCTAATGGTCATCTGGTCTGGCTTTATGTATGCTACTGCAGCTGGCGATCCGGGCAAGGTTGCACGCGCAAAACAGATTCTCGTCTATGCAATCATTGGCGTTATTCTTTCGGTCACTTCTGGCGCGATTGCCCTATTCATAAGTAATACTATTGGAGGATAAGAGGATGAACGCATTTCTTTTTAGATTGGCCGCAGCGGCCGCAGATCCGTGTGCAATGAATCCAACCGGATGTAACTCTGGTGACGTGCTAGGCAATATTGCAAAGAAGGTCGCAGAGGGCTTGTTTGTAGTTCTAGGTGTAGTCTGTGTGTTTGTTGCTATTTATGCAGGCTTCTTGATGATGACTTCTGCTGGCGATGCTAGCAAGGTTGCTAAGGGCAAAAAGGCTTTGCTTGGTGCAGTTATTGGTCTAATTATCTCTGTTTCTGCCTACGCGATTATTAATTTTGTGATGAGTAGTCTCTAATCACTTGCACAAGTTGGCGTTTGTGATATTATATAGTTAAGTAATAAAAGGATAAAAATGAACTATTTGCAAATTTTGGCTGATGCTAAAACCAGCGTACAAGAGGGTATGAACAAGACCGGTGTTGGTACTGCTACCACTGGTGATTTGGGTACTATGGTCTCCAAGATTACGACTGCGATCTTCATCGTTCTTGGCATCGTAGCTGTCTTCGTTATCATCTTGGGCGGCTTCAACATGATGACCTCCTCTGGTGATCCAGGCAAGGTTAAGAAAGGTAAAGACACTATCCTTTGGGGTATTATCGGTCTTATCGTAGCAATCCTTTCTTACGCTATTGTCAACTTCGTTCTCAAGCAGCTTTAATTTGAGACTACACTGCTCTTCGGGGCAGTTTTTTGTTGCAATACAAATCGTCGCTTTCTGCTCGCGCTTTTTCTCCAAGCAGAAATTATGATATAATATGTTCAGCAAATAAAAAGGAAAATAATTTCTATGCTAGAAAATCTTTTCGTTCAGCTTGGTGCAATCGATTGGGGTTTGCCAAGCGATCTAGGCTCAATGGTTAGCAAGATTGTTAGCGCAATCTTTATCATAATTGGCGTTGTTGCCGTTTTTGTTATGATTCTTGGTGGCTTTAACATGATGACCTCTGTAGGTGATCCTGGTAAGGTCAAGAAAGGCAAGGAGACAATTCTCTGGGGTATTATTGGCCTGATTGTTTCGATTCTCTCTTACGCCATCGTCAACTTCGTTCTCAAGCAGCTTTAATTTGAGACTATACTGCCCTTCGGGGCAGTTTTTTGTTGCCACGCGAGATAATCAAAAAACCGCCCTCGCATGGCGGCTTTTTGATAAGTTGTAATCTTAGTTGATTGGGATACGGGTTGGGGCAGCGACCTTTTCCTTTTCGAAGGAGATGGTAAGAACGCCATCCTTGAGGACTGCTTCAACGCCGGATTCCTTGACCTGAACTGGCAAAGCGATAGTGCGGCTGAATTCGCCCCAGTAGCATTCCTGAATGTGCCACTGAGTAGCTTTGTCGTCTTCTCCGCTATTCAAAACACCAGAGATGGTGAGGATGTTGTCATTGATAGAAACATCAAGATCCTTGCGTTCGATGCCAGCAGTACGAGCCTTAATGATAAGCTTGTCTGCAGTTTCGTAAACATCAACAGCGAGCTGGCCTGGCAATTCGTCAGTGTCATCCCACTCTTCATCTTCGATTGGTTCTTCGATTTCAACGACAGCTTCTTCGATCGGGGTCTCTTCTGGAAGCTCAACGGTTTCTTCTTCTTCGGTCAAAGCAGGCACATCGCTATCGGATAAGAAAGCGGCGGTCAGCTCATCATCTAAGCTCATCTCGTCTTGTTTTCGAGCCATAATAAAATTTTCCTCCACTATTACACTCTTTAAGCTTTATTATATGGAGCTTTTCTACTAAAATCAAGCAAATATAAGGAGGTGTTGTGAAAAATACAATAATTAGTGTTCTGGCGGATATGTTTTGTCCTCTTTCCTGTTTGTCTTGCGGTGCAGCCGGAGGGGTTTTGTGTGGATGTTGTAGAAAAAACATGGCACATGCAAGCAATCGTTGTTTGGGCTGCGGAAAATCTTTGTGCAATAGTCGCTGCTTAGCTTGCGAGCTCCCCTTCTCTAAGCAGATTTGAATTGGCGAAAGGTCTGGCGCGCTCAAAGATCTAATTAATGTATATAAATATCAGTCCCTGCGTGCTTGCGGGGGTGTTTTGGCGAGTTTAGTGTTAGATTCGTACAAATTTTCCAACGACGATGTAATCGTGCCGCTTCCGACAATCCCAAGACATAAACGAGAGCGTGGATTTGGGCATATCGAGAAAATGGCCAGGATTATAGCTGCAAATTCGCCTGCTCGCAGTCAGGCGCTGCTCAAGCGTGCAAATAATAGTGTTCAGGTTGGCGCTAGTTCGGAGAAACGTAAGCAGCAGGCTGCGATGGCTTATGTGCTTAATGGCAAAATTGACCCTGCTCTGCACTACTTTTTGTTGGATGATGTCTGGACGACTGGCAGTTCGATGCTCGCGGCCGCAAAAATACTGCGCTCGGCTGGAGCGCAGTATGTAAATGCAATTGTAATCGCTAAGACGATTTAGATACCAGAAACGGTACCGACAACGAAGTTGACGATTGCGTAAGCAAGGATGACGATAATTAGGCCAATGATGGCGTAAATGATCGTATTCTTAGCGGCAGTAACCTTTGAGCTATCGCCACCGGAAATAATATACTTGAAGCCACCGAAGACAAGCATAACGACAGCAATGAGGCCAATACCCTTAAGCAAAGTGTTGGTGATATTAGTTAGAGCACCGTTAGCGGAAGTAAGCTCTGCTGGCATTCCTTCACCGTGTACCATATTTGCACCTTCGGTGATTGGGTTTTCGCCCTCACCGTAGACTGGCATAGAATGGCCCATGAAAAGCACGATTGCAGTGCTGATTCCGGTGATAATCTCACCTGCTTTGTTCGAAATTTTGCTCATTTTGTTTGACTAGTCCTTTTAAAACTAGTGCGATTATAGCATATGCTTATGTATTTAGCAAATTGGGGATGCAAGATAAGAGATAATGTGCTAGAATAGAGTTATTGGAGGGTTACCCAAGTGGCTGAAGGGGACGGTTTGCTAAATCGTTAGACTGGCGAAAGCTGGTGCGAGAGTTCGAATCTCTCACCCTCCGCCAAAAGATACTCAAGCGTTTGCTTGGGCATTTTTTGTGCTTAATTTTTAACGATTCTGGATATGCTATAATTGATGTATTATGGGAGCGAAGAAAATCATAAACTGGGAAGCCCAGGAATATATTGCTAGGAAGAAGAATCCTCTGTGGTTTGTAATTATGGGCCTTGTCGTAGCTGCCCTTCTCGCGCTTGCGATCTTCGCTAAGGATTGGAGCTTTTGTGTTTTGATTGTTGTCGGCGTAATTGCTTTGATGCTTTATATTCTTCGCCCGCCGCGTAAACTTCATTATGTTTTGGACGACAAGGGTCTAACCGAAGGCAACAAGTTCTATAGCTATAACGAGTTTAAGTCCTTTGGCATTTTGAGCGAGAATAATCATTACTCGATTGTTTTGACGCCTCGCAAGCGCTTTAATCCTCGCAACAATGTTTTCTTCCCTGAGACCCAAGGTGAAGAGATTGTAGATATGTTTGGTGAACATTTGCCAATGGAACCAGTAGAACTTGATTTGCTAGATAAGCTAATTCGCCTTTTGCGTATTTAGCACTAGCATGATAGTATAGTTTTAAGAATTAGGTCAAAAATAATAAAAGGGTGGTTATGAATAACAATGATGTTGCTCAGGATGAGCTACAGCAAGCTATAAACAATATTACCAATGCTAGCACTGGTAGCGCCGGTGAAAGCGCTGACGCAGTTGCTCAGATCGAGGATCGCCTCAATGGCAAAGAAGGTGGCAAGAAGGAAGCTCCTGAAGCCAAGAAGGCTGAAAAGCCGGCTGCAGACGCTAAGGCTCCAGAGCCAGCCGCACCAAAGCCAGCTGCGCTTGGTCCAATTCCTGCTCCAAAGGCACCAGAACCACCAGCAATGCCAGACTTCATGAAGAATGCAACTCAGCCTCTCGGCTCTGCCCCACTACAGGCAGCTTACGGTGATCCAGATTTGGGTCGTGTTAAGACGAATGCTTTGTCTGATTTGCGCCCAATTATCGAAAAGATTGATTTGCCTGCAGGCAAGAAGTTCATGGTCTACAAGGAAATCGTTGAGGCTACTGGTGATAAGGCTTGCATCGAGCCAGCATACAACGCTGCTAAGTCGATTGAAGACGAGAAGGAACGCGCAGAAGCTCTTCTCTTCGTCATTGAGTCGATTAACAAGCTCGGCGTTCAGATGCCAAAAGAATAGAGTTTAAAACCGCCCCGAAAGGGGCGTTTTTTGTTGGTCGCGCAATCAAAAAAGCCACCCCTTGCGGAGTGGCTTGGTTTTAGGCTTTTAGTACATACCCATGCCGTTGCCAGCTGGTGAGGTCGATTCCTTTTCTGGAAGTTCAACCATAACTGCACCCATCGTAATAGTAGTTGCAGCGATGCTGACAGCGTTCTGGACGGCTTCGCGAGTTACGCGAGCTGGATCGATGACGCCAGCTTTCTTGAGGTCAATGAGACCCTTTTCTGGAGTCATGACGTTAACACCCTGGCCATCCTTGGCTGCTTCTACTTGTGCGAGCAAAGCCTGAGAATTGAGGCCAGCATTTTCCATAATCTGGACAAATGGTGCCTTGAGGGCGCGCTTAAGGATGGTTGCGCCAGCATTATCGTCCTTGATGTTCTTGCTGAGGTTAACTAGAGTGACGCCACCGCCAGGAACGATGCCTTCGTCGAGAGCAGCCTTGGTTGCTGCAACAGCGTCATCGACGCGATATTTCTTTTCGTCGATTTCGGTCTCAGTTGCACCGCCGACCTTGATAACTGCAACGCGGCCAGCGAGAGCGGCTGCGCGCTTTTCGAACTGTTCGGTTTCGTAGTTAGAAGTGCTTGCTTCGGCCTGAGCCTTGATCTGCTCGATGCGCTGAGAGACAGCCTTCTTGTTGCCGTCGCCAGAGATAATAGTGGTTTCGTCTTTAGTTGCGATAATCTTGCGAGCATGACCAAGAACGTCGAGATCGGCTTCTGCGAGGCTCATGCCCTTATCTTTGTTAACTACGGTAGCACCAGTAAGGGTGGCGATATCTTCCATGATTTGCTTGCGGTTGTCACCGAAAGCTGGAGCCTTGAGGACTAGAGTATTGAAGACGCCCTTGAGCTTATTGAGAACGAGGACGGATAGAGCTTCGCCTTCAACTTCCTCGGCAATAATAACGAGATCTTTGCGGCCGGTTTGTGCCATCTTTTCGAGGAACGGAACAATATCATTAACGGCAGAGATTTTCTCGGTAGTGAGGAGGATTTCTGGCTTATCAAAGATTGCTTCTTGGCGATTTGCATCAGTAACAAAGAATGCGCTTGCAAAGCCCTTGTCATAAGTGAAGCCTTCGGTGATTTCGCTCTGCATCTCGAGGCCCTGACCAGCTTCAACGGTAACGACGCCGTCTTTGCCAATCTTTGCAATAACGTCAGCGATCATCTTACCGATTTCTGCATCGCCTGCGGAAATAGTAGCGACCTCGGCAATTTTCTTATCGTCGCCAGCAACCTGCTCAGCAGTCTTGTTGATGCCCTTGGTGATTTCTGCGCCAGCAGCTTCGATGCCCTTGCGGAGCTCCATTGGGTTGTGGCCGGCAGCAATGAGCTTGTTAGCTTCAGCGATAATGTTGTAGGTAAGAACGGTTACGGTCGTGGTGCCATCACCGGCAGCCTTGTTGAGCTTTTGGGCGGCAGTCTTGATGAGCTTTGCGCCGATTTCGTAGCCGAGGGTTTCGTCATCTTCTTTTGGAAGATCAACGGCCTCAGCGACAGTTACGCCGTCATGAGTGATAGTCGGAGCGCCGTAACCTTTATCGATAACGACGTTGCGGCCTTTTGGACCAAAAGTAACTTTTACGGCGTCGTAGAGAGCTTTGGCGCCGCCGAGAACACGCTCGCGCGCATCTTCATCGTAGAAAATTTTCTTTGCCATAGATTGTCCTTTCGAATATTACAAAGTTGCTAGAATGTCTTCTTCTTTGATAACTAGGTATTCTTCCCCGTCAAGCTTGATTTCGGTAGCGGAGTATTCGCGGTAGATGATGCGATCGCCTTTTTTGACAGCCTTTGCATCTGGGCCGACGGATTCAATAACAGCAACGTTGGATTTCTCTTTAGCTTCGCCAAGTAGGATGCCGGAAGCGGTCTTAGCGGTATCAGCTTCGCGCTTTGCGACAACTCGGTCTGCGAGTGGTTTAATAGACATTTGTAACTCCTGTTTAAAGGTATAAATACAGTGTAGTTCGTATTATTAGCACTGTCAAGCAATGAGTGCTAATTTGGACTTTTTGAGACAGAAAAAGTTCCCGCGTAATTGCGGGAACCATAGAGTTCGTCGGGTAAATTAATAATTGTTTGGGGAGTAGAATTTGATTTCGTATGCCCCAGGATTGCTCTGCGCTTCTTCTTCAATTTCCCTATGTGCTGCGACAAAAGCGTCGACAAAGCCATTTCCGATAGTGAAGAGTTTTCTGCAGATAATGATTGAAACGACGATAAGAGCAATTGACATAAACACGTTCATAAGAATTGCCTCCTTAGCAATAAAATATAAAGATCAAAACGTGATAACATTCATTATACCATAAGCGTTCAAAAATGTCAATGCTTATGTTTATATCTGATTGATTTTGCTCTATAATTATATGGAAGATAGGAGTTGTATGGGTTTAAAGGAAAAAATTCCATTTTATGATAGTTTAGTTATTCCTTACCACTGGGGTAAGGCGGCATTTTACGCTACGCGTTATGGTCATCCGGCTCGTCGCTTAAAGGTTATCGGCGTAACTGGTACGAACGGTAAAACCACCACTTCTTTCATGATCTGGAAGATGTTGAATAATTCTGGACGCAAAACTGGCCTCATGACCACTGTTGGCTGGGGTGTCGATGAGATTCATGAGCAAGTCGAGCATATGACGACGGTTGATTCTGGCCTTTTGAATCAGCGTATTAAGAAGATTGCAGATGCGGGCGCAGAATATTTGGTGCTTGAGCTTACTTCTCATGCCCTTGCGCAGTATCGCGCGGTTGGTGTTCCGATTGATATCGCCGTGATTACTAACGTCACGCACGAGCATTTGGATTATCATAGGACTTTTGAGCGTTATCGTGATGCTAAGAGAAAACTCTTTAAGATGGCGCGTTATGGCGTAATCAATGCCGATGATCCTTCTGCGGAGTATTTTGAGTCGGATATTGAAAAATATATCACATATGGTATAGAGTACGGCGATTTGCAGGCGAAAAAGATTCAGCTCTCCCCTTATTCTGTCAAATATACTATTCCTAAGGCGGATAAATTGGAGATTGAGACGCAGATTGGTGGCCGTTTTAACGTCTATAACTCGCTCGCTTGTGTTGCGGTCGGCAAGAAGTTGGGCCTGACTGATAAGGAAATTCAGGATGGCATTCATGCTTTGACTTCTGTAGAGGGACGCATGGTGAAGATTGATGAAGGCCAGGATTTTACGGTTGTTATGGATTATGCGCATACTCCTGATGCTTTCGAAAAGCTCTTCCCTGATATGCGCAAGGCAACTGAAGGCAAACTGATTGTTATGTTCGGTTCTGCTGGTGGCCGTCGCGATCCAAGCAAGCGCAAGCCTATGGGCGAGATTGCTGGTAAATATGCGGATATTGTGGTTTTGACTGAGGAAGACGACCGCGATACGCCTGGTATGGAAATTCTCGAACAGATTGCTGAAGGGGCACGCGAGAGCGGCAAGAAAGACGGCGAGAACCTTCATCTTATTTTGGATAGGCCGTCAGCAATCTTGAAGGCCTGCCAGTTGGCCAAGAAAGGCGATACGGTGCTCTTCTTGGGTAAAGGCAACGAGAAGACGATTGAACGTGCAGACGGCGCGCATGCTTACTACGAAGAAGATGAGATTCGTAAAGCTTTGAAAAAAGTTAAGAAGACAAAATAATTGTTTTTAAAAAATACGCAGACTCAAATCTGCGTATTTTTGTTGACCTACTCTTCTAAGCTTGCTTCTTGCGATAGAGGCTTACTGTTGTTCCGAGACCGAGGACTACCGCAGCGGCGAGAATGGCGATAGACTGGCCAATCTTGTCGTGTGTATTGGAGTTGCTTGGTGTTGGCGGAATGTACTTATGAGTGAAGGTAAAGGTCATGGTGCTTTCATCGAAGTCGACCGTAGTGACGTAGCCTTCTGGAGTATTTGGTAATACGACATCATAACCACCTCTTAAGGCTTCGAAGAGATTCTCAATGAGAGCATTTTCCTCGTTGTCTTCGTTTTCGAAGATAATAGTGTCGATCTGCTCGTCGTCTAGAAGTAACTGGAGCTCAGTGCTGCTTGGGCGCTTGCCGTCGGCATTATTGTTGTCTTGCCAGATATTAACGACCGTAATTGCAAGCGGCTTTGGCGTGCTGATGAAGGTGTAGGTTTGCGTGTCTTCGTCGTAATCTACAGTTGTTACATAGTGGTCAACTTCCGTCATTTCGACGCTGAATTGGTCGAGCTTGGATGTTGGTAGGCCGCTAAAGGAGGATTCGACGGTCGTGTCGGCGCTATTCAAATCCTTGCTGTCTTCAATATCGTTGCCATAGATGAGGTCAAAGTGGAGGTCGCTAGTTGGGCGAGAACCAATTTCGTCATCGTTGTCGTCCCAGATGTGTTTGATATTGATCGTGGTTGACTTGAGCGTGCTCGTGAAGGTGTAAGTATGCGTATCTGCGTCGTAGCTTACAGTCGTATCATACTCTGCGACGTTTGGCGTAGAGACGGCATATTGCTCTTCGTCTGGGCGGCGGAGATTCTTGAAGTCTGCGGTCCATTCGGCATTGGAGGTTGCCGTAGCGTTTGGACTGCCAGCCTTTGTTAATTGATACTCAATGCTGCTTGGGCGTAGGCCGAAGTGATTGTCGTTGTCGTCCCAGATATGAACGATATGGATATCGAGATCGTCGATAAGCGTGTAGGTAAAGGTGTAAGTATGGGTCGCTTCGTTATATTCGCGAGATACGGTGTAATGTTCTACTTCGAATTCTGGCACGTCGTAGAGAGCGATTTCGAGAAGGTCGATATCGTCGAACCCGTCTTCGGAGTTACCGCTGAGCGTGAGGCTGTCGACGTTGGTCCCCTGCTTCTTGAGTGTGTAGTTTAGGCTTTCTGGGCGCAGGTCGCGTGCGTCGTTGTTGTCTAGCCAAACTTGCCTGACAGTGATGCCGGTCTGGTCGCTCAAGGTACTAGTAAAGGTGTAGGTTCGAGTTGACTCGTCGTAGCTAGCGGATGTGCGATAATGTTCGACTGATGGTGTAGTGACGGCATACTTGTTCTCGTCGAGTAGTGGTAGGTTGCCGAAGCTGGCGGTCCAGTTTGCGCTCGAGTTGGTAGTCGAGTCTTGACTATTGTCCTTGGTCAACTCATAGGTTACGCTGCTTGGGCGTAGGCTATTGGCATTATCGTTATCAATCCAGACGTGATTGATGTTAATCGTGAACTTTTCGCTCAAAGTGCTCTTGAAGGTATAAGTATGGGTTGCTTCGTCGTAGCTTTCGAGGCCAGTTTCATAATACTGGATGATTGGCGTTGCGACGGAGTATTGAGCTTCGTCAAGAAGCGGAAGGTCCGTGAATTCTGCGGTCCAGTTTGCGTTAGACGAGGTAGTATTTACGGATGCTGAGTTCTTGAGCAAGGCGTAGCTTACGGAGCTTGGGCGGCGGTTGTAGGCGTTGTCATTGTCGACCCAGACGTGATTGATATGAATGTCGAAGGTATGCGTCAATGTGCTAGTGAAAGTATAGGTATTAGTGTCGGCGTCGTAGCTTGGGGTTGGCGTGTCGTACTCTGCGATTGTAACGTTCTGGATGGAGTATAGATCCTTGTCGAGTTCTGGCAGGTCTGGATAGCTTGCCGTCCAACTGCTGCTGGAGGTTGCGGTTTGGCTATCGCCGCCAGTCTTGTCGAGCGTATAAGTAACGCTGTCTGGACGGTAGCCGTAGGCGTTGTTGCTATCTATCCAATTGTGAACGACATTCACTGTGTAGCGCTTCGGCGCGCTTACGAAGGTATAGGTATGTGTGGCCGAATCGTAGCTTGAAGTAGTTGTGTAGCCCTCGATCGGTGAGGCTAGCACTACGGAGTAATTGTTGATGAGAGCCGATGGCAGTTCGAACTGGAATAGAGTCTCTCTATAGGATTTGTCAATTTGATGATTCTTCTCTGTCGTGTTGTTGCGAACAAGATTGAAGCTGACGTCGCCAGGGCGAGAGTTAATCACGTCGCTGTCGTTTTCCCAGCGATGAATCACGGTGATTAGCTCAGTGTTTAATGTGCTGGTGAAGATATAGGTATTGGTGTCGTGGTTATAGCCTGGGGTATCCGTGTTGTAATCTGCGACGGTCACGTTTTGGATGGAGTAAAGGTCCTTGTCGAGCTCTGGCAGATTTGGATAGCTTGCCGTCCAACTATTACTAGAAGTTGCGTTCTGACTGTCGCCGCCAGTCTTATCGAGCGTATAAGTAACGCTGTCTGGACGGAGGCCATAGGCGTTATTGAAGTCTACCCAATTGTGGACAACGTTTATCGTGTATCGTTTTGGGGTGCTCACGAAGGTATAGGTATGTGTGGCCGAATCGTAACTTGAAGTAGTTGTGTAGCCTTCGATTGGTGAAGCGAGTGCCACGGAATAGTCGCCGATGAGAGCGGACGGTAGCTCGTCGAATTGGAACTGGATGCTATCTTCGGTCTTATCGATAGCTTGGTTCTTCTCTGTCGTGTTGTTGCGAACAAGATTGAAGCTGACGTTGCCTGGGCGAGAGTTAATCACGTCGCTGTCGTTTTCCCAGCGATGAATCACGGTGATTGGCTCAACATTTAGCGTGCTAGTGAAGGTATAGGTTAGGCCGTCATCGCTCTTCTCGAGGCGAGTCGTGTAGTTTTCGGAGAATGGTGTGAGAGTCACGTCGTGGCTGTCAACAAGATGAGTCGGAATGTCGGAGAAATTGAATTGATCCTGGTTTCCGGTGATTGTAAGATTTTTTGTATCGATTTCATCGCTGCCGTATTTGAGCGTGAAGTCTACATTTTCTGGACGTAGGCCATAGGCATCATTGTAGTCTTCCCAGACCTTTTTGACGGTAATATTTGTGGTATTGAGCGTGCTCGTGAAGGTGTAGGTATGAGTATCTGCATCGTAGCTCTTCTCGGTCGTGTAGCACTCGACGGTCGTATTGTTGGCTGCTGGGCACTGAATTGCCGCTAGCTCAACATCATACTGACCATCGTAATATTCGTGCATGCCATGAAAATCGAGAGTGCTGTCGCCGCCCGCGATATTGATCGTGGATTGGCCGTCGACTAGCTCGATGTCGCGATATAGCTTTGGATTGATGCTACTTGGGCGAGTATTGTACTTGTTGTTGTAGTCGTTCCAAACCTTTACGACATGGATGTCGAAGAGATGGTCGAGCTGGACGCGGGTGGTATTGGAGCTAATGCCCTCGATTTGCTCGATCGGCTGGTCACTTCCCTGATTAATTGCGTTCCATTCTGAACGGAAGCTATTGTATGCGAAGGAGGTAGTACCATTGTCGGTTGGCGCCTTCATGCGAATCAAGGTATAGATGTAGGAGTTGGCAGGAATGACGGCGCTGTTGCCATCTTCGTCGAGGTATTTGAAGGCAATCGACTTAACGGTCGATTTGTCAGTAGTTCCTTCGACATATTCTTGCCAGGAGTTGTCTGTTGTTAGTGAGCCGGCGTCGCTGTTTGGCGAGTAGTAGGTTTTTACGCGAATCGCTTTGCCGTTTGCGTCGGTAATAGCGTTCGCGAAGGTAGTGTCGATGCCGATGAATTCGCCCTGCCAGTGCTCATTATCGCCGTAGCTGGTCTCGATATTGTCGTAGATGACGACATTGACAGCCTTGTTGTTGCCCGTTCTGACTGCGAGTTTATGCTCGTATTCGCTGCCGATGCTTGCGTAAGAATCGTCGGTCGTGAATGAATTAGTCTGGTCGGTCTGGACGGATTCCTTAATGGATTGCTCGGCGGAAACCGCGTTGAGGATTGAGAAGTGGCCGGAGGAATTACTGGTCCTATCTGACGTGCTACCGTCTTCGTCGACGTCTGCGAAAATTGGGTCGCCAAAGTAAGAACCGTCGTCATAGGTTGGGTGTAGGTAAGCCGAGTTTTCAGGATCATTTACGATACTATCATCGTTCATTGTGATGCTCTTAAAGTAATACTCGTAGCCTTGCTGAATAGCTTCGTTTTCGGCATAGACATCATACGGCACACTATAGTTTGGGTAGTAATAGCCGAAGATGGACATTTGCGAATTATGGGCAAAGAATGGCTTTTCTGAAAAGTCGATATAAATACGTACTAGCTGTTGCCCTGAGTTTCGCCAGTTATTGATTATGCTGATATGAGAATGCGATCTGATATATTGGTTAAACTCGGTGCCGCTACTAAAAACCTGCTCCCCTTCCAAATTAAAGAGGTAAGGCACGATTTTGCTATAGTAATAATACTCGCTATTGAAAGAGTTGGCGAATTCGCCTGGAGTCGAGGTAATGTAGGTCCCTGCTGGCAATAGGCTATACTGCGTGAAAGAAGTCACAAGGTCGTTTTCGGTTAGGTCGTCGAGTATGATTTCCGGATCTTTTTCGCCATCGGTAACTCTTTGGCTAATGACAACCGAATTGTAGAGTCGACCCTTGAAAGTATCCGTTTCGGCATCATAGGACATTGTTGTGGTATTTGGCAAGTATAGGTTGCCGCTCATCGAAGTGACGGTTGGAGTGTATTCTCTACCAGTGTATTCAGTCTCGCCAAAAGACCTTTGCTGATAATGGCCGTAGGTTTCGTAGTCGTACGGTGCGATGATGTTTCGTGCTGGACCTTCGGAATAGTTTTCGAGAGTTGGACTATTTAGAGTTTGGTCGTTGCGCTGAATTTCGATATAGCTAAAATTATAGACTTTGCCGTGTTGTGGTGCGCTGTTTGAGTGATAGTTAACGACGGTAGTTAGATCGTAATCTAGAATCGCTTGGCTTGCGTTTGGAATTATGATTTTCCAGGCCACAGTGTCGCTTGGGAGGTTCCAGGTAGGGCTTTGCCATGATGAGCCAGAAAGCCATTTTCCGCATGGATGCGCATTGTTGCCGTAAAGGTTTAATGATTCATATTCGCTCTGCCCTTTGCGCCTGTAGAGGACCTCAACCGCGTGCGCTTCGCAATCAAATGCTTCGCCGTTCGCGCCGGTGATTGTGTACGGTGCTAAGATTTTAGTGAAGTTGTAGTCGTTGTCGCTGATTCGCGTAAATTCGCCTGTGCTCATGTCCTGGAAGTAGGTGAGATCGTCGCCAATTATTAGAGTATACGGCTCGTCGCCAACTTCGGTCGCCTTTGCATTAATATCGTAGGTAATCGTGGCGCCAGCGTTTGTTTTGAAATGCTGGTATTTAATCTCGACTGGCTTATAGAGCCTATCGAAGGCGTCTTTCTTGGTGATACCGACGGCGTTGCCATTGTATTCTAGCTCAAAATCGCTTAGGTTGACTTGGCCGCTGGATTGAGATAATTCAACCTCCTCGTCTTCTAGGAAGAAAGTACCTTTCGAGTAGGCCGTATTGCTGACGTAGTTTGTTCCGAGCGCTTCATTGAACTTGTCTTTCGGGAAGCCGACAAAAATTTCGGAACAGGTTTCTTGAGTGTAGGTCGATGTACCTAAAGTGACTTTACAATTATCTAGACTTCTAGCTTTCGAGTCTGAGACGACATATTTGCCAGTGTCTGGATCTCTTGTCATTTGCTGGCCGTTGGCGTCAAGGACGAGGGCGTCCGACGAAAAGTCATCTTCCCAGTGCCAGTCTTTTAGGGGAATATACTTGCTGCCCTGTGCATAACTGTAATTGCCGGGGTCGATGCCTTCGTAATATGGGTCTTCGTATTTGTTACCAGAGACGCTGTCTGGCCGGTAGGCGTTGATGCCGTAATAGTAATAGTGGACCCAGGTGTAGTCCTGCCTGTTTTCTACGTTAATGCCGTCGTAAGAGTCGAGTTTGAGGGGAGTTGTAGTGATTGTATAGTAGCGCTTGGTCCAATTAACGGCCTTTTCCGTGCGGAATTTAATATTGATTGGATTGCTACTGATTGTGTCGTTGAGAGTTGCTGTGGTGTTGTATTGGAGTTCCTCGACGTTTAGCTCTCTAAAAAGTGGTGCACCGTTACTGCCACCGTTTAGGGCAAGCTTCATGCTGGCTTGAATGCTACCCTGAAGGCTGCTATTCTTTTCGATAGTTTTGAGATTCGTAAAGGTGCATAAATAGGTCTCTTCACTACAGGAGTATTGCCAGTCGTAATCGACGGTCGATGCGACATTGGCCTTTTTGGCTGCGACGGTAGTATTGTAGGCGACGAGGAAGCCGGAGTCTGTCCATGGCATGCCGAGGTCGTTTGTGAGGGTTAGTTTTCTAAAGACGGATGTGGAAGATGGGTTATCTGCTGCCGGGAAGTAGATTTTAAGCTGGAGTTCTCCTGGAGCGTAATCTCTATCGAGATCGTTTGCGGAGTAATTGATTTGTAAAGTATAGATGCGAGTTTTTGGTGTTGGATTGTCGTCGGTGAGAATCCAGTCTTGGTCGGTGAGCATGGTGCTGCCGTTGTCGGTTTCGCTATCACAAAAGCCGAGGCTTAGGCTCCAGTCATCTGGATCCACCTCTGCTAATGCACTACTGTTGTTTTTGTAATTTTGGTACGAAAAAATACCTAGTGTTAATAAAGTTGCGACCAAAAACAACCTAACGGCTGTTTTTTGGCGTTTTGTTGCCCGTCGAAAAAGCATCCCTAACAAATCTCCCTAATATAGTTTGATTATAATGCTTTTGCTTAATTCTGAAAATGCTTTTGTTTTTTAGCTGAGCCAAAGGCTGATGCAGCGAATGTAACCGCCGCCCTTTTTGAGCTCAGTAACATCTGGGGTTAGGCAGATGAGACCGCGTTTTTCGAGCTCGGCTTGGAATTTTGGTGCTTTGTTAGACATGATGACATGTTTGCCGGTGCTAACTAGGTTACAAGCAAAGCCTTCCGTGCATTCTGTGTAGTCGACGATAATTTTGTCGAGCGGAGTGGCTTCGATTTTTGCGATGGAATCTTCGTCGAAGGCTTCTGGGCAGTAGGCGATAGTATGCTCGTCGATTATTGAAAGTGCGAGATCGAGATCATAGAAGAAGCTGTCGGCGTGGTTGGTGACTGGATTAATGAATTCGCTGCCGTCTGGATTGGTTTTTGGTTTGGCGTGAAGCTGAATGAGCTTGAGGCCAAGGGTGTCGGCGGCGAATTTCTGTGCTTCTGGCTCAGAGCGATAACCGCTGCCGGCAAAAAGAAATTCGCCGCAACGAAGGGAGTCGCCCTGCCCCGAGAAGAGCATATCGTCCGGGACATGGAAAATTTCGTAGCCCAACTCTTTGAGTTTGGCTTCTGCGCAAGGCTCTTCTGCTTTGCGGGCTTGCGGCAATCTGGACATGACGGCTTTTCCGTCTTTTACGAGCGCCCAGTTTGCGGTATAGACGCCGTCCTGACAATTTTTCGGAGCATCGCATTTAATAATTTCGATGCCGGCTTCTTTGAAGCAATCAACGATTGCATTATGCTCAGCAATGGCTTTTTCGCGATTGATTTGCGAATCGTTATAATATGGGTTGATTTTGAATTCGTCTGCAAAAAATTCTGCACCTGAGACGAGGAGTTTTTGGTTTAGCATTATTTAGAATTGAGAATAATCGTTGGTAGTTGGACTGATTGTCTTGGCTGGCTCGTAATTTGCGATACCGTCAACAATGGCATCTGAATCTAGGCCGATAGCCATTGCGGTTAGCGCTGCGGCAGCCATGTAATCGACGTTTTCTTCGCCGGTTAGGTAGGTAGCGACATCGAATTTCTCGTTCTGGAAGGCAAGGTTGGCTTCGGTGCCCATTTTATAGAGCTTGCTGCGATTGATGCGAAGGTCGGCTTCGTTCTGGCGACCATAGCTCAAGGTAGCGGATTTTGCTGGGAAGCTCGAGAATAGGGCGTAGTTTGGATCGTCGTGGTTCAAGATTGCAAAATATGGCTCTTTATTAAAGAGGATTGACTTGATTTCTTCGTCCTGAACAGCGGTCGTTGTGGTGTTAGTTACGACAATTGCAAAGAATGGCAATTGGTAGAACAAGTGATTGGCAATAGCTTGGCTTGGCGCAGTAATAATTACGTGGTCAGTTCCGGAACGCCAGACCTTGAAAAGCTGCTTGTAGAGGTCTGAAGTTGACTTTGGATCGATGATTAGACCGACTTTTGGATCGCGCGACTTGACGATTTCCTGGATGAAATGGGCGGTCGTTGCGCGGCCGTTTTTCCCTGTTACGGCAATGACTTTGAGGTCTTTTGCTGGATTACTGTAGTAGGTTGCGAAAAACTTCGCTTTGACCTTTTGGATTTTTGGTTTTAGACTGGATTTCTTCGCTTGCTTTGCCATATGATTTAAGTATAGCATTCTTATCTGAAATGTGCTATAATACATGTTATCGCATGGGTGAGCCTGTGTAGATGCTCATTTATTTTATTGAACGGTGGAGTATGGTCCATAGAGGCCAGAATCCACATATGTGCCCGTAGCTCAGTTGGATAGAGCGTTAGCTTGCGGAGCTAAAGGTCGTACGTTCGAATCGTATCGGGCATACCATATTTTGAATTAAAATCCCCTATCTGGGCGATTTTTCGTTTAAGTCGTGCTTAAAACGAAGAATTCACCCACTTAGGGGATTTTTGTTTATATATAATTCCCCGTTTTGAGGCTTTGCCGATCGTAGTATTTGGCTCATGAAATCTTTATAGATGATTTTTAGTACATGGCAATTATTTTTCCATTTTGGAAAATTATTATAGAGAGATGAGCGCTCATTTCCCTATTTTTATTTTCCGATTTGGAAAAAATTTTTGCATGTAACCGAATTTAGCAGTTCGGTTTCGGAAATATTTTGGCATTGTTGCGGATTTGGGCGGTTCGGTTCCTCCGAGAGATAAAGTGTGCTAAGATAAGAAGTGGAAGCGTGGCCGAGTGGTTGAAGGCGCACGACTCGAAATCGTGTGGGCAGCAATGTCTCGGAGGTTCGAATCCTCTCGCTTCCGCCAGAAAGAATAAAAAAGAGCCGCGAGGCTCGTTTTTATTCTTTTTCGTCAGAAAAATGCGAGAGGATGAGAGCCCAGGTTCGCCCAATGCCCGGTCGCTTGCGACGACGGCGCATTGTTTATATCCTCTCGCTTCCGTTTTATAATAAAAGTATGAATAGTTTGAACAAAAAGCTTGATCCGGCTGACAAGCGAATTATATGCAATTATCTTTCTTCTCTTGGCGCATTCTTTGTTCTTATAGGAATGTGGTTTAGGAGTGGCTTTTTTAGGACTTCCTATGTGCCTCATGATTGTCATCAGACTTTTCTTAATGGCGTTTGGACTGAAAATCATTGCGAGCTCGCCATTGGTACCCCGCCTGCCTTAGTTGTTGTATCGAATGTGCTTTTTATTATGGCTGTTTTGCTTGTTAATTTTGGGCTAATATCTGCGATTTGTTCGATTTTTTGGCTTCGTAAGAATCAAACAACGAAAAAGTCCAGCCTGGTTACTTCGATAGTCGTTTCTTTTATTAGTGTGGTAATAGCTGCAATCTTAGGCTTTATTGTGTCTTGGAATATTGCAATGGCCTTATAATAGATAAAAAGGAGTGTGAATGTCTACGATTTTTACGAAGATTATTGAGGGTGAGATTCCAAGTTACAAGATTTATGAAGATGACAAGGTTTTGGCATTTTTGGATATTAATCCAGAGGTAAAGGGCCATACTTTGGTTGTGCCAAAGGTTGAGGTCGATAAGATTTACGATCTTTCTGAAGTAGATTGGGTGGCGCTTTGGGCAGCTGTAAAGAATATTTCCAAGCATATGGAGGAGGTTACTGGCCGCCGCACGCTATATAAGGTTATTGGCACCGACGTGCCGCATGCACATGTTCATCTAATGCCTTTCGACGAAACTTGGGAGCAAGGCAAAACTTTGAGCTTAACCGAAGACGAGTTTGCTTCGATTCGCGAAAAACTTTCAATGATTTAAAAAAAGAGCAGGTTTAGGCCTGCTCTTTTTTTGTTGTCGTCAGTTTTATCGCTGTGAGTTTTCAGCAATTTGATCGTGGAGAGCTTGAAGCTTTTCGTCGAATTCTTCTTGCGTGTCCGCAGAAATAGATTCAATCACGCCGTTTACATTGACGGTACGCTGGTAAGGATGTGCCTCAGCTTGTGGAGCGTCTTCCATAGAGAGGGTTGGAATTTCGTCTTCGGCGACGTCGGCTGCCTGAGCGGCTTCCATATCCTGCTGGATGGATTGTAGGGTTTGATTGTTTACTTCAATCGCGTCGTCGGCTTTGGCGAGGGTTTCTTCGTCGCCGGCGGCTTCGGCCTTATCACGTTGTTCTTGTAACCATGCGCCGTTTTCGCTAAATGAGTCCCACTGGCTCTGAAGCTGTTCGGTTGATGGTGTACCAATTTTTTCGGACATAGATTGTTCCTGCTAAAAGTTTTTGTTTTTTTGTGATACCCTATTGCTTAAACATTAGCACTTTTGGTCATTTTTGTCAAGATGGAAGAAGCCCCGCAGGAATCCTGCGGGGCGTGGTTGGGCTTTCATTTGATTGGAAAGAGCGGTTCGTAGTGGGGCGGCTTTTTGCCGGTTTCCTCTTCGAATTTTACTCGCATTTCCATTTCGCGGTCATAGGCTGCTTTGCCGTTATTGAGCAAAAGCTTTACTATCTCGCCATGCTTCATCTGCATATCTTTGAAGTTTGCAACTTCGTAGTAGATCACTGAGTCTTTTGCTTCGAAATAGACTCTGTAGATGACTGGCGATTCGTCGTCTTTTTTGAACAACGAGACGTGCGTGCCTGGTTTTATCACCAGGCTATCAAGGCTCAGGTTTACCTTTTTGCCTTTGAAAGCCGATTTGTATTCTGCGAGAGCCCATTCGTATGGTCTCTCGCCTACTGGTACGATCTTGTGATTTACACTCATAGAAACCCTCCTTCATGACATGAGTGGACATAGATACGCCTAATATTCTAGCATAAAACCTATAATTTGTCAATAGATGCTTATGTTTTTTTGTAACTGTTAATCCTTGACATTTTATAGTTCTCGTGCTATTATAATCCTAATGCCTTACTGGAGATCTTACTCTGGTGGGTCGCAATTTTTCAGAAGGGAGAGTGTTGTTGTATGAATAGAAGTATTCGGATGACAATCTGCAAAAGAAATGTCGGCAATCTCAAGGCTTCTATCAAATTAGATATGAACGTCGTTCAGGATCTATTTGATGACCTTCGAGGAAATGGCCCTGACCTGTTTAAAATTGCTAGATTCGGCAAAGATAATGAATATAAGGAAGTTCAGAACGGTTTGTTACCGTATGATGCTGAGTTTTCTGAAGAAGATTTTAACTCGCTTAGCAATTTCATAAAGAGCCATTCTAAAGATAAGGAGGTTTCTGGGGCTTCGGATTTCTTTGAGGCTGAGGACGAAGAGCATTGCCTTTACGCCATTTTTATTCCTAGCAGTGACGGCGTTGTGGCTGTTGGCTGGTATGGCAAAGACAGAAATCTGTCTAAGGCAAAAATGATGGCGTGTTATGCTATGTATGCTTTTGGGCTTATGTCCATTTCGAAGGACAAGGTTTTGTATCAAGCCTGCTACAAGCATCTTCCCTTTCATCATAGGGATTGTATGGATCTTAAAACAGCAGATTCATTTTTCGCAAATCAAGTTGTTGCGATTACTCAATCCTAATTGAATGCCCCCTCGGTTTTGAGGGGGCTCTCTTTTTGTGTAAAAAAATAGCTAAGATAAACGCCCCGACTGGCTGCCGGGGCGTTTTGGGGTAGATGCGGACGTTCGCTTCACATTGCGGCAAATACCTTGCCGATTTCTTCCATGACACCTTCCTCGTCGTTGCACGCTATCTTTGGTGCGATAGCGGCAAAGGCGGCTGCCATTGTCATGTCCCCGCTCTTGCGGAATTCTTCTGCGAGGGAGATTGCAGTTGCGGCCTTGTCTATGCTTTCCGAGAAAGCATAGATCAGTGTTTCGATCACGGCGCTTGCCTCCTGCTTTCGGGGCTTGCTCGGTCTGTCGACCTTGAGATAGCCGATGTTGATTGTCTCGCCCTCGGTTTCCTCTTCGTGCAGGATGAGGCCGTATTCGTCGGCTTCTGCATTTGCCTCATCGGCTGCGATCATTTCCGGAGTTACGATGTGCATGGTCATGGGATTGATTGACCCAAGGATTCTTGAGTCACGGAACCGGTAGGTCCCAGTGTCGAATGCGGTTGTGCGAATTCTCTGAACGTTCATTGCTTTTTCCTCCTTCGAAAGAGCTTATTGAATTTAGGTTTTTGCCTTTCGTCCGGTGGTACCATTCCGGAACGAATTTCTCTCCCCCTTGAGGAATTCGTTCCGGAACATTTTACAATGAAACATCTACGTAATAGGTGCGATTAAGTGCAGGTACACTTAATGCGTGCATTATATCATAAAACTCTTTAAAAGTCAAGATAGCATAAGCTTGTGGTACCAAAAAGCGCCCCTTTCGGAGCGCTGTTTTTTAGACTAGCTCGAGTTCGGCTTTCATCTTTCCTAGGAGCTCTTCTTTGGTTGCAAGCGAGCTTCTGGTTTCTTCGACGAGTTCTTTTGGAGCCTTTTCGACGTACTTTGGATTACGCAAGCGGGCTTCTAGGGTGTTGATCTCTGCGCCGAGATTCAAGATGTGCTCTTCGAGGTTTGCCTTGTATTTCTTGTGAATCTCTTCTGGAATCTGCAAGTAAACATTGTGGCCTGGAATTGCTAAGTGAAGACCGCTAATCTCGCTAGCGTCGATTTGCGGGACGCTTGGAGCCTTAGTGAGGTGCTGAATTAGGAGCTGATTCTCGTACATGAGTTCGTCGTCATGGAAGGCGATTGGATAGGTGCCGGAGCCTGGAAGTGCCTGGTAGTGGCTGCGGACATTGGTTATGATTTCGATTAACTCATCGAACTGTTTAGCGCGCTTGGTGTCAACCTTGTATAGTTCTGGCCAGCTTTGCGTAATAAGGAGGCCTTCGGTCCAATCGAGGGTTTGCCAGATGGTTTCGGTGACAAATGGAGCGAATGGATGAAGCATGATAAGGACTTTTTCGAGTGTATCCTTAAGCAAGGCGCTGTTCTTCCAGAGCTTTTCGCATTCGAGGAACCAGTCGGCGTACTTGTTCCAAATGAGGTCATAAAGGAGATCGCCGGCTTCTGCAAAGCGGTAATTCTTCATGAGCTTATCTAGTTCTTTGTTGACGCGGTTGATTTCGCGGCGAATCCAGTTTTCGCCAAGGGCACGCTTAGCGTCGTCCTCGCCGTTGTCTGGATTTTCTTCGACGATGTTTTGGACGAGGCGGCTAATATTCCAAAGCTTGTTGCAGAGGTTGCGCGATGCAACGACCTTGCTGGTACTGAAGGCCTGGTTGACACCTGCGCTGCGGGAAGCGATAAGGCCGAGGCGAAGCGCGTCAGAGCCGTACTGGCTGACAACTTCGATTGGGTTGATAACGTTGCCCTTTGATTTGCTCATCTTCTGGCTGTGCTCGTCGAGAACCATGCCGTGCATGTAGACTTCCTTGAACGGAACGTCGTCTTTGACGAAGAGACTCATCATAATCATGCGGCCAACCCATTGGAACAGGAGGTCTGCACCGGTTTCCATGACGGAAGTTGGGAAATGCTTGTCGTCAGAGGCGGTGATATATGGCCACTGGCTTGAGCTGAACCAGGTATCGAAGGTATCTGGGTCGCGGCGGTAAGTTTTGCCGTCGCTAACGATTTCTGGTTCGTCTACGCGAGTATCGAAGATCCAATCGGTTGGGTCATCGACGTTCTGGAATGCCGGAATAGGGATGCCCCAAGGGATCTGGCGGCTAATGTTCCAGTCTTTGAGGTTCTGGAGGTAATTGATGAGAACCTTCTGTTTGTTTGCTGGATGGAACTTGATCTTGCCAGCTTTGAGGGTTTCGATTGCTTTCTTTGCAAGCGGCTCCATATCGACGAACCACTGCTCCTTAAGGAGAGGCTCAATAACAGTATCGCACTTGTAGCAGTGACCGACCTCGTGAACGATTTCTTCTTCGCCACGGCGGAGGCCTTGCTCTTCGAGGTCTTCAAGGATGGCTTTGCGGCATTCTTTGGTAGTGAGGCCAGCGTATTTTTCGCCAGCTTCTTCGGTCATTTTGCCGTCGAAACCGATAACGGTTATCATTTTTAGACCATGGCGTTCACCGACTTCGTAGTCGTTCTGGTCGTGAGCTGGAGTAATTTTAACGGCACCGGTACCGAAGTTCATATCTGCATGCTCATCGGCAATGATAGGAATTTCGCGATCAGTAAGTGGGAGTTTGACCTTCTGGCCAATGAAATCTTTGTAACGTGGATCTTCGCCGTTAACTGCAACCGCAGTATCGCCTAGGAGAGTTTCTGGGCGAGTGGTTGCGATGATGATTTCTTTAAGATCTTTGCTTGGATTAACCAATGGGTAGGCAATGCGCCAAAGCTTGCCCTTCTCTTCTTTGTGAGTAACCTCGATGTCTGCAAAAGCTGTCTGGTGCTTAGTACAGAAGTTTACGAGCTTCTTACCCCTGTAAATAAGGCCTTTTTTCCAGAATTTTTCGAAGGTTTCGTAAACCTGATTGACGACTTTTTGGTCAAGTGTAAAGACTAGGCCGTCCCAGTCGCAGGATGCGCCTAAAGCGCGGAGCTGAAGCTCCATGTTGCCGCGCTGTTCATGGACGAAATTCCAAACCTGATCGTACAATTCGTCGCGAGTGTAATCGAAGCGGGTCTTCCCTTTTGATTCGAGAAGGCGTTCGTAGACGACCCAAGTCTCAAAGCCAGCGTGATCGGCGCCTGGAATATACCAAACGTCTTCCCCTTTGAGGCGGTGGTAGCGGGTCAGGATGTCCTCGAGTGCGATTGTGAGGCCGTGACCGATGTGAAGGTTGCCGTTTGCGTTTGGCGGTGGCATGACGATCGAATAGGCTTGGTCTTTGTTTTTAGGATCTTTGCGATTTTTTGGCGCAAAGGCGTCGGATTTCTCCCACAAAGCGTAGATGTCCGACTCGTACTGGTTAGGCTCGTAAGCTTTACTAAATTTCATTTTTTCTCCCATGGTTTTTGGGATTTGGGTTCGCGGTTGATCAGACCAACGAAAAAACAATATTTTGCTCTCTCCCAATTCCCTTTCTTCAGATAAATTATACCATTATTTTAGATTTTTTGCATGGTGGGTTTTTGGGTTGACAAGAAATGGTCTTGACTTTGCAAACAGGGGTAGATGTTGTAAAACCCACAACTACGATTAGGTAATGAAATGCGGTTTTTGTAAAGTCAAAAAGAGCCAGAAAAATTCAATGATCTATTCCCTTTTCACTGAGGTGGACTCCCGTGAAAAATGCATAAAAATTGACCCCTGTTACGGAGCCTTCTATTGAAATATTATCTAATTATGTTCTAATGTAAAAATTATTGCACGTGAAAATGCAACCTCAACCGATTTTGAGGGTCTTGACAATAGTACTGAAATGTTTGCTTGTAATTCTCGTCATTTGTGTTTTACTATACGATTCTGCATTATCGACCTCGTATAAGCCGGCGGCGATACCATCCGCAATGCCATGATTTATTGAGGGCTCATGTCGCCTTATGCTGTCATGGGGTTTATTTAAGACCTCCCACCGTCATGTCTCTAGTATATTATGGCGGGGGTTGCTAAGTCAATAGGATGCTAATGCTTATTTGGGGTGGAATAGGGTAGAGAATCGTTGCTGGTTTTTGGCTAAAATGTGGATAAGTTGTTTATAATGTGGGGAATTGTGCTAATGTTTTATTAGTGGCGTATATAAGAAAGTTTAAAACGGGTAGCGGCGCGACTGGCGTTCAGGTTTGCTATAAAAAAGGCAGGGAAGTCGTGCGAACAGTCCATATTGGATCAGCTTCGGACGAGGCTAGTTTAGAGAAGCTGCTTAAGCAGGCTAGGGAAGTGATTTTTGAGGACGAAACTCCGCTTTTCGATCTCAGTGATTTTGACGCGTGATTTTTTGGCTGATTTTTCCTATTGTGTTTTAATGTCGTAAAATGGAGATTGTGCCGACATTGATTGTAAAGTCTTGTCTCTATCTTTGCGATAAAATATTTTTTGCATCAAAAAAGACGCCTTTCGGCGCCTTAGATGTTATTTTAGAAGTTTTCTCTTGATCCTATTTGCCTTACGTAGAGCAGAGTAGAGTCCGTACTTAGCTTTGTTTAGAACTAGGTCGTAGGTGCCGGCGTAGGTTTTGATTTCGCCGCCAAAGCTTAGTTTGTATTTGGTGAAGCCAAACCATGGATCATTTGGGTCTTCGGAAGTGGTTGCGCCCCAGAAATCGAAGACTTTTTTGCCGTCAGCCTTTGCGTCGAAAATCATTTGAGCGAGCAAGATGTCGTTCGTATGGTGATTCTTGTGTTGTTCGGAGTAGGCGGCATAGGCGTAGTAACGCGTATCATCCTGGTCGTAGATTAGGGAAGCACCAATTGCTTCGCCTTCGAGCTCGATAACGTAAAGCTTTGCGAAGTCGAACTTGATTTGATTGGTCATGTACGACTTTTCGTGAATACTGAAGCTGCGCTTGTCGGTTAGACCTTCATAGTAGTGGAGCAAAATCTCCATGTCTTTGAGGTCTTTGGACTGGCGAATTGTAATGCCTTTGTTTTTGTAATTGCGGTAGTATTGGCGCTTCTTTTTGTCGAAGCCCTGTAGAATTTCGTCCTCGCTTTTAGTTAAGTCGAGTACGACAGTGCTTTTAGGGTCGACATCTTTAACTTTCTTGAGGAAGTTTGTGCTCGCGGTTTTTTCTGACAATGCGGTTGTAGGCTCGATACGCACAAAAACTGCTTCTTTTTCTTCGGCCAACTTCGTAACTGCCTTAAGTGCAGACTTTAAATCTTTTTCGGATTGAATGTTTGGGCCGTAAGGAAGGAAAAGGTAATTTCCGACAGGCGTATTTTTGAGAACGCAAAGTGCGGAGTAGTTCTGATCCTCTAGGCGATAGGTTTCGTCGCCTTCCTCTTTGAGGAATTTCTCCCACGCCTCAGTTTGTAATATATTCATATGATTAAAGTATAACATTATGCTGTTTAACTGTTTTGCTATACAAATTGCTCAACTTCGCTACGTTCTCTAACGTTTCGCAATTTGTTAGCAAAAAGTAAAACAGCTTTAAGAGTTTGGTAACTTATGTTCAATATTTCGAAACGTAAAGGAGCGAAGCGAAGTTGAGAAATATTGGTATATAAGTTACCAAACTGTAAAATGATATACTTTAGTTATGAAATTAGTGGAGTTAAGCGAAGCTGAATATCGCAAGTTTGAATCGAAGCATCAGTATGGCAACATCATGCAGGAAGTTGAGCGAGTCGAGCTTCGTAAGTGGATGGGATGGGAGACCTTTTTGCTTGGCACTAAGAGCGAAGATAAGGTTACGTCTTCTTGTTTAGTATTAGTTCGCAATCGTTATGCGATGGTTCAAATGGGTCCAGTTTTGGATTGGTCCGACCTTGCTTTCGTCAAAAAGTGGTTTAAGGCTTTAGTGGAGTTTTGCAAAGAGCAGGGCTTTATTAAGCTTGAAGTTTATCCATACGTTTTATTGAGTATTAGGGATAAGCACGGCGAGGTTCTCGAAAAACGTGACTTGTCTAAGTTGAAAAAGATTTTTGATGAGCTTGGCTTTGCTTATGGCGGTGAGACTGTTGAGTCGCCGGCCAAGGCAATGCGCTGGATGAGCATCAAGGATATTTCCGGTATGGAGAATATGGATGATGTTTGGGCGAGCTACAAAAATACAGTTCGTACGATGATTCGCAAGCATAGCCCTGAGGTTGAGATTGTTGAGATGAAGAGCAAGGAAGAGCTTCAGGATGTTGGCTTGATGTTCAGTGAGAGCAATCTTCGCAATAAGGTCAACGATCGCGATTTGAATTACTATTCGAAGATTTACGATATTTTTGGTGACAATGTTGTTTTTCAGATTGCCCGCAAGCGTGATAACGGGGAACCGGTCGCAGCGCACATGTTCTTCTTGACTGATCACGAGGCTGTTAGTTACGCGGCTGGAATCTCGGAAAAATATAAGGCTTTAAATGGGATGACTTTGCTGAATGACGCTTTCTTTAAGTACTGCCTTGAGCACGGTATTTCTCGCTGTAATCTTTATGGTGTTTCTGGTGATTTTGAGCATCCGAATCATTTGCTCCGTTTTAAGGCGCAGTTCGGCATAACGGTCGAGGAGTATGTTGGCGAGTTTAGTATTATTTTGGACAAGAATGCTTATGCGCGTGACGAGCGAAAGCAAAAAGTGCTCGGAATGCTACGCGATATTAAGTATGGCGGCAAGCGCTTGCTAATGAAGGTTCGCAAATAATTAGCGAATAATTGAACGAGGGGAAATGTCCAGGGCGTAAGGGTCCTGGCTTTTTTCTCCGGCCTGAATTGAATAGTATGCTGCCGAAGCGACCATGGCGCCGTTGTCGGTTGAGTATTTTAGGTCAGGGAAGTAGACTTCGTGAGTTTTGCCAAATGCCTGGCTTAGGCCTTCGCGTAACGCAATGTTGGCAGAAACGCCGCCGGCGAGCAAAATCGATTTGGCTTTTGGATAATCCTGCGTGGCTTTGCGGAGCTTTTGAATAAGGATTTTGACGGCAGTTTGTTGGAAACTTGCTGCAAAGTCGCAAATTTGTTGCTCGGTTAGCATCGACTTTAGCTCGTAGCTAGGCGTTGAAATTGGAACGTTGAGCTCTTTTTGAATGCTGCGCAAAACTGCAGTCTTGAGGCCGCTAAAGGAGAAGTCGAGCCCGTCGACCTTTGGAATTGGCAATGGGTACTTATTTGGATCGCCTTGCTGTGCTTTCTTTGCGATGTTTGGGCCGCCAGGGTAGAGCAGGCCAAGAATTTTGGCTATCTTATCGAAGACTTCGCCGATAGCATCATCGCGAGTGGTGCCTATGATATGGAAATCGTCGTGGCGTTCCATGTAGATGATTTGTGTGTGGCCGCCCGAAACAACGAGGGCCAAGATAGGGAAGCTTGGCTGATAGCCAGTTAGCCAGTTTGCATAAATATGCGATTTAAGATGATGTGTTGGATAGAACGGAATATTGTTCAATGCGGCAAGGGCGCGTGCGGTCAGGGTGCCAATCAGTAATGAGCCTACGAGCCCAGGCGTGTGAGTGACGGCAATTGCATCAATTTTGTTCTCAGCAGTTTGGTCGAGGCTGCAGTTTGCGTCTTTAAGCGCTTGCTTAATAACCGGTAAGACGACTTCGATGTGTGAGCGAGCGGCTACTTCTGGAATGACGCCGCCATACTCAGCATGAATGTCGATTTGGGAATTTACGACATTAGAAAGAACAGTCGCGCCGTATTCAACTACGGACGCGGCAGTTTCGTCGCATGATGTTTCAATTCCCAAGATTTTCACTTTGTATATTATATCATATTTTCTAGATTTTTCATCAGGTAAGAAGCTAGTGGTTTTATGCTAAAATAGAAGGTAAGTAAGAGAGGTATACATAAATGCTAAATGGTATCGAGGGGCCTCCGAAACCAAAGGGTGCGGAAGAGTCTTATGTGCCTTGGTTCGATGTTTTGGATCCAAACGATCCAGATATCCCTGCTTTTGCCGGCGAAAAAGGCGATGACTTCGATAAGGAGAAAGAGTCTAGTTCTCCTGAGTCGGCTGAATCCAATGAAGGAGCCGAAGGCGCAGAAGAGCCGTCGTCTCCATCTGAGCCTGTAGATTCGAGCGATGTCGAGGGTAATCAGGAAGCCTGGAATGATGATCTCGAGGACCAGTTAAATGAAATCTTCGGCGATAAGGATGAGGAAGATACGATTTTCTTCCAAAAGGGCGATATCTATGGCTTGGATAAGGATACTGAGCTAACAAAGGCCGCAGCTCGTGAGCGCTTCAAGGCGCTAAGTGGTTCAGAAAAGAACAATTTTAACGAGCGTTACATTGCATCCGTCAGACTTCATAATCTTGGTCCTATGTTCTTGAGGGACCGCAGCTTGAAGCAATATGGCGGTCGCGAGTTCCTTGATCATGGTAGCAGCATGACTACCGAGAATGTCACTAGGCTTTGTGAAGTTGCCTATCAGTTCGTAGATGTCATGAATGATGGCATGAGCGAGCGTGACCGTATCTTAGGAGAAAGAATCATTCGAGTTAATGGTGCTATTTATGGCGCATCTCAACTATCTCGTGAAGCCGCATATTTCTACCTCTCTGGTGCGTCTGATAGCGAGAAAAAGGAAGTTGAAACTCGTGTCGATTTGATTGAGCGGATTAATAAACATTCAAGAAACTTGCCTATCGAAGAACAGGACAAAATCTTAAAGAAGGCCTTTAATCGCAGTACTGGTTCATTCGAGACGTTTTACCATAAGGCCGATACTGAAGAGTTGCGAAGGCTTTTGAGCGAATTGGCTTTGCGTGGTTCAGTAGAAACCGATCCTAACGATAAGGAAAGCAAGCTTGGCAGGGAGGCTAGGGCGGCAATTGAGGAAATTCGTCAGCTTGATAAAGAATCCGTTGACGATGTTGAGACTCAGCTCAGTTTGGGAACAATGAAGCTCGAGCAGGCCAAAGACTTCATTCTTTTCCTAAAGGCAAAGAATGAGTTAGCGGAGCGTGCTAGAAGGCTCGATGTTGGCGCAAAATTGGCACCGGGTAGTCGACGCTTTGAGCCTAAATACTTTGCGGCAATTGAATTCGTTAATAAAATTAATCAGGAGTATCCTTGGATAGAAGATTTTATGAGTGAGACAGATGGTTTGAGAAGAGCTAGCGAGGCTCTTGATAATATCGAAAATGACTTTGGCAGTGAAGAAAGCAATGCTGAAGTTGATTCGATTCCCGAAGAAAGAAAGAAATTACTTGAGGCTGCTGCCGAGCTTAGAGATGCGCAGGGTAATTCGCTAGATCCAGCATCGCTCGAGAGTCTCAGCGATACTGCTTTGGCAAATCTTGTTATTACTTATCCGAGTATTGTTGAGGTTCATAAAGCGACCGGCGGTTTGACACCCGATGTTTTCTATAATGGGCTTCCTGATGCAGTGAAGCAAAAACTCATTAGCTCTTCTTTTGCTGATAAGTCCTATCTTTTCGGACTCAGTTTTGATGAAATGTCTGAAGAGCAGGCGCATGATTTTGTTGAGTTTGCAGCCGATTTCGTGAGAATTGTTAATGAAGGCGCTGGCGAGAATAACGAAGGGCTTGAACAGAAACGCGAGATTATCGATCGCTTGTTGCCGATGGATCAAGATGTAATCATGAAGACCCTTAAGGGGCTTGACTTGAGCGAGACTGATAGTATCGACAAGGCAAACGATATGCTTTCAAATATGTCGCTCAGCGAATTGCAGAGATTTGAGCAGGATCTTGGCCGAGAGTCTAATGAGGACGACAAGAAGAAGGAACGTCTTGAGATTCTAAGGAAGATGACTTTCGGTGAGTGGTTCGCTTCTGAGTATGCTGGCGAATGGGGTTCGGAAAGCTTCTTTGATGCTCCTCGTGATAAGCAGCGTGAAGCAATGCGCAAATACATGGAGCTCTTTGAAGAGGATGCTAACTACGAAGTTGATCGCGAGTCGATGATTAAGGTTTTGATGTCGTTCGAGAAAATCGAAAAGACAATCGCAGGTTTAGGCTTGGACGAAAAGGCTACCCCTGATGATGTTCAGAAGGCTTTGGATAGAATGTCTGCCGAGGATTTGAATAAGCTTTATGAAAATGTTGAGAACGACAATGTGAAACCTGCTTCCGAATCGAACCAGAATAGCGGCGCTAATACCGGTACTGGTTCTCAGCAAACTGGTGGCACTGGCGCTAATACCGGTGCTCAGCCAACTGGCAGCAATGGTTCTGATACTGGTGCGCAGCCGACTAGTGGCGTTGATACGAGTGCGCCTGTACAGCCTCCGGTTGATGCTGAGCCTAAGCCAATTGATACTGCGGAGCCTGCCGGAAATCCTGACGGTGGTGCCACTGTCGAAGGTGCTCCAGTGTCTGGGAATAATCTTGAGAACATTGGTACCGATTACGATTCGCTATTGAGGACTTATGCTCCGGAAAACCTTCCTGGTAGTAGTGAAGAGGTCTTGTCGTGGGCTGACTCGTCGGTTAGGGGTATGCGCATGAGAGAAGTCTTCGGCAAGGACAAATTTGTTGATAAGGTCACCAAAGGCATTAAGGCCTGGAATGATCTTACTGACGGACAAAGGCGTTCGTATTTGATGGGGGACTATTCGGCCTTTGGCGGACTTAACAATGAGTTCGATAATTTAGTATTCTTGTCTTCGCTTGGCATCCTTCCGGATCCATCAAAGCTTTAGAAAAAACTCCCCAAACGGGGAGTTTTTTGTTGGTAGGATATTTGGCCTAAAAAAGAACTCGCCGATTTGACGAGTTCTTTTTGGTGTTTATCTGTAGAACTTGAGCGAGACGATTGGGTCTTTGGTTGCTGCTTTGACTGCAGGGTAGAGACCGAATAGTACGCCAGTGACTAGAGACACGATTGCGGTAATTCCGACAATTTCCCATGAGATGTGTGGTGCAAATGGAGTGACGAGCTGGATAAGGAATGCTCCAACATAGCCCAGTGCGAAGCCCATAAGGCCGCCACAGATGCTCAAGATGGTCGATTCGAAGAGGAATTGCATCATGATGTTGCTTGCGGTTGCGCCGACTGCCTTGCGGATGCCGATTTCGCGCGTACGCTCTGAAACGGAGACGAGCATGATGTTCATGATACCAACGCCACCAACTATGATCGAGATGCCTGCAACAATAGTAAGCATGGTTGAGACAATCGAAAGAAGAGAACCAGCTGGATGGAGGTCATCGTTGCCAGTTACGACCTGAACAGTGTTTTCGCCTTTAACTTTAACCAATTCGGACTTAATGATGCTTGCGGTATCGCCAACTTGTCCAGTGGTTGAAGTTCTGATGTTAATTTGCTGAATCTGAATTGACGTTTCGAAGGTCTTTGCGTAATCGACATTGATAATGATTGAATTGTCGAAATCAACGCCATTGTAATTGATTGGATCTTCTTGACGTTCGAGGACGCCCATGACGATGAAGCGCTGACCGTTATAGATAAGGGTTTGGGTTAGAGCTTCAGGTCCGCCAAATAGTGTCATTGCCGCGTCGTAGCCAATGAGACATGCGTTTTCTGGCATTTTGTCATTTGGATACTCGCCGCTATAAAGCGGAAGGTTAATGACGCTATAGATATCGCGGTTGCTTGCTACGACGTTGAATGGGCCGTGGCTTTTCTCGTTTGCGGTGATTGGTGCGCTTGAGATTGCGATTGGTGCGACGTTTGCGACGTTCTCGATCTTTTTAATGTTCTCTACGTCTTCGAGCGTGAGATTCGATTTGGTGAATTGGTTGTTACTGCTCAATTCGTCGATTACGCTCTTGGTTGTATCTTTTGCCATAGAAGGGCGAACAAGGATTAAGTTCGCGTTTTCCTTGCTGTCGTTTGTGCTAATTAATTTGTTAATGCCGCCCGTGAGGGAAAGAATAAGGACGATTGAGGCGACGCCGATTGCGATGCCAAGTGCGCTAAGGAAGGTGCGGCCGCGGTTGCGATGTAGGCTTTCCTTGGCTAGGCGGAAATGAGTGTTGATTAATAGTGCCATCTTTACTCCTTTCCTTTCTTCTTAGTGTCTTTTGCTTTGTCGTCTTTCTTCTTGCTGTCTTCTTTCGACTTTTTGCTTGGCTTCTTAATCTTCGGAACGCTCTTCTTGATTTTTTCTGTTAAGCTACTGAGTTTGACGATGCTGCGCTTGCGCGGTTTGTGCTTGTCTTCTTTTTTGTTCTTTTCTTCGGTTTTGCCAGGCTTTGGCGCGTCTTTGGCGGAAGCTGGTTTTGCGATATATGGACTATTGCGAAGTTCTTTCTTTTCTGACTTTTCGGTTAAGGATTCGGATTTTGCTTCAGCTTTCTTTTCGTCCTTCTTGTTGTCTTCGGTGCTGATGCTAATTTTGTCTCCGCTGACGATTACTGGTGTTTGCGACTCGATTGAGATTTCCGGCGGTTTCTTGCGCGAGAGGACGCGAACATTGATCTTCTCAGTGCTGATTGTGCCGCGTGGTAGGTTGTGGTCTGCGACTGTCTTGATATCTGTATCGATGCCACCGTCGAGCATGTTAATAACGCGAGTTGCGTAGGCGGTTAGGTCAGGGTTGTGGGTAACCATGATAATGGTGTTGCCCTGAGAATGAATGTCGCGAAGCTCTTCCATAATGATGTGGCTAGAGCGGCTGTCGAGGTTACCAGTTGGCTCATCGGCGAGAATAATCGATGGCTTGGTAATAAGGCTACGAGCGATTGCGACGCGTTGCTGCTGGCCGCCAGAGAGCTGGTAAGGCATGTAGTATTCGCGCTGATGCAAGTGGAAATGTTCGAGAATGTTGTCTGCTGCCTTGAGGCGGCGAGTTTTAGAAACGCCGTTGTAAATTAGCGGCAATGCAACGTTTTCGATAACCGAAAGAGTAGAGATAAGGTTGAAGTTCTGGAAGATGAAACCGATTTCTTTGGCACGAAAATGTGCTTTCTTGCGAGCGGAGATTTTGCTGACGTTTTTGCCATGCAAGAGATATTCGCCACTGGTTGGTTTGTCTAGAAGACCTAGAATGTTAAGAAGAGTAGTTTTACCACAGCCGGACGGACCCATAATCATGATGAATTCGCCACGCTTTACGGTTAGATCAAACTTGTTGAGGGCCTTCGATTCGGCGTCGCCCAGACCATAGTTCTTCGAGACAGATTTGAGCTCGATAATGGTATCATTTTCTCGTTTCGACATTGCTCGCTATTCGTATTAAATTGGTAATATAAAACTATTATTTATTATACCGTTTTTGGGCGCTATTTTGTTGGCATTTTTGGAATTTTTACCATCCCGGAAGTATTGGGTTGAGGAGTCGCGAACGAATGGTCGGATTGCTGCGCAGAATAAAATTTGTGCGCAGGGTAGGATTAATCTGATTTTGTGGTATAATAAGAGCAACTGGAGAGGTGTCCGAGTGGTTTAAGGAGCACGCTTGGAAAGCGTGTATGCGGGTAACCGTATCTGGGGTTCGAATCCCCATCTCTCCGCCAGTTTTGGAGAAAAGCCGCTTGTCGGCGTTTTTTATTGCTTTTGGATGGGGATGAGAACCCCAGGGGTTCGTCCTGAATATGCTTGTGCTATTATGAATATGATTATGCGTAGACGAGGTATTGCAAGGGTAGTAATTATTTCTTTAGTGCTTTGTCTATCGTGCCTTATTACTTACGTGTCGATTAGTATGATTGCTGCTGATACGACGATTGATTTTTCCGTCGATTTTACGGCGCCTTCAGTAGATTATGCTGGCGTGGATTTCGATTCGTCGAGCGAGCGTTGGGCGATTGCTTTGAACGGTAAGACGGTTGCGAATAAGAACGGGGAAGTTGTCGCGCCGACGGCTAGCACGGCTAAAATGATTATGGCACTCGCGGTTATGGAGAAGAAGCCTTTCGAGCTTGGCGCTAAGGGTGAGACGATCACAATTGATGCGGACTTGTACGAGAGATATTCTTGGTATATTTCACATAATGGTTCTAATTCCAAAGTTGCGCTAGGCGAGGAGATTTCTGAATATGATGCACTCGCGGCGGCGATGGTTGTTTCGAGTAACAATATGGCTGACGGTTTGGCGATTTGGGCTTTTGGCTCGCTTGAGGCTTACGGCGAATACGCAAACGAAATGGTTAAGCGACTTGGCGCGAAGAATACAACAATTGGCGTGGATGCGAGTGGTTTTGATCTAAGTACAACTTCGACAGCCTCAGATTTGGCTTTGATAGGCGAGAAGGTTTTGGAGAATCCGGTCTTGAATGAGATTGTAAATTTGAAGGAAATCGACATTCCAGTTGCCGGGCATCTTACGAATACGAATAAAATTCTTGGCAAGAATGGTTTGCTTGGCGTGAAGACGGGTTATATTGGCGACGAGTCGGGTTACTGTTTGGTTTCTGGCTATAAGGAAGGCGACGAACTAATAACGATTGCGATGCTCGGCGCGCCTGAGAGGCAGGATTCTTTTGATGATACCGAGGCGATTGTGGAGAAGGCTAGGGAAGCGATTAAGACGCGCGAGTTGGTTGGCGCAGGGCAGCAAGTCGGACATTATTCGAGCTGGTGGATTGGCGATGTTGCTATTACGACCAACGCTGGCATCTCGGGCGTAGCGATATCTGATGTTTCTTTTGATCTGGATATGGATAGCAATGAACTTCGTCTTAATACGAATGAGACGCATTATTCAACGAGCGTGAGTGTTGAGGAATTTGCCGCAAAACCGACACTCAAACAGCGCTTTTTGCATGCTTTTGGTTGGTCGGCTAAGTAGCCCATGCATGATAGAATAGTAGTAGTTAATTGTGTGAGGTAATATGTTTGGAGATGCTTTGGCTTTGGCGATGTCGGCTGAGCTTTTGGCTAGTCAGGAGAAACTGGCTGATGCCAGTAATGAGCTCTATGGTGCGCCAACGAAAGTAGTGACTTGGGATGTTTCTACTCGCGGTGAAGTGCGAGGTGATTTGCAAGAATTTAAGGAATTGACGGAACAGATTTACAACGATCCGCGCGGTTGGCGCAGGGCTGGTGTTAAGTTTGAATACGTCGAAAGCGGCGCGCAGTTACATGTCGTGCTAGCATCGCCACAGGATGTGGTGAGCTTTTCGCCGTCTGGCTGTACTGATCAATGGAGTTGTACGGTTAAGCCATATGTGATCATTAATGATGATCGCTGGATGGGTGCGACCGACAGTTATAACTCTGTTGGTGCGGATTTGTTGGACTACCGCAGGATGGTTATGAATCATGAGACGGGGCACTGGCTTGGGCACGACCATTTAACTACTTGTGGCGTAAACAATTTAGCACCAATCATGATGCAGCAGTCAATTGATTTGCGCGGATGCGAGGTTAATCCTTGGCCGCTTGGTGATGAACTTTGGACGAGGGGCGTGTAAATGAAAAAGAAAATTTTAATTTTGGGTGGTATTTTCCTATTATCGCTTGGCGCAGTATTTGTTGTACTTTTTACAACATCCAAGGTTGATTATAAAGGTGCAATTGAAAAGCTTGATGGGTTGGCGTCGTCGAAAGATACGGTTGCTGAGGTCTTGAATGCTGAGGTTGCCGATTATTCAAAGTTTGATGCGTCGAAGCTTGAAAACTATGCATCCACGGTTAAGGGGATGAAGGAGAATTTGGACGCTTTGCGCGCTGATAAGGTTTGCGCGGATAAGTTCAAAGAGCGCTGCGATGAGCTTGGCTCGATTTATGAGAAATTGGAGTTGAGTGCGGATTCAACTAACGTGATTATTAAGTTTACGAACGAAGCGAAGGATATCGCTGGTGTAAGTTCCGATACTTTGTCTGAGATGAAGAATTCGCCGAACACTTATTTGCAGACTTTGGCAAAAGATCTTTCCGAGTACAGAGAAGCGGTGGATGGGTTCAAGTCAAAGTATATTGCGAATGCCGATGATACGGATTACGTTGCCGATTATACGAAGATCGATGAGAAATATCAGGCTTTGAAAGAGAAGTATTCTGAGATTAAGTCCGTGCAGCTCTTTGGCGCCTCCGATGAAGAAATGTTGTCCTTTTATGATAAGATAGAAGAACTGAAGAAGCTTTTTGCTGAAGAAAAATAATGAAAAGATTAATTATCGTCTATAATTCGCGTAGCTCGCATTTTAAGAACGTCGAAGAAGACGTGATTGAGCCGGCGAGGCATTTGCATGGCTGGATGGTGGCACGTTTTGAAGTTGCGCAGACTTCGGTAGAGGATAATGTCCGCAGGTTGGCCAAGTTTTTAATCGATGACGATCTTGTGATTGCGGCGGGCGGCGACGGTACGGCTACGATTGCGATTAATGGCGTTATGATGACGCCAGCTAAGAATGTTCGCATTGGCGTGCTCGGCTACGGTAATTTCAATGATACTGCCCGCTGTTTCGGCAATATGAAGTTTGAGGAAATTGTTGCGAGCAGTGCGCAGGAGGTTTGGCCGCTTCGCTGTACGGTCGACGGTAAGCTTTGGCGCTACGCAATGTGCTATGTGACGGTCGGTATGTTTGCCGAAGCTTGTGCGGTTTTTGAGCAGCCGAAGACCCGTAAGACTTTGCGCAAGGGTGGCAAGCGAACAGTTTATAGTCTTGTCAGTTTGGCAAAATGGTGGCTCAAGGAACATAGGCAGTCATTCTTGCCGAGCTTTGAGCTGGGCGATTCCTCTGGTGATTCGATTGAGAAGCCGGGCGCTTCAGATTATATGGCAATTAATAGCCCGACAGTCGCAAAGATTATGAAGGGCGGCCAGGCATATTTGGACAAAAAAGAGTTCTATTGTACGACTGGTGTTCTAACTCGATTTTGGAAGATGGTCGGCTTTATGTTAAAGTCTGTATTTAGGAAGATTCCAACAGAGAAGACGGACTATGATTTTTTGGCGTTCAAGCAGCCGTCTAATATAATGATTCAGGCCGAAGGCGAGTTTGTGAAGCTCGAAAATGTATCGAAAATCGAGCTTAGCAAGTCTACGAAGCCACTGTTGGCAATAATAAGGAAGAAGAAATGAGCGAAGTCGTAGGTAGAGCGGAGTATAAGATTGCGGGTGCTTTTCGTGATTTTGGTGCCGATTTGCGCGGCAAGTTAGTGCTAGATATTGGTTCGAGTACGGGCGGCTTCACTGAATTCGCTTTGAGGCAGGGCGCCGAGAAGGTAATTGCGGTCGAGAAGGGCACGAATCAGATGAAGGCGCCGCTGCGTTTTGATCCGCGCATTGATTTGCATGAGAAGACGGATATTTTTGAGTTTACTACCGAAGAGAAGCCGGATGTGATTTTGGCGGACGTAAGCTTTGTAAGCTTGCGCAAGGTATTGGCTTATGCACGCAAGAATTTGTGCAAGCGCGATACGGAGTTTCTTGTAATGTTGAAGCCTCAGTTTGAGGCGCCGGATTATATGTTGCGTCGTGGCGTTTTGAAGAACAACAAGATGCGTCGCGAAATTATCGTGAACTTTGAGGCTTGGCTGAAGGATCGTGGCTTCCTAATTGTTGCGAAGAAGGACAATGAGGTGGCTGGGCGCTTTGGCAATGTCGAGCGATTTTACTATTTGAAGTTGGCAAAATAAGAGGCGTTTAAGATGAAGACGCCTCTTTTTCGTGCTAAAATAAGAATCAGTTATGGCAGAGGAGGCAAAACAGGTCGCGGAGGCGGCCGGTGATGAAGTGGCTAAAAAAGAGTTGACGCTCGAAGAGAAAATCTTGGCGGAGGGCAAGATTGGCTTGCTTCGAGGTGAGATGCCGAAGGATTACCAACTTCAGGCAAAAGACTTTGTTCACTTGCATAACCACACTCACTACTCCTTGCTTGACGGTCTAACCAAGATCGATGAGCTTGTTGATTTTGTTAAAGAGAAGGGCATGGAAGCGGTGGCCGTTACGGACCACGGCACAATGTGCGGTTTAGTTGAGCTTTATAAGACTTGCGATGGAGCTGGTATTAAGCCGATTCTTGGCCTTGAGGCTTACGTTGCGGCTCGCAAGATGGAAGATCGCGACCCAGCATATGACAAGAAGCGTTTCCATATTACTTTGCTTGCAATGAATGACAAGGGCTTTGAAAACCTTTGCCGTTTGCTGACTGATGCCGAGATTATCGGTAAGTATTACAAACCACGTACGGATCATGATGCGATGCGCAAGTATTCCGAGGGTGTGATTTGCTGTTCGGGCTGTATTGGTAGTGAAATTTCTGATGCAATTCGCAATAATGATATGGATCGCGCTCGCCAGATGCTTGAGTGGTATAAGGAGACTTATGGCGATCGTTTCTATCTCGAGATGCAGGATCATGGTCACCCGGATTCGCCAACTCACTGGGACGAGCAGAATCATGTGAATGAAACTTTGATGCAGCTATCGGAAGAGTATAAGATTCCGCTAGTTGTGACTTGTGATGCGCACTATTTGAAGGTTGAGGACGAACCGGAGCATGAGGCTTTGCTATGTATTGGTACGGGCTCGAAGCTTTCTGATACGAATCGTATGAGCTTGGCCGGTTTCCAGCTTAACGTTATTCCGCCAGATGACGTGATTGAGCGCTGGAGTAAGACTTGTCCGGAGGCGGTGATCAATACGCGTATTATTGCGGATCGCTGTACAACTAAGCTTGAGCTTGGACGTATTTTGATTCCAAAGTTTCCAATTGATACTGGCCAGTCAGAGAAGGAGTATCTTGATGATATGGTCTTCCGTGGTCTCGCGGAGCGCTACAAGATTTATACTCCAGAAGAGGCCTTGAATCATAGCGTTGAGGAGATTCGTCCGCAGTTGCCACCAGAGGTGATTGAGCGTATCGATTACGAGCTAAGCGTCGTGGATAACATGGGCTACAATGGCTACTTCTTGATCGTCCAAGACTTCATTAACTGGGGTAAGCGTCAGGGTATTATTTATGGCCCAGGTCGTGGCTCGGCGGCAGGTGCTTTGCTAGCTTACGCAATCCATATTACCGAGGTGAATCCGCTAGATTATGATTTGCTCTTTGAGCGTTTCTTGAACCCGGACCGTATCTCGATGCCTGATATCGATACTGACATCCAGGATACTCGTCGTGATGAGGTTATTGAGTACTGTACGGAAAAGTATGGTAAGCCACGTGTGGCGAATATTGTGACCTTCGGTAAGATGATGTCGAAGAACGCCGTGCGTGACGTTGCGCGCGTGCTTGATGTGCCTTATGCTGAGGCGGATCGTATTGCGAAGCTAGTGCCAGATCCGATTATGGGTCACGCGGTCAAGTTGAAGGACGCAATTCAGGAAGGCGACCTTAAGGTTGAGTACGAGAAGAACCCGACCTGTAAGGAAGTGATCGATCTTGCGATGCGTCTTGAGGGCACGATTCGCGGCCATGGTGTGCACGCTTGTGGTGTGGTGATTGCGCCTGACGATATTGTGAAATACATGCCAATGGAAGTTTCGGCTAAGGGTCCGCTAACGACGCAGTATCCTGGCCCGACGGTTGAGGAAATTGGTCTACTTAAGATGGACTTTTTGGGTCTATCCAACCTTTCGGTTATTCAGCAGGCTCTGCGCATGATTAAGAAGGTGTACGGTCAGGTGATTGTGATGAACGATTTGCCGACTGATGACCCTGAAGTCTATAAGCTATTCCAGCACGGTGATACCACGGGTGTCTTCCAGTTTGAATCTGGAGGCATGAAGAAATATTTGCGCGAGCTCAAGCCGACTGAGTTCTCGGATTTGATTGCTATGAACGCGCTTTATCGCCCAGGCCCGATGCAGTTCATTCCGAGCTTTATTAAGCGTCGCCATGGCGAGGAGCCGGTGACTTATCTTCACCCTGGTCTTGAGAATTCCTTGAAGAGTACCTATGGTATTTTGATTTACCAGGAGCAGTTCATGCAGGCGTCCAAGGAATGGTGTGGCTTTACAGGCGGTCAGGCAGATACGCTGCGTAAGGCGGTCGGTAAGAAGAAGATTGACCTCATGAACAAGGTGAAACCGCAGTTTATCGAGGGTGCCGTGAAGATTGGTGGTGCGACTGAAGAGATTGCAAACACCTTCTGGGATCAGCTGCTAGAATTCGCAAACTACTGTTTCAACAAGTCTCACGCGGCTTGCTATGCTTTGGTGGCTTATTGGACAGCGTGGCTTAAGGCTCATTATCCTGATGCCTACATGGCTGCCTTGATGACCTCCGATATGCGCTGGACCGAGCGCCTCACGATCGAGATGACCGAGTGTAAGCGCATGGGCATGAAGGTACTTGGTCCGGATATCAATGAATCTTACGCGGACTTCGGTATTGTGGGCCAGACGAAGACGATTCGCTTTGGTCTTGCTGCAATTAAGGGTATGGGTAAGGCACTTGTGGAAGATGTGATTGCTGAGCGTGATGCGAATGGTAAGTTTGAAACGATTTTTGATTTTGCGAAGCGTGTGCCGGCAACAAAATTCAATAAGAAGAGCTGGGAATCTTCGATTAAGTGTGGTGTGTTTGATAGCTTTGGCTATACGCGCTCGGACATTCTTTACAACCTTGAGGCAATTCAGGCCTATGCGAACAAATGCCAGAAGGATGGTGCAACGGGTCAGACTGATTTGTTCGGCATGATGGGTGACGCGGCTGAAATTCCAGTACCAGAGATGAAGAAGGCGCCTTCGCAGTATACCGAGAAGGAGCAGTTGCTCTGGGAGCGCGAGTTGATGGGTCTTTATATTTCTTCGCATCCGCTAGATCGCTACGATAAGTATTTCGAAGAGCAGTGCATGCCATGCAATGAGATTAAGCCGACGATTGATGGTGCAACAGTGATTGTTGGTGGTATCATTACGGCGCTTAGGACCATTGTGACGAAGAGTGGTTCGAAGATGGCCTTTGTGAAGATCGAGGATAAGACGGGCGAGATGGAAGTAATCGTCTTCCCGCGCACTTATGAGACGGTTGGTAACCTATTGACGGTTGATACGGTCGTGAAGGTTACAGGCAAGGTCAATGCTACTGACCGTGATGGCAATATGACCGACGAGGCAAAGGTTAATGCTTCGGAGATTGAGGTGGTTACGGATGAAGAGCTTGATTCTTATGAGTCGACCGGTGCGAAGCTTGAGGTGCCAACTAAGGCCGTAAAGCAGGAGCCACGTTGGCAGAAGAAAGAGAAGAAAGAGGGTGAAGGCGACGGGGATAAAGCGAAGCCGTCAGCGCCAAGAAAGAGCTCTGGCGCTCCGAGAGGTGGCGGCGGTCCGCGCCGTAGTGGTGGCGAAAAACCGGCAACTCACTTCAGAACTTCGGAAAGCAATAATCTATATCAGCCAATCAAGCCAAAGAAGGTTTATGTGCGCGTGATGGATCCATCTAATACTAAGGCTTTGATGGACTTGAAGGCTTCCTGCAAGAATAGCCCGGGTTTGTCTGAAGTAATTTTGGTGATTGGTCCAGAAAAGAAGGCGATGCGCATGCCGTTTAAGTGCGAGCCGACGGAAGCTATGGTCGGTGAATTGCTGCAGATTTTTGGCAACGATGGCGTTGTCGTGAAGTAAACCGAAATTTGTAAATACAACTCATAAATTTGAAAAATTAATATGTTAGAGCTTATGGTTCTAACATATTTTTAATCTGTTATTTTAAGAAAAATTCATGCTTATGTTTGCGTGGTTGGCATATGTTGTGTATGTTCTGAAAATGGAAGATTGTACTGGAATAAACACCTGGCTAACACAAAAAGCAATGGCTAGAATACTGGGCACTAGCCAGCAAAATATTTCTTCGCATGTGCGAAATATCATTGCGGAAAACGGGAAATATTATGCAATTTTTGTGCGAACCATGAAGTCTAGCTTTTCCGAGAAGAAAGCTAAAAAGTATTACCATCAAATAATTTTGGAGTTGATTGCGAAGCGCATTCGCACGATTCCTTCGAAGGAGTTTTTGGAGAAAATACACAATTACAGAAGTAAACCTAATTTAAAATTAAATCTAATCGCGGAGTAGGGGAATGAAGGACGATAGAGTGCTGCGTAGATTGTATTACTGTACCCGTATGGCCTTAATGGTGATGATGGGTGCGTTAATACTGAACTGGGCTATTAGAAGAAATGTGAGATAAAAAAATAGCCTTGCGGCTATCTTTTGTTTTAAAGGGATGACTTCTTAGTAGAGAAGTTGTTGTAGATGTTGTCGTAGATGCTTGGGTGGCCTACGCGGTTTGCAGCTTCAACTACCTTGTCGATATCATCGGTAATGGTATAGATTTTGCGATCATCTTTGGCGATGGTCTTCAACTGGCGTTCCATCTTTTCGGCGTACCATTTGTCGAGGCCCTTCCAGAAGCTCTTGCCGATTAGGAACATTGGCATCTTTGGCATCTTGCCTTCCTGCATAAGGATGAGGATTTCGCTGAATTCATCCATGGTGCCGAAGCCGCCAGGGAAGAAGACGTAGGTCTTGCTGGCAAAGGTAAGCATGACCTTGCGTGCAAAGAAGTAGCGGAATTCCATCGAGTCGGTAACGTATGGATTGATGTGTTGTTCGTGCGCGAGCTCGATATTAAGGCCGATGCTGCGACCGCCAGCTTCGTAACAGCCTTTGTTGGCTGCTTCCATAATGCCAGGACCGCCGCCGGTAATGACTGGGTGACCGTTTTCGGCGAGCTTACGTCCGAGTTCGGTTGCGAGCTTGCAATATTTGCTTTCTGGAGCGAGGCGGGCAGAGCCAAAAATCGATACGCCCTGGGCGAAAGTGCGAATCTTGGCGAGACCCTGTTCTAGGTCCCTTGCGTAGCGCAATGAGCGCTCAACGTCGTTCGGATCGAGCTCTTCTTTGGCGATTTGTTCGAGCCATTTAGTTACTGCTTTGTCCATTAAAGAATTTCCTCCATAGGCATGTTATGTAATTTTGTTCTGTTTGTTAGGATTCCAGATTTGCTGCCGATTTTCTGAATGACAGAAGTTGAGTTTGCGGAAGCGAAGATTAGGGAATCTTTGAATGATTTGCCGGCTGCGTAGGCGGCAAGGAAGCCGCTGCCGAAGGCGTCACCCGCGCCCGTGCTATCGACGATTGGTGGATCTTCGTAGAGACCAATGCGATAAGCTTCGTCTGCCGAGTAGGCAATTGCGCCATTCGCTCCATCCGTAACAATAGTTGTCGGGATGATGTCGTGTAGGCGGCTAGCGACCTCATTGAGAGCGCTGCCAACTACGATTTGCTTAGCTTCTTTCTTGTTAACGAGAAGGACGTCGACGTCGGCAAGTAGACCGATGAGCTGGCGCTTGTTCTGGAGCTCGAGGCTGCCAGGGTTGAACATGACTTTAATGCCGTTCTTATGAGCGACGGTAAAGAAATCATCGAGCTTATTCATGTCGCCGCGCATATTGGTGACATAAATCCAATCTGGATGAATTTTTTCGAGATCTTTAGCTTTTAAGGTATTGAATTGTGCAGAAGCGCCACGGCAGGTAAGGATAGTGCGTTCGCCGGTAGGGGTGAGAAGAACGACGGAGTAGCCTGTGTGAACTTTATCGGTATAAGTTACATAGCTAGCATCGATGCCTTCGCGGTCAAGTACGTCGATGATTGCTTGGCCAGCTGGATCCTCGGAGATGCATCCCATGAAGATACTCTCGTGGCCATAGCGAGCGAAAGTGGTTGCGGCATTGGTTGCGCCACCGCCGGTGCTGAAGTGGATTTTATCGATATCTACTTTAGAGCCGAGCTCGAGCTGGTTGAAGTAACCGCGTTTGTTTGTGCCGAAATCGTCGGAGTCGATAAGGAAGACGTCCTGCAGGGCGGCGCCAATGCTTACGATGCGCGCCATTAAACCGCCTCTTCTTTTTCGGTTAGTTTGTTGAGCTTATTGAAAGCTGCAGCACAGTCTTCGGCTTTCGCGATTGCGCTGCCGACGTTGATGACATCGACGCCTGCATGGGTAATAAGGTGAATGTTCTCCTCGTTTGCGCCGCCGTCCCAGCCAATTTCGATAGCTGTTTTGATGTCGCGAATGAGTGCTGCTTTCTCGAAGAGAAGTGGTTCGGCTTTGCCGCCGTATTTGCCGAGGTCGCCAGAGAAGATTAGGACGTAGTCGGATTCATTTATGAGATTTTTGACGTTGCCCGGATAGACGCTCTTGATAATCGCGATACCTGTTTTGATGCCAGCTTCATGTAGTTTCTGGAAGATTGGTAACAAATCCTCGTTAGCCTCAGCGTGGAAAATAACAAGGTTTGGTTTGAGCTTAATAAGGTTGTCTATGTGTGCTGACGGTGTAGCAGTGATCATGTGAATGTCTACCGTCCAGCCCTTTGGCCACCAAACAGCAGTTTCAGAAATGGTGGTTGCATCAGTAAGGGTGCCGTCAGAAATATCGATATGGACGCGCTTTGCGAAGTTGAAATACTTCTTTACGATATCGTTGTATTCGTTTGGATCATTCGTGAGAATGGTTGGTGCGATTGTTGTAATTGCCATATTTAACTTTCATCTAGTTTATTAATGCGACGTTGATATTTTTCGTCGGTTAGTGCAGGGGTCGCAATAAAGGCTTGAATGAGTGCTGGGAAATCTGGCGCAGTATCTGCAGCAAGGCAGAGGATATTGGCGTCGTTGTGACTACGGGTTTTGCGAACCTCTTCTGCTTCGCGGCAGATAGCAGCTCGGATACCTTTATAGCGATTCGCTTGCATGGCCATGCCTTGGGCAGAGCCACAAGTCAGAATGCCGAAGCTGTCGTTGTCGGCAAGAACGCTTTCGGCGACAGCTTTAGCAAAATCTGGGAAATCATCCTCGGCGTCAAAAACTTGATTGCCACAATCGATGTATTCGATTGAGTTGTCGTTGAGCCAGGCTTTGATTTGTTCTTTAAGTTCAAAGCCGCGATGGTCGGCGCCGAGGTAGATTTTCATATTATTGGTTCTGTCCCATCTTGCCAAAGTCGGCAGTTAGTTCGACGAGGCGGTTCGAGTAGCCCCATTCGTTGTCATACCAGGCAACGACCTTGATGAGCGTGCCGTCAATACAGTCAGTGAGCTTGAGGTCGACGATGGTGGAGTGGCTGTTGCCACGGTAGTCGATAGAGACAAGCTCTTCTTCGGTTGCATCAAGAATGCCCTGGAAGAATGGATCTGCAGCAGCCTTCTTGAAGAGGTCATTGATTTCTTCTACGCTGGTTGGGCGCTTAGTAATAGCAGTAATGTCGCTTAGGGAAACTACTGGGGTTGGAACGCGAACGGAAAGACCATTGAAGTGGCCCTTGAGGCTCGGAATGGTAAGAGCAGCAGCCTTGGAAGCACCGGTCGTGGTAGGAACGATGTTTTCGGCAGCAGCACGAGCTTCGCGAATGTCCTTTGCTGGAGCGTCCTGTAGCTTCTGGCTAGCAGTGTAGCTGTGAACGGTAGTCATCATAGCCTTTTCGATACCAATGTTGTCCTCGAGAACCTTCATGACTGGAGCGATACAGTTGGTAGTACAGGAAGCGTTGGAAAGAATTTCGTCCTCGACGGTAATAGTGTCTTCATTAACGCCCATAACGATAGTCTTTGCGCCTTCGCCTTTAGCTGGAGCAGAGATGACGACCTTGCGTGCACCAGCATCGATGTGTGCGCGTGCTTTTGCTGGATCGGTGAAGAGGCCAGTAGATTCGATGACGACATCGATGTTGTTGTCTCTCCATGGAAGGGCGCTTGGGTCCTTTTCGGCAAATGCCTTGATTTGCTTGCCGTCGACAATGATAGAAGTATCATCGTAAGTGACATCATGGTCCCAGGTACCGTAGTTGGAATCGTACTTAAGCAAATGCGCGAGCGTCTTTGTATCAGTTAAGTCGTTGATAGCCACGATTTCGGCATCCTTGCGGTCGAAGGCAATCTTGAAAGCATTGCGGCCGATGCGTCCGAAACCATTAATGGCAATTCTTACCATAATTCTCCTTGTAATAATTAGAATATTGCTTATGTATTAGTATAGCATAAACGGGATAAAATACGGGGTGTAGTCTAGATTGAAGTGCTTATGCTACAATATTTGTAATAAAAAGAGGGAAACATGGGCGAAACAGATAAGAAAGAGTCCGCGAAGGGCGCTGATAAGGGTAGCTCTTCGGCAGTTGCGGCATTGATTATTGGTATAGTTGGTTTAGGTATTGGTATTGCGATTGGAATGTTCTTGCCGAATGATACTAATCCGGTGGCTCCAGATGAACTTGAGTGCGCTACAGCAGCCGACGATGAGCCGACTCGCACCAAGATGGACGATGCTACTAAGGCGGAAATTAATGCAAAGCTTGATGCATATGAGATGAGCGGTTCGATTGGTTCGCATCTTCTTCATCCGTTCTATTGGAAACAGCTTGATGCAAAGATGCGTATTCATATGGTCTTTGCTTATGTTCGTGATACCGATTTGGCGGACTTCATTGCAGCGCAGAAGAATTGGAATGGCGGTGATCCAATCGTAAAGACGGTTCCGATTGACCGAGTAAAAGAAGTATACAAGAAATTATTCGGCGAGGAGCCAACTGAAGACGATTTTGTTTCGTACATTTCCTGCGGCAAAGTCATGGGTATGTATGATTATGATTCGGCCAACCAGCAGTACAAGATTACTTATGCGGCCGGCTGCGGTGGTTATGATAGGGAACCTATGGATTCTTATCGTGACGTGTATGAGGTTGAGGGTGATACTGCCTTTGTTACGGTAGAACTTGGCTCGATTGTTGCCGATGGTAATAAGGGCTATATTGTCGACGATTATAGTCATGATGGCACGCGCATTAGTGAATACGATTATGGTTCAGATGATTTTGTTAACGAATCGACAAAGGATAAGTTTAAAAAGTATCAATTCATCTTCGATAAAAAGAACGATAACTGGGTGCTACGCGGTCTTTATCCGCTCGGTCTAGAGTAGGGCAATAATAAAAAGTCGCCTCTATATGGGGCGTCTTTTTTCATGTTATAATATGGGCAACAAAAATAAACGGAGTTATATTTTCCATGGCAGATTTTAATATGGTTCTTACCTCAGGAGATTATAAGAACAACAGCATCAACGTTGTTGTTGAGATTCCAACCGGTAGCAACCACAAGATTGAATGGGATCGCGACAAAGCTTGCTTTATGCTCGATCGTATTGAGCCTATGGCATTTGCTAAGCCATGCAACTATGGTTTTATTCCACAGACTTTGGACGAGGATGGTGATGAGCTCGATGCTTTGATTATCACTGATCAGCCACTCACTACTGGCATCTACCTAACTGCACGTGTTCTTGGTGTCATGAAGTTCACCGATGACGGCGAAGTTGACGACAAGATTATCTGTGTTGTTGAAGATGACCGCAACAATGGCGATGCTATCGAAAAGCTCGAGGATTTGCCAAAGCGCACTCTTGAACAGATTGAGTTCCACTTCAATCACTACAAGGATTTGAAGAAGCCTGGCACTACTAAGGTTGAAGGTTTCTTCGGTGCCGACAAGGCCCAGGAAGTTATTGCAGACGCAATCGCTCGCTGGAACAAGCGCGGATAGTAAACAATCAGATGCCCTGTTTAACAGGGCATTTTTTGTTATAATAAAGAAGACAGAAAATTTAAGGAGAAAACTTACACTATGGGTTTTATCAAAGCATTCACCGGTGGTTTGTCTCAGAGCTTCGCTAACCAGTGGCTAGAGTACATGGTTCCACCAGCAAACATGACTGATCATGTTGCAATCGCACGTGCTATCCCTAACAAGGCTGCAGGTAGCGAGAACAATGATGGTGAGGAAAGTGCTGGTATCATTTCTGACGGTTCCAAGTTCCTCGTTCCAGAAGGTACCTGTTTGGTAGTTCTCGAAAACGGTGGCATCACTGCCGTCATCGCAGAAGCTGGTGGTTATGAGTATCGCGCTCAGAACGTTCCAGAAGCACAGAGCATGTTTGCTAAGGACGGTTTCTTTGCAAGTACTTTTGGCCAGAGCTGGAATCAGTTCAAGTTTGGTGGCCAGCCAGGTAACCAGCAGGTTGCTTACTATGTCAACCTCAAGGCTATGGGCGGTTTCATGTATGGCACCCAGAACCCAATTCGTTACAAGGATGCTAACTACAACAATGCTATGCTTGCAGTTACCAGCAATGGTACCTACTCGCTTCAGATTGTTGACCCAATCTTGTTCATCAAGAACTTCGTCCCAGCTGACGTCGTTTCTGGCCAGGGCCGCAGCTTCTATAGCCTAGACGCTACTGATGATGGCACCAACCAGGACATGCTCTTCAGCGGCTTTGTTGGCTCGCTCGCAGCAGCTTTGTCTGCATATACCAAGAATGGCAAGTCCATCGATGATATCCAGGGCGGTACCGTTGAGTTCGCTCAGGCTGTCGATGAGGCTGTTGAAGCTACCTATCAGTGGGGTACTAAGTTCGGTTTGAAGATCGCAAGCGTAGAGCCACGTGGCCTCGACTGGGATCAGCCATCTATCGATCTTATCAACAAGTTCAACACCGGTATGCTCATGCAGGGTACTGTTGGTCAGGCTTACGCTCAGACTCAGGTCGCAGAAGGCCTCAACGCTGCTGGCAACAATGGTGCAGGTGCCTTCATGGGCGTCGGTATGGGCGCAGGCATGGTTGGCATGAATGGCAACTTTGGCGCTGCTGCTGGCCAGAACCCAGTTGCTGGTGCTCAGCCAGTTCAGCCACAGCAACCAGTTGACCCTACTGCAGGCGCAACTCCAGCTGCTGAATAAGACAACAGATAAATTAACGGTGGTAAATAATGACCGATACTAAGTCAGTCTCCATCGAGATGCATCGCTGCCCCAATTGTGGGGCAAGTGATGTTTCTACGAATACGGGGACTGGTAAATTACGCTGCAAATATTGTAAACACGAGTTCGAAAACGTCGCGTCGAATTCTGACGATCCAGAGAAGACGTTCAAGACGATCAAAGGTGATATTGTTTCGTCTGGTGCTAGCAATATTATCCCGGGCCAAGATGTCGTTGTGACATTGAAGTGTCCGAGCTGTAGTGCAGAGGTTGTCGTAAATACTGCTGAAAACTTGAGCATTAATTGTCACTGGTGTCGCCACGTTTTGACGGCTTCTCATAAGATTCCGAACGGTGCTGTGCCGGACATTTTGTTGCCTTTCAGCATTAAGAAGGAAGCTGCTGTCGAAAAGATGAAGGAATGGCTTGCGCAGTATAAGGGCAAGTCGGAGCTTGTCGATAAGTTGAATCCAGAAGATGCTCAGGGTGTTTACTTCCCATATTGGATTGTCGACGTTAAGGGCCACATGACTCTTGAGGGTGAAGCTGAGATTAGTAAGGGAAATGGCGTTGCTGATGTTTATGAAGTGACGCGCGAGTTCGATGTTTTTGTTGATGACTTGACGATTGAGTCGTCGGCTAAGAGGTTGAACCAGGATGTTTCGGCAAACTCGAACAACATTATTAATGCGATTTTGCCATATGATACTAAGAACGCGGTCGCTTGGAACCCAAGCTTTTTGCGTGATTTTTCAAGTGAAAAACGCGATACAAATATCGATGCGATGAAGGAGTATGTCGCCTTGCAGAGCGGTGATATTGCTCGTCGCAAAGCTAAGGAATCGGCGTCGCAATATGATCGTGGCATTCATTGGCGCAAGGAGCATTTGAGTATCAAGGGCGTAAACTGGAAGGCTGCATATTTGCCAGTCTGGTTGTACGGTTTTGAAAATACCGATAATCCTCGCGATAGTCGTCGTTACTATGTTGCGGTCAATGCTCGCACTGGTGAAGTTTCTGGCGATTTGCCGATTAAAGGCCTAATCTTTGATTCGCATATTGGCAAGAAAGATCGTCATTTCCACGAGAAGGAGACTTTGTCAGAGGTTCGCGATATGAAGGCGACGGATAGGTTTGCGTCGACTCGTCGTGGTTTGACCTCGTCAAAGATTATGGGTTGCAATGATGAGCGCGCGATTGGCTCGGCTTCTTCTGGTCGTTCCGAAATGAATGCGATGGAGAAGGGACGCTTCCGTAATGGCGCAAATTATGGATCGGCTAACAGGGCTTCATCGAATAATGTTGGCACAATTATTATTGTTATCTTTATTATTTTGTTCTTCCTCGCATTAATTAGCGGTGGAGGCGGCGGTGGTGGATCGCATTATTCTGGCGGTTCATATGATTACGATTACGACTCTTCGAGCTACGATTATGATTATGATTCCGATTGGGGTTCATCTGATTCCGATTGGGGATTCGATTACGATTACGACTATTAATTAAGGAGAGAAATGGCGGAGGAATTAAAAGCTCAGGACAAAAATGGCTTGAACCGTTGTCCGAAGTGTGGGGCAACTGATGTAAAGCTTATTCAAGAAACTGGTATGCTGCAGTGCGTATTTTGTCGCGCGCAGTTTAAAGATAACGCCTCGAATGAACTTGGCGGTGTAGAGAACCTATCTGGCCGTTCGGTTGGTGAAGGCGCCGCCGATATTATCCCGAGCGAGAGTGAAATTCTGACGTTCAAATGTCCTGCTTGTGGTGCAGAGGTTGTGATTGATGCGAATGAAGCGACGAGCTCGCGCTGTCACTGGTGCCGCCACGTCTTTTCTTTGAACGAAAAGATGCCAAATGGCGCAGTGCCAGATTTGGTTTTGCCGTTTAAGCTAGAGAAATCTGTAGCCGAGAACAATATTCGCGACTTCGTTAATAAGCGTCAATTCTTTGCGCATCCGCAATTTAAGAAGGAATTTACGACCGAGAACGTCATGGGTATCTATTTGCCATACATGATTGTTGACGTTAATGCGCACTCTACGCTTAGTGGCGAGGCGGAGCATCAGACACGCAGGTATACCGTAAAGCAGGGTAAGGCAACTGTGACTTATTATGATGCTGATGCCTATTCAGTTTCGCGCGATTTCGACATGTTGGTGGATGACCTTACGATTGAGGCTTCGAGCGACAAGCTAAACCAGAACGTTAAGGAAAATACGAACAACGTTATTAATGCGATTATGCCGTTCGATACGGAAAACTGTGTCGACTGGAATGCGGGTTATTTGCGTGGCTTCTCGAGCGAACGTCGCGACACGAATGTGAGTGGTTTGGACAAGCAGATTCAGCTACAGGTCGAAGATATTGCTCGCTATCAGATGTATCAGGATATGAAGAGCTTTTATGATCGTGGTGAGAAGTGGACTAGCGAAACGACGGTAGTGAAAGGCTCCAAGTGGAAGTCTGCCTATTTGCCGGTTTGGCTATATAGCTATCGTCAGGCAGATAATGGCTTGTTGCACTATGTTGCAGTGAACGCACGCACGGGCGAAACGATGGGAAGCGTCCCAATCAATAAGAGTCGCTTGTTGTTAGTTTCCGGTATTATTGAGGCGATTGGTATTTTCTTGGCGTTCCAGTGGTTCAAGATGTGCTTGAAGATGGATGGCGACGATAATCCGTTCCTTCTTGGTTTCCTTGGTTTCACTCCGGGCTTTATCTTCTATTGGCTAAAGACTAAGCGCTATCGCAACATGGACGAACGCCATACTTACGAAAAAGAGACAAAAACGACTGTTCAGAATTTGAAGAAGACCGATAATTTGCTCGAGTCACGCAAGCGCATGCGCAACTCGCGTATTGCTGGCGAGAATGGCACTCGCATGTCTGGTGTTGTTGCGAATAAGGGCCCAGAGATGATGGGTGAGAAAATGGCTAACTTTATCGGCATCGGCCGTTCGGTTGGATCTCCAGTGAACAGTACGCCAGTTGGCCAGAAGGCCGAGCAAGAGACTAAGCAGAAATACGGTCTTTAGATTCTAACTTTGCAGATTTTGCGCGATGGTAGATTTTTGTTTGCTTTCAAGATAGGGAAGTTGAGAAAACAGATAAGAAACTTGCTATAATGTAAATATTATGAAACTATATAACACATTGAACCGCAAGGTCGAAGACTTCACGCCGCAAAACCCTAACGAGGTGAAGCTATATACTTGTGGACCGACTGTTTATAGTTTTGCTCACATTGGTAATCTTACGAGCTATGTCTATTGGGATTTGCTCGTGCGCACGCTCCAGTTGAATGGCTGGAAGGTTAAGCGTGTCATGAATTTGACCGATGTTGGACACTTGGTTTCGGACGCTGACGATGGTGAAGACAAGATGGAGAAGGGCGCCCGCCGCGAGGGGCTCTCGGTTTGGGATATTGCAAAGAAATATTCCGAAGCTTTCTTGAAAGATTTTCGCGCCCTAAATTTGGTTGAGCCTTCGAAGATTTGCCCGGCTACGGAGTATATCGAACAGCAGCAGAAACTTGTAGATATGCTCGATGAGAAGGGATTCCTCTATGATACGGAGGATGGCTTGTATTTTGATACGAGCAAGTTTAAGAATTATGCAGATTTTGCGCATCTAGATTTGGATCATCTTCAGGCTGGCGCTCGCGTTGAGTTCAGTAGTGAAAAGCGCAATGCTTCAGACTTTGCAGTTTGGAAGTGGATTAAGGAGGGCGAGAAGCATGCGATGCGTTGGCAGTTCCGTGGCCGTTGGGGCTATCCGGGCTGGCATCTTGAGTGCTCCTCGATTGCGCATGAGGAGCTTGGTGAGCCTTTGGATATTCATACCGGTGGTATCGATCATATTATGGTTCATCACACTAATGAGATTGCTCAGTCCGAGTCGGCTTTTGGTGAGCAGTTCAGCCGTTTTTGGTTGCATTGTAATTTTATTACGAGCGATGGTCAGAAGATTTCGAAGTCGCTCGGTAATGGCTATACTTTTGCCGATCTGAGCGAGAAGGGCTTCACACCGATTGATTTTAAGATGTGGATTTTGCAGGGCCACTACCAATCTGAACGCAACTTTACCTTCACGGATTTGAAATCCGCTCATCAGCGTTTGATGAATTACCGCAATTTTGCAGCTTTGCGTTGGCAGGGCGAGGGCGAGGATTTGCCGGAGCTGCGCGAAGAAATTAAGGCTGAGCTTGATAATAATTTGAACTCGGCGGGCGCTTTTGCAAAGCTTGATGTCCAGCTTTCGAAGCATATTCCGAGTGAGGATTTCGTTAAATTCTTGGATGACTGCTTTGGCCTAGATTTGCTTGGTTCGACGCCGGATATTTCGGAAGAAAATAAGGTGAAAATCGAGAATCGTATCAAGGCGAAAGAGATGAAAGATTATGCTTTGGCTGACCAAATTCGTGACGAATTAGCTAGGGATGGCATCGCGATTCTTGATGGCGCAAAGACAATTTGGCAATACAAATAAAACTTGTAAATAAAAAACCACCGCTAATCGGTGGCTTTTTGGTGCTTGCTATTTGTAATAGCGAGCGAGAAATTCTTTCATGTATTCCTCGAGTGTGTCATTGAGAATGGCTTCGCGTATTTTGTCGACAATATTTACGATGAAATGTTCGTTATGGATACTGGCGAGGGTTTTGCCAGTAATTTCGTCAACCTTGAAAAGGTGATGAAGGTAACTGGCCGTGTAATTTTTACAACAGTAGCACTGGCATTCTGAATCGACTGGGCCGAAATCTTCTTTGTACTTTGCGTTTTTAATATTGATGCGGCCGTCGAGCGTGTAGAGGGCGCCGTTGCGAGCTTGGCGAGTTGGACCGACGCAGTCGAAAGTATCGCAGCCGTAGAGTGCTCCGTAGAACAAATCGCGCGGTTCGCTGCCCATGCCAAGCAGATGGCGTGGCTTGTCCTGTGGAAGAATTTCGTTGGTAAGTTTGATAATATTTGGCGTTTCATCCTCGGTGGTGTAGAGAGAGCCGATGCCAAAACCATCAACTGGCAAATCTTTCATAAAATTAGCGGATTCGCGGCGAAGGTCTTCAAAAACACCACCTTGAACGACGGCGTATAGGGCCTGATATGGCTTGCCTTTCTTTTCCGCTTCGGCCGCTAGCTTTTGGTGTTCGGAAATATCTAGTGGTAGCCATTCATGAGTGCGCTTCATTGCCTTCAGCATGATGTCATGGTCGCGCGAGTCGGCAACGCAGTCGAATGCCATATGAATATCTGCGCCAATTTTCCACTGCGCCTGCATAGAAATTACTGGATCCATGCGGAGAGTATCGCCGTTAATGTGCGACTTAAAGGTGACGCCGTCGCGGTCAACTTTGGCGCTCGGTAGGCTTAAGATTTGGAAGCCGCCCGAGTCCGTAAAAGTTGGGCCGTGATAGCCAGTAAATTCGGCGAGGCCGCCGGCTTTTTCGATTAAATCTACGCCAGGGGCGAGCAAAAGGTGGTAGGTGTTGGCGAGAATTGACTGCGAGCCTAGCTCGTGCATCTGCGCAAAAGTAATGGCTTTGACTGTGGCACGCGTGGCGGCGCCAACAAAGCAAGGAGTTTTGATATCACCGTGCGGTGTATGAATGACGCCAGCGCGAGCAAGCCCGTTTTGTTTTTCTACCTCGAAAGAGAAGTTTGACATATAGCAACTATTATATCATAACAGTCGCTGCTGGGGAATTGATGCTGGTCTGGTTGCTATGGTTGTTCGCGCATGTATCGGAGTGTGAAGTAGAAGTTGTCGCCGTCGGCGTACTTCCATGGCTCGTAGCGTAGTTCGACGTTCGTGATTGGGACTTGGCTGCCGTTAGGGCGAACGACTGGGTTATTTTCGTTTTCGCCAGTAACGTCATTGCTTTGGACTAGCTTACCGTCGTAGAAGTTGAAGGCGCCACTTTCGAGAACAACGGAGTTACCAGAGTTTGTACCGATTGCACTTACAAGTGGGTAGGTTGTCGAAATGTCGGCATATTCCGTACCGCGTTTGTTTGGGTCGGTTTCTTCGACGCCGAGCGTGACGGAGCCGGAGTTGATTTCGAGGCCGCGTGCGTTCTTGCCGGTTGCAGTGAGAGAAGCGTTATTTGTAATAATTGTAGCGCCTCTTTCGTTGTGCAGGGCGATCGCGGTAGTGCTCATGCGCGCCGTAGTGATAGTTACGCCATCGAGGTTAAGGGTTGTGTCTGTATCGTTGTAGATTGCGACCGACTGGAATTCGTCAGATGCGTAGTCGTCTTGCGTGATTGCAGTGTTAGTAATAGTCATTGCGCCATGGTTGTGAATGACGCGGGATTCGTTGTAAATCGTGGAGTTATAAGACTGCCTAATACTACCGCCGGTGATGGTTGTATTACCGTCGTTGTAAATGGCGGAGGCGTTAGTGTAGCTATAGTTGGAACCGTTGAAGGTATGAACGATATTTACATTGGTCAGGGTTGCGGTGGTATTGTTACCGATCTCTAGCGTTCTCTCGCACTGTGGGACGACGGTCGAGATGACCGAATCTGCAATTGTGAGGGTGGTATTATTTACGGCTACAGGAGCGTAAAGCTTGCTCTGATTTCTAATGGTGAGCGAGGTCGCGGATTCTGCTTGGATGGCCTTTGGCCAGCGATCTGCGGTTCCGTAGAGCGTGGAGTTGTCGATTACGACATTGCCGGCGTTATAGAGATAGATGGATTGCTGACCGGTGATAGTCGAGTCTTCAGTGACGATATTGCTGTTGTAGATATAGAACGCGCGTCCGTTGGTGGTCGATTCGATGATAGAGCCATTCTTAACGTTGACGGTGCCGGCGTAAGAATCGACTTGGTTGCTGGATGAGTTGCTATAGGTGTAAGTGTGGGTATTATCAAAGGTTAAGTCGCCTTCGTTGTATGCGATGTTGTTCGCTTTCAGATTGAGGCCTTGGAGGGTCAGGGAAGCGTCTCTACTGTTAGTGAAGAGGGCATCGTTTTCGTGATACTCGATAATCGGATTAGTTGAGTTGCTATTTGTGATGGTGACTTTGCCGGAGTTTCTGAATTGGCTAGCCGCAATAATATCGTTGCCGTCAATATTAAGTGTGAAGTCTTTGTCACTTGGAATAATAATCGGCTGATAGGTATAGAGGTCGCCGAGGAGGCGGATAGTGTCGCCGGTCTGTGCGGCCGTAATCGCGTCCTCGATGCTGTAGTAGCGGGTAGTTTCATTGATAATGGCGATCTCTTCTTCTGGAATCAGGTAGGCAACATTATAGGATTTGCTGTCAATTGTGCGGGATTCGTATCTTATGTTTGCGTGGTCGGCGATTGCTTTGATATTGCGGTCGTAATGCGCCGCAATGCCGCCCTCAATCAGGCCGTCATAGAACGAGACGTTGCTGCCGTGGATGCCATAAGTGCCGCCACGGATGACAGGGTTTTCTGGGGTGCCGTTCAGACCATTATTAATTGTGCCGTCATTTTCGCCAATCTTTATCCAGCTTGAAACGTTATCCATGCCATAAGTACTACCAATGATGGTGCCGCCAGTGACGGTTGCGTTGTTGCAGAGAACGCCGGTGCCGGTCTTGTCAGGGTTGTTGGCGGTTGCCGTGATGGTGCCGCCGGTCATGTTGAGATAGATGCCGTAGTAGCTATTGTCGCCAATACCAAAGGCAGACTCGTTGTCGCTGATGACGGTTATTGTGCCGCCATTGATGTAGGTGCTCCTTTCGCCAGTGGCGATACCTTTACTGGTGGATTCACCGTGGACGGTAATGTCGCCGCCGTTAATTGTGACGGTATGATACCAGCTAGAAAAACCACTTGCACTGCCTTTGGCAGTAACATTAATGGTTGTGTTGCCTGAAATAGTAGTAGAGCTACCATAAGAGTCGAAGCCGTTTGCGTCGCGATTGTCCGAGGTGACGATGATTGTGCCGTCAGTAACTTCGGTGTTGCTGTTGCGAACCGCCACGGTATTATTGTTGACGGTGTGAGCGGTTATGGTGCCGCCGGTGATGTCGAGGTCAGAAATGCTACATATGGCGGCTGCGTAGCCCGCGCCAGTTCCATTAGCGTTAATTTCGCCACCAGAAATCCTTACGGCTGTGTCGTAGTCGCCCATAATCGCGCAGTTGCTTGAGTTGTCTGCTGTAGTGTCGATCCTGATTTCGCCACCAGTAACATTGAGGGTAGAATTGCGTCCAATCTTGACTGCTTCGTAGACGCTTGCGATATGGCCAGATTCGACGGTAAGCGTGCCGGTACTATCAATTGCCGGCAGCTGAGTGTTGCTGTTTACGATCTTACCAGTCGTACCAACAATCTTCATGGTGCCGCTGTTGAGGAGTGGCTGAGAATAATTGAGCGTGAAGGTGCCAAGGTCGAAGGTAATATTCTTGGTATTGTCTGGAAGAACGGCTGCAGTAGTTGCGTTTGCGATCACGTAAACCGTGCCACCATCCTGAACTTCTTCGTAAGCTGCAGTGAGGGAATTGAAAGTCTTATTTCCGACCTGGAGATAATCTTCATCTTCTTCGAGCCAGCAATGCTCCTCGTCACCGACTGTTTCGACTACGCGGTGCGCGCCATCCGGGGTAGCTTTAACGATTGTTTCGTCGTTGACATAGTTGCTGCCACCTTTAAGAATGCCGTCATAGAAGTTGACGTAGCTGCCATCGATAGCAAAGATGCCGCCCTTAATTTCTGGGTTGGTCTTGCTGATGATTGCGCGGTTGGTTTCTTGATCGCGGTCGTTGGTGCCGATAGTGATATGGTTGCCAGTACTGATGCCGTCTTGGCGTGTGCCAATGATAGTACCACCCGTAACAGTTGTGTCGCCAAACATGCCCTCGATGCCGTAGTCGGTACCAATGATGGTTCCGCCGCTAATATTGGCGGTTCTACTATGAACACCGATACCCAATTTGTCGGAAGCGTTAGTGATTGCTTCAAGCCTGCCACCGGTCATAGTAAGTGTACAGCCCCAGTAATCACTGTCGCCGATGCCGTAAGCATAGTCATTTTGGCTAGTCGCCGTCATAGTGCCACCATTGATCGTGAGGCCGCTTTCGCCCGTACTGATAATATAGGCCTTGCCGTTTTCTGCATTGACGGTTATAGTGCCGCCATTGATAGTTACCGTGTGATACCAGCTAGTGAAACCTTTGGCTTCATTCTTGGCAGTGACGGTAATGTTTGTATTACCATTAATCGTAGTATTGGCGGAGTAGGACGAGGAGGCATAAGCCGATCCGTTGGTAGAAGTTGAGGTAATCGTGCTGTCTTCGATGACGGTGTAGCGACTGCCATTATCAATTACGGTAGCAGGGCCTCTGTTTGATTCTGCGGTTAGGGTGGCGGATTGAGCATTGAGAGTGCCGACACCGCAGAGCGTGTATGCGTGGGCATCGTTTAGGCCGACGGAAGAAACGACGCCGCCGGTAATGTTTGTCGAGATATCGCTGCCTGTGCCGTAGATTGTGCACTGGCTACGATCGGCGTCTGCGGTGACATTAATGTTGCCGCCGGAAATATTGAGGGTGGAGCGGGTTTGGAGTTGAATAGCTCGGTAAGCTGCTTGGATGTTACCGGATTCAATAGTGAGTGTGCCGCTATTATCGAATGCTGGAAGTTGTGGGTTGTTATTTATAATCTTACCAGTCGTACCGACAATCTTCATGGTGCCGCTGTTGAGGAGTGGCTGAGAATAATTGAGCGTGAAGGTGCCAAGGTCGAAGGTAATGTTCTTGGTATTGTCTGGAAGAACAGCTGCAGTGGTTGCATCTGCGATTACGTAAACCGTACCACCATCTTGAACTTCTTCGTAAGCTGCAGTGAGGGAATTGAAGGTTTTATTTCCAACCTGGAGATAATCTTCATCCTCTTCGAGCCAGCAATGCTCTTCGTCACCGACTGTTTCGACTACGCGGTGCGCGCCATCTGGGGTAGCCTTGATAATTGCTGGGTCATTAACATAATCTGAACCGCCTTTGAGAATACCGTCGTAGAAATTGACGTAGTTTGCCTTGATGGCATAATTGTCACCAACGATTTCTGGGTTAGTTTTACTGATGATGGCTTTCTTGGTTTCTTCGTCACGATCATTAGTGCCTAATGTGACTTGAGACGATACTTCGATGCCGTTAATGCCACCAGAAACCTTGCCACTAGAAATTGTAGTAGAGAAGCGGACTCCGTTTATGCCATAGTGACTACCGACAACTTCGCCGCCACTCATATTGATTTCGTTTGTACGAATGCCGATGCCGGCCTTGTCTGGATTATTGGCGACCGCCTCAAGTTTACCGCCAGTAATTGTGACGGAGTCGCCCCAGTAGTCGTTATCGCCGATGCCGAAAGCGTGCCCGTTTTCGCTAACTGCTTTCAAGTCGCCGCCGTTAATTTTTACGGTGGACTCGCTGTCGCCAATGACATAAGCGTTTCCATTTGTCGAGGTTGCCCTCAGCGTGCCGCCGTCGATTATTGCGGTATGTGACGAACCGCTCAAGGTATTCGCGTTGCCGGTTGAGGTGGCAGATATAGTGGCATTGCCAGAGAACTGGACAGTGCCACCGTAAGCGTAGACTGCCGTAGCAGAAGCGGTGCCCGCGGTGTTTTCTGCAGAGACGGTGCCGCCGGAAATATTTGTGCGGTTATAGTTATTGTTGATAGTGGTAGTGCCGCCAGTTTCGCTACGCGAAATCACTTCGCCGCCAGTAATTTGAAGATCTTTGACGTCGCAAATCGCATAGGAGCTTGCGTTGTTTGTCGTAATCGATTTTACGGTACCGCCAGAAACGATGAGCTTATCGTTATTGCCGCTACCGCGAATGGTGCAGTGGTTGTAGCCTGAATCGGTTTCAGTAAGGACTTCGCCGCCAGTAATAGTGAGCTGTGCGCCGATTTCGTTTTTAATCGTATTGCTCTTGCTCGTGATGTGGCCAGAGTTGATTACGAGGTCGGTTGATTTATTGACTAAAGTTGTTTGTTGTGGATTCTCGTTCGTGATGTACGAATCGTTATCGAGGTCGAGTGTAGTGCCGTTTTGGTTGACTTGAAGAGTCGTGCTGTCGGTGGCGCTAATTGTGGAATTGCGCATCGTAAGCTTGGCGTTGTTGGTCATGAACGGATTAGAGGTAATGGCCTTGGCGCTCATATTTGTTAGAGTGAGATTACCATTGTTCGTGAGGAGTTTTGCGGTCGTCATGAGGCCAGCATCGTCGCCGGTCTTGCTGTCGCGAATTGTGAAGTTACCATTGTTTTCGATTACTTCGCCAAAGTTTACAGTATAGCCGTCGAGGTCAAAGACGATATCGGTGTCTTCTGGGACAGTAATTGCGTATGAGGCATCAAAATCACGCACGGCGTAGATGTCATAGCCGGTATAGACCGAAGTGTCGATATTGTCTTGGAGGTTGTAGTAGTAGATTTCGCCGTTCTCGATGGTCTTTGAAACTGCGCGGTCGGAGTTTTCCAGCTCGACGTGCTGGCAATCCTTAGTGTAGTTGCGGTCGACGAACGGGAAGTAATGAATGACTTTGCCGTCGAAAGTGTCGCGGAACCAAGGCGAGCCATTGTAGCCACCATCAAGACCAATAATGCCTTCGATGTAGCCATCGTAGAAGTAGAAAGTATTATTCTGATCTAGGCCAATATCGGTACCGATGAGGCGGATATTGTCGCCAATGATATTCGGCGCCTTGACGTTAGTTTCGCCGTCAGTGTAATCGTCGATACCCATAGTGAGTGTGCCGTTGTTGATGACGGCTGCGCCGTGAGGGTTTGCCGTATCGGCGATAGGGTTATCGTAATTGTTGATTTCGCCATTAATAAGCGTGAGGTTGCCGTTCGTTGTGTTAGTTAGGTAGCCATGGACCGTATGGCCATTAAGGTCGAGTGTGACTTGCTTTTCATTCGTAACAATTTCTTCAGTATCAACAAGAAGCGTAATGATATCGTCAGTGATGTTGTCTGGGTTAGCGGCGGCGTGAGCGGCCATGATGGATGGGTAAAGCTTGCCAGTGCGTTCGATACGGGCAACGATTGGCTGCCATTCCGCAGTAAGGTTAACATCGCCAGTAACAGTGAAGCTATCGTCGTCCATGCGCGTGTCGGCGCCGGTGTAGTGCCAGTAGTGGAAGAGCATGCCGTCGCGAGTTGCTTCGAGTATTGTGTATGGCGTGCCTTCGCGGACCTGGAATTCCGAGACTCCAGTCTTGTTGTCGTAGATGCCGCCATTTGGATCGATAGTGACGGTATAGAACGTCGAGCTCCGCCAGTTCGCTTCTAGGGTTATGTTATCCCGAACGTTGATTGTTGCTGTGTCGGCAGATAGGGTAGTCGAAGTCTCGTCGACTGTTTTTGTCCAGTCTTTGAGGTCGAATCCGGCGCGGGTGATAGGCTCGATTTCGTAGTCCGTATCCCAGTCGACGGTCTTCGTGAAGGTTGTTGTGCTGTTATGGTAGGTCCCGCCGTTAGGGAGGATAGTGATAGTGAATCGCTTAATCTCGTAGTTTGCGACGAGCGTGACGTTCTCGTACATGTCGATGCTGGATCCGGTATAAACGCCGTCTGTGCCGATGCTGCCTTCTTCGACGGTCCAGTTTACGAAATTGTAGCCTTCCATTTCTGGGGTTCCAACTGGAGCTGGTTCACCAGGGCGGAAGCTTTCGCTCCATTCTTCTGTGGAGCCAAGATATTCGCCACCATTTGGCTTGATAGTGAGGGTATAGGTTTTCTCGTTCCACTTAGCCTTGATGGTTGTATCGGCGTGAATTTCAATGTCGTTGTTATCGTCGAGCTCGCTCGGATTTACCTCCCATTCGACAAAATCAAAGTGCTGGCGCGTTACTTCGTCGACATGGTAAACTTCGCCTTCGCGGAGAAGGGCAGTTGTATTGTTGGTGGAGCCTTGATAGCTGCCGCCATTAGGATTGACCGTTACGGTATAAGTATTGACGAAGCTAATTTTGCCCATGATTGTGAAGCTGTTGGCTTCCTCTGCGATGGCGCTTGGCGCAAGAAGGTAAATGCCGAGGGAAGATATTGTAAAGATGATTGCGAAGTGGCGGAGTTTCTTGCTTCTGGCAAAAATGAAAAAGGCGGCACCAACGCTAATTACTGCGATCGCGCCAGCTTTGAGAATGGTTTGGGCTACCGTGTTTGGATTGTCCTTATCTTCATCTTCTTCTGGAGTAGGGGAGACTTTGTGGTAGTCGAGAGTTAGATTATAGTCTTCGGTAACGGTTTGGGTGGAATTGGTGTTAGTTTTTACGGTAATCGTAAATTTTTTGCTTTCGCCAATTTCTATTGTTTCGCCTACCTCAATGCCGTCATAGGAGTATTCTAAGAAATCGTATTCCGACGAATTAAGATTAATGGCGTCAATTTCGATAGGTAGATCTTCGTCGTTTTCGACGGTTGCCTTGTAGCTTAGTTCAAGGTTGTTCGCGAGAAATGTTGCATCAAAATCATAGCCTTCAGCAGGAATGTTTAATTCTATGTCTGCTGAGTCGCTAGAAATTTTTTCGAGCGAGCTCAGGGTTAGCGCGCTTGCTGGCGACGCTAATAGTGCCACAGCAAGTACGCTTGCTATGAGCGTTTTTATCCCTTTTAACATTTTTGTCTCCCAAACAATAATGCTTCAGTATAAATTATATACATAAGCAGTATTGTCCGCAAGGCGACTTATTTTGTGTCAGTCAGGACGAGGTGATTATTCTTTAGCTCAAAGGTGACCGTAAGATCTTTTTTGTATCCGGCGAGTTGTTCGGCGTTTTCTTGATTGATGACGTTTCTGAACAAGTTAATATTTTCGCCGCTCTCGAGATATTTGCTAAAGCCCGTTGTGTCTAGGTTATTTAAATTGGCATAGCTAAAAATATTGTACGGATCGTCGCATACGTATTTTTTGTAGGTGGCAATGTATTTGTTGCCTGATTTTTTGAGTGATTGTTGGACGTACTTTGTGATTGGCTTTTTGGCGATTTCTTTTTTTGTCCAGTCGGACTTGATTGAGTAGGAATTGTTGTCTTCGTTTTTTGAGACGAAGTAGCTCGTCATGGTTGGGGAAATGCCCGATACTTCGATGCGATGCTCGTCAACAGAGAAGTCAAAATTACCTTCGATAATTGTTTTGATTTCGGAGGAATTAAGCGTGTATTTTTGGTTTTCGGATGCCGAGTAGAGCAATGCAAAAACGATGTATTTGTCGAGCTTATCGTTGTCAATGGATTCGTATTCGGTGTCGATTGCTTCGAGGTAGTTCATGATTTTGGCTGAATCCTGCTCGAAACTTGCGCGTTCGTAATCTGAAATGTGTTTGGTGCTGAAAAATAGGAAGAAGAGAGTAATAAGCGCAATGCCAAGGACAGACGAAGCGGCAACAGTTAACACCTTTTTCTTAGACATAGTTATATTATACCCAATGCCGAATTTTGGCGTTAGCGCATGAATTCTAGAATGAAGTAATAGTTGCCGTTTTCGTCCTGATATTTCTCTGGTTGATAGAGATATTCGACGTCGGTGACGGTTGCTTTGTCAACGCCGTTGGCCTGAACTGCTGGGCCAACCTCGCTCTTCTGGACGATCTTGCCGTCATAGAAGCGGAAGCTACCAGTTTCGAGTGTTACGCCGATGCCACTATTGGAGCCGAGAGCCTCGATGTATGGCGCAGCGGTGTCGACATGAGCGGTGTCTTGACCATAATCCGGCGAGTCTGCCGGCTCGGCTTCACCCATGTTGATTGAGCCATCCTTAACCCAGAGGCTGCGCGCGTTGTAGCCGCTAGTCTTGATAGTGCCGGACTCAATGTTGGTAGTACCACTCTCATTGTAGATACCATAGCTTTCGTAGCGAGATACCTCGACCGTAGTGTTGGCGAAGTTAATGGTACCGCCAGCATTATAGATACCGTTAGTTCTACCGTTGTCGCGCGTGACATTGAAGTCGGTATTAGTAATCGTGGAGTCGCTTATATCGAGGGTCCCAGTGTTATTAATCATGCGGGAGACGGCGGACAGGGTGTAGTGCGAAACTGTATTGTCGTATGCGAGTTCGACTTTACTCTGGTTTCGGATAGTCATGGTGCCACCGTTATCGATTACGATAGTCCAGCTAAGGCCTTGTGACTGGTAGTATGACGTTGTATGAACTGTAGTATTGTCAATAATAGTGGTGGCAGTAGCGCCGTTATTACTGAGGGCTGGGTAATTATAGTTGCCTGCGTGGTTAATACTACTATTCGTAATAGTTAGGGTACCCTTCGTGTTGTAGGCCTGGTTAATACTACTATTCGTAATAGTTAGGGTACCCTTCGTGTTGTAGGTCTTGTCGAGAAGGGTAGAGTTATTGATGGTCGCTGTGCCGGTCGATAGATAGAAGCCGTAGTACCAAGAGTTGGCGTCGGTATGGGTTGAATCTAGGGTGACACCGTCAAGAGCGGCTGTTCCGCCAGAGACATTAACGGCGGCATCGACTGCGGCAATAGAGGAATCGCTGAGAGTTAGTTGTCCCTTCGTTTGGTAGAGGCCATAAGGACCGGCCGAGGTTAAGGTTGTATTGGTAACCGTGAGTGTGCCGGCATTAGTAATGCCGTTGGTGTTGCCTGTAGTTCTGATGGTGACGTCATTGAGAGTGACGGAGCCGCCTTCGTCGTTAACAATAGCAATGTTTGAAGTCTGGATGTCGAGGTTGTCGATACGAAGGGTAGCGCCAGCCTTGTTTTGAATGAAGCGATTGGCTTCGCGGTACGAGATGGTTGGATTGCTGGTTGCCTTCTGAGAGTTGACGATTGTCATGTTGCCGTTGTTTTCGATATAAGCGCCAGTAATAATCTCGTAGCCATTGATATCGAGGGTAAACTTCTTGTCGGCAGGAACTTTAAGCGTATTGAAGACGTAGTTGTCCTTAATGAGCTCGATTGTGTCGTTTTCAGACGAAGCATTGATTGCTGCCTGAATAGACGCGTATTGAGTGCTGCCAATTCTTGCGAGCCATTCTTCTTCGGCGAGATACTTCACAACATACTCGTCGCCGTCAATCGTTTCGTTGTCTTGATGCATGTAGCTTTGATCAGCAATCGCCTTAATATTACGATCGTAGTAGCCGTCGATTTGACCCTTGAGTAGGCCGTCATAGAAGTTGACGTTACCTTGGAAGACACCGTAATCTCCGCCAATGATAACTGGTTTTGCGGCGACGCCGTCTTTGCCGTTATAGATTGTGCCGTCGTTTTGGCCGATGGTGGTATTGCTGGTATAGGTATTTTGGACACCGAGGATACCATAGTTGCTACCGAAGACATAGCCGTCAGTGATCTTTAGGGTGTTGGCGCTTAGGCCGACACCAATCTTGTTTGTATTGTCCGTGATTGCCGAAATGCTACCGCCAGTCATATTGATGGTTGAGCCATAGCGACAGAGTGAACTGAAGCCATAAGCATTATTCGAGACGCTATGAGCGGTCATGGTTCCACCACTGATATTGATGGTATTCTCGCCGGAGCCGCTAATGTAAGCCTCGCCGCCGTTCGCTTCGGCGATAAGGGTACCTTGCTTGACGTTAATTGTAGAAGTGCCCCTGCCGATAATGGTGACTCCGCCAGTTGATGTATTAGTAGCGCTCAAGACGACATTTGCGCCATCGATGGTTACTGAGCCATAGGAGCCGCCAAAGACCGACGTTGTGGTGCTTGAGTTGGAATTCGCTTCAAGTGTGCCGCCGTAAATATAAGATTGGCCACTATATTGTTCGAGTACGGTCGTGCCGGTACCATTGGCACCAGTATTAGTTGCCGTGATGGTACCTCCGTAAATATAGGTAGTGGAGTTATATTCGTATATTGCCGATAGGCTGGTCGTGCTGATTACCGTAATAGTACCGTCATTAATAGTCGTAGTGCTGCCGCTACCGCCACAGATGGCTTTTTGAACTGCAGAGATACTACCACCATTCATAGTGAAGCTGCGGTTGTCGGTGTTGTTAACGACGCATTCTTGGCCTTGAATATTGCCAGACTCGAGAATTAGCGTGCCTTTATTGTTGATGGTTCTGACGCTAGCGTTGTTATTATGAAGTGTGCCATTCTTTTCATTGCTGGAGTCCGTAATAGTGAGAGTGTTATTGTTGGTGAGAGTCTGGGTATAGAAGAGGGAATGGCCGTTAAGGTCGAGCGTGATATTCTTCTCGATTGCAGGAAGGACGGCCTCGGTGCTGGCATCACGGATGACCGTGATGGTTTCCGTACTCTTTGAATGTTCGAGTGCGGCGGTTAGGGAATTATAGGTCGATCCATCCTCGAGCTGGAGATAGTCTTCGTCTTCTTCGAGCCAGCAATCTTGCTCAGTTGGGTCGGTGTAGTTTTCGATGATGCGCGATGCGCCGTCTGGGATAGCCTTGATGTACTGCTCGTCGTCAATGTAGGCTTCGCCACCTTTCAAAATACCATCGTAAAAGAGAATGTAGCCATTAGTGGTGGCGTTAATTCCGCCTTGAATAACTGGCTTTGCGGCGACGCCGTCTTGACCGTTGTAGATAGTGTCGTCGTTTGTGCCAATGGTGACATTTGCCGTGTAAGTATTTTGGAGGCCTAGAATACCGTAACTGTTACCATAGGCATAGCCATCAGTAATCTTAATTGTATTGGCGCTGAGGC
>Ga0255347_1000113_pt1 | contig 149376 bp, 109 predicted proteins | sample wastewater_treat_2_FD_192479 | JGI IMG/M metagenome (GOLD analysis project Ga0255347, IMG submission 192479) | Wastewater microbial communities from Lulu Island WWTP, Vancouver, Canada - plant24 | ecosystem: Engineered > WWTP > Wastewater > Unclassified | place: Canada: Vancouver, British...
ACCGGGATGGACGAACCGATGGTGTTCCAGTTGTCGTGCCAACGGCATCGCTGGGTAGCTAAGTTCGGAAGGGATAACCGCTGAAAGCATCTAAGCGGGAAGCCCACCTCAAGATAAGATATCCCTCCTGACGGAGACGTCAGGACTAAAGACCCCTCGTAGACCACGAGGTTGATAGGTCAGATGTGTAAGCGCAGTGATGCGTTCAGCTAACTGATACTAATCGGTCGTGCGGCTTGACCATAATAATCAATGATACCCGCTGAGAGCTCATCCCGGTTAATCGGGATGACGCTCGAAGCGTAAGTAGAATGATCCACATGCGAAGCATGTGGAAATTGGTCTTATACTTTAACTTTAACGCTCAATTTTCAACGAACACTCATAATGCGATATGCATTGTCACGCAATTTTTTTAGATTTAAGAAAATTTCGGTGGCTATCGCGAGGAGGTCACACCCGTTCCCATCCCGAACACGGAAGTTAAGCTCCTCCGCGCCGATGGTACTGCATGGGCGACTGTGTGGGAGAGTAGGTGCCGCCGGATTTAAAACAAAAAGCCCCTTCAGTAAAATGAAGGGGCTTTTTTTGTGACCTGCAAGTGAACATGAAGGCTCAAAGGGGATTGACACTGTTAACGTTGGGAAGCGGTCGTGTAGACGCTATGGAACATTGAACCGTTTAAGTGCTTCTTCAATATTTTTCCGGTTAGATTGGACTTTTTTAATGATTTCTTTTCCTGATTCTTCCGTTAATGCTTTTGATTCGATTCTTTGTTCGAGCTCTGTGATATAGTCGGAAAGAAGGTCGTAATCATTTCTTAACGTCAGCACAAAAGTTCTTAACGCTTCAATCAGGGTGTTGATATGTTCGGCGAGGTCTTTGAGATCGTCCCATTTTCTCAACCTAATGATAACACTAAGATCCCCTTCAGTAACTTGAGCCAGACATCTCTTGATACGGTAAAGGGGCCCGGCAATTTTATGAGAAACAAAAATACTGACAGCGCCGAAAAATAAAATAATTCCCCCGATCCATGGCCATATCGTGCCGTGTAAAAGTAGCATGGTGCGTGACGCTTCAGCCCTTTCGGCAAGAGGATAATCAAAGTATAAGGTCAGCATATAGGGGGCAAAAATAATAATGATAAAAATAAACGTGTAGAAAAACAGCAGAAGAAGCGTCAGTAGCAGGTATTTTGTTTGAAACTTTTTTTCAATGAAGAAGTTCCTGCGCTTTGTGTTTTTTGAGAATTCCATAATCAATCAACCTATCTTGTAATCCTGCTCCGCGTCAATGTCATCAGTGTTTTGTTGGTATCTTTTGCCCGTGCTTTCAGCATATAGTTGCCATCAGCCGGTGTGTAGCTGTAACTTTCCGGTGTGGTATCCTTTGCAAGCTGTGTGCAAACAGACGGGGAAAGCACCGCGCGGCCATTTTCGTCAGCGCAGGTGCTGAAATCGATGCTGTCAGGATACTTCCCATTATCGATGCTGTAAAGTTCCAGATTGTCTCTGACGTTATCCAGCGAACTTTCCGCAATGGCGATTCTGGCCTTGTTCAGATAATTCGTGTAAACGGAGAACGCGATGGCAGCAAGAATGACCAGAAGAATCATAGCCACCAGCACTTCAATCAACGTAAAACCGGGGCTTTTTCTTTTGAGGACGAGACAATGAGTTTGTTTGACTTCAGTTTCTTTTCGCATTTTCGCTTAACCCGTATTATGATAAGGATAGCTGCTGTTTGTGACACAGTACGTCTTTTTATGCGAATGATGACTTACCAAACAATAAATGGATTTCAATACATATAAAGAAATATGATTTATATGTCAAGCAATATCCCTTAGAATTCAAAATAAAAATTTATTTGGGGTTCAATGATTGTGCCGATATTTTCCAGCGACTTGACCTTTGAACTTTCGTAAATCAGGGATGTGATGGCGTTAACGAAGTTGGAAAGCTGCTGATCATCACCTTCAAGGTGATAGGCACCGTGCTTGCCGGAGATCAGGTGCTCCGAGGCTGAAATATCAAATTTGATATTTTGCCAGACAGATTTTTTTTCAGATTTTTGTTCGGAAAGTTTGTCATGATCGGCCAGGAGATGGAAGCTATCCATATCCTTTTCCGGAAGCCGGGATTCAATCTCGAAAACGGTCAGGTCATGAACGGGGACGTTTTCTTCCACACTCTGGAGGGAAAGGCCGGATTCGATGACAAAGGGTTGCCAGTCGAAAATGAATTCGGACGCACTGGCGGATAGGGTCATGATCAGACAGGTGATTCCAATGATAACTGTTCGGACAAACATTTCTACACATTCCCTTTAATTGCTTAAAGGGACCTTGATTCTTTTTCCGTAAAATAACGGATCTTTAATGTCCATACCATTGATTTTAAGCAAATGAGCCAATGTTGTGGAATGTTTTTTAGCCACAATAAAAAGAGTGTCACCTTTTTGTACAGTATAGAGTTTGAAACGCTTCTTGTCAGGTTCCGCTTTTTTATTTTCCTTGGACGGGACATTCATTCTTTGACCGACTAAAATAGGGTCGTTCAATGTGATGGCGTTGAGCTTCAGCAGAACGTCAATACTGGTGTTAAAATTTTTGGCAATGGCAAAAAGCGTATCTCCTTTTTTGATGATATATTCTGTTGTCGCAACGCTTATTTCGCGATCCGGCCCTTCAGCGCCAGTGGAAAGAAAATCCTGAATGGAGGATGATATGGCCAAGGCCAGTTTTTTCTGAAAACCGGGTTTTTTCAACAATTGTTCTTCCTGAGCGTTGGATATAAATGCTGTTTCAACCAGAACGGCGGGAATATCCGGCAATTTTAAAACACGGAACGGCGCTTCTTGAGGCGTCTTGTATTTCAAGCAGTTGAGCGCATCAAGCTGTTGCATCAAAATTCCGGCGTAGATTTTTGACAGATTGATGGTATCGGTTTGAAACATATTCATGATGATCTGATTGGACTCATTGCTCCCTTCACTGTCAGGAACACCGCCTAAAATGTCGGAAAGGTTTTCATTCCTGGCCAGAAGCCTGGCGGCCTCACTGCTGGCGGCGCCGGTGGAAAGGCAATACACCGAACTGCCTTTGGCACTGCGCGTTTTTGCCGCATCGGCGTGAATGCTGATAAACAGACTGGCTCCCAGTTTCTTGGCTTTTTGCAGCCGCTGTCTGAACGAAACATAGTAATCGCCGTCGCGCGTCAAATATGCGCGATAGCCGGGCATTTGATTGATAACCTTTTTGATTTCACGGCTGATGGCCAGCACAATATCCTTTTCGTAAGTTCCATTTTTCCCCACTGCCCCCGGATCTTCGCCGCCGTGTCCGGGATCAATGACGATGATTTTCTTTTTTTTTAACGCGTAGTTTTTCTCCGGGGATTTTTCTTCCCTGGACGCCTGTTTTAAAAAAATATCCACAACCAGCCTGTCCGGTTTATCCTGAAATTTTTTTAATTTAAAAACTTCGGCTTTCCGGTGATGATCCAGTATAAATTGAGCCAGGATCGTGTCCTCATCCAGACTGTAGAAATGAACGCTTTTAATTCCCGGCTTATTGATCACGAATACGGCCGGTATGGATTTATGCAGCGAGGATTTTTTAAAATTTACAATGAGCAGGTTGTCGCCTTCCTTCAGTTCGTAGTCCGGCTCCCCGCTCACGTCCAGCACAACTCGGGTATGATCCGGTGCCGTCCAGTGGCGAATATTCAAAATTTCAACCGCTTCGCAACAGGGCACTGAAATGAAAATGACAGCAACCCATGCCAGCGCCGCCGCCATGATCTGAAAAAAATTTTTCTCTTTAGAAATCATGCCTGAAAATAGCAAATTTGCTTCATAACTGCAACCGTTTCATAGAAAAGATATTGACAAGCTGTTATTATGATGTCATTTTCCCTCTGTAAGATCTCAAGATCAAGACGGCCAGAATATCATGACACGCGAGAATCGTTTCAAAGAAGCTTTGCTGAATCCGAACATGTTTCCGGTGACCTGGGAACTTGTGCCCGGAAGGGGGGCCAGAGAAACAGCTCAGGACAAGGCTCTGGCTTTGGCCCGGCAGGCGTTTGACGGGGGCAAGGTCTGTGCCTTGACGCTGACGGATAATCCGGGTGGCACGCCGGCCATGTCCGCTGACTTTATGAGCGGTGAGATTGTAAAACTCGGCATTGAGCCGCTCGTTCATTTTACCTGTAAAGATAAAAACCGCAACCAGATTGAAAGCCAGCTTTATGCCCTGGACCGTTCCGGTGTGAGAAATATCCTGGTCATGAGCGGAGATTATCCCGTGTCCGGTTTTCAGGGACGCCCGGCGCCGGTCTTTGACCTCGATCCGATCCATGTTCTGCAACTGATATCCGGCATGAATCAGGGGCTGGAATATCCGGGCATTAAGGGTGTTGTTCGTCACCAGCCAAGCGACTTTTTTGCCGGCGCGGTCGTTTCTCCCTTTAAGGCAACGGAAGCGGAGCAGATGGCTCAGTACTATAAGCTGGAAAAGAAAATTGCCGCGGGCGCGCAGTTTATCGTCACACAGCTGGGATATGACGCGCGCAAGTTTCATGAGGTGTTGTTGTTGATGAAGCACCGGGGTTGGCGTGTTCCCCTGATCGGCAATATTTATATTCTTCCCTACGGCGCCGCCAGAATGATGAACCGAAATGACCTGCCCGGCTCTGTCGTGACAGACAAACTGCTGGCGGAAATTGATCAGGAAAGAAACGCTCCCGATAAGGGGGAGGGTGCCAGGATGCTTCGGGCCGCCCGCATGTATGCGATCATGAAGGGAATGGGTTTCAGCGGTGTCCATATCGGCGGTCACAACATCCAATATGAACAGGTGGCGACCATTATTGCGCAGGGCGAGCAGCTGGTGTCGCAGTGGCGCGAACTGGTAAAATACTTTGATTATCCCATCCCGGGCGGTTTTTATTACTTCGAACAGGACCCGGCAACCGGCCTGAACAAAGAAGATCCGGTCGAACGGCGAAACCGGCCTCCCGATTTCCGCGTTGAAGCCATCTTCGGTTTGTCCAACGTTTTTCATAAACTGATGTTTGAACCCGGAAAAAACTTGTATGCACTCATGAAAAGCGTAAGCGGTAAAATAGCCGGCAGCCGGATGGAACCTGTTTTTCATAAGCTGGAGCAACTGACCAAAGTCGTCCTGTATGATTGCCGGGATTGCGGCGATTGCGCCCTGATGGATCTGGCGTATGTATGCCCGATGTCGCAATGCCCGAAAAATCAGCGTAACGGTGCCTGCGGCGGAAGCTATCAGGGCTGGTGTGAGGTATATCCCTACAAGAAACGCTGTGCCTATGTCCGCGCCTATGTTCGTTTCAAAAAACAAAAGGAGGAAGCGCGTTTGGGGAAAAGCATTCTTCCTCCCTGTAACTGGGACCTCTATCAAACATCCTCCTGGGTGAATTACTATACGGGCAAGGATCATCATGCCAAAAAGAAAGAGGTGTCATCATGATTATTCTGGTGATCAACAGCGGCAGTTCTTCCCTGAAGTATGAACTTTTTGATCTCGATACCGAAAAATCTTTGATGAACGGTGCCGTTTCCCGTATTGGCATGGAGGGGGCCAATCATACCTGTCGTTATGAGGGAACGGAAATCAGTGTCGGTCTGGAGGCGCGTGATCATCTGGCCGCCTTCGATTGTGTTCTTCAAGCACTGACCGATCCTGAAAAATCACCGATAAAAAAACTTTCTGACATAGGCGCGGTGGCTCATCGCATCGGTCACGGCGGCACGCTTTATCATGGTCCGGTCGTGATTGACCGGAAAGTCATCGAAACCATTGAACGGCTCGTTCCCCTGATGCCCCTGCACCATCCCGGCATGCTTGCCGGTATTGAAGCCTGTCAGAAAGTTCTGCCCGACGTGCCGCATGTGGCCGTTTTCGACACATCCTTTCACAGCACCATTCCGGAAGAAGCGGCGACCTATGGACTTCCCCATGCCCTATCGGTAAAGGGTGTTAAAAAATTCGGCTTCCACGGCAATTCGCATGCGTATGTCGCGATGAAAGCGTCCGACTACCTGGAAACGCCGCTTCGGCGCCTCAATATTATTTCCTGTCATCTCGGAAACGGTGCCAGCGTCTGCGCGATACGGCGCGGCTATTCCATTGATACCAGTATGGGATTCAGTCCGCTGGAAGGACTGATCATGGGAACCCGTGTAGGCGATCTCGATCCTGGCATCCTGCTGTATCTGATGCGGGAGCAGAAGATGACGATTGAAGAACTGGATGAGATATTGAACAGCAAAAGCGGATTACTGGGCATTTCGGGTGTGAGCTCCGATATGCGGGAACTCATCGCCGCCGCGGAAGCGGACAACGCGCAGGCCCTTCTGGCCATCAAGGCCTTTTGTTATCGCATTAAAAAATACATTGGAGCGTATCACGGCATTCTGGGGGGAGCAGACATACTGATTTTTACCGGCGGGATCGGAGAGAACAGCCGCGGTATTCGCGCCCGCAGCGTCCAGGGATTGGAAAAACTGGGCTTTGCCGTTGACACGGTGCGCAATGACCGGTGCAGGGTGAGTGAGAAGAAGCCGGTGTGCGATATCGGTGCCCGTTATTCCAATGTGCATATTCTGGTCATCGCCACCGATGAAGAACTGATGATCGCGAGGCAATGCGCCCGCGCCCTGGATTACAAGCGTTCTGTGAAGCGTCATGTAATGGCGACGGATAAAAGGCCGATCCGTGTTTCGGTATCCGTCCGGCACGTGCATCTGAGCCAGGCGGATGTGGAGGCCCTTTTCGGGCCGGGGTACGTGCTCACGGCAAAGGCTCCCCTGTATATTGACAGCGAATTTGCCGCCAATGAAACCGTTAACCTCATCGGCCCGCGCGGCAGGGTGGATCATGTCCGGATTATCGGACCGGAGCGGGCCAGGACACAGGTGGAAATATCACGGACGGAGGAATTTCAGCTCGGTATTGACGCGCCCATCCGGGAATCGGGTGATCTCGACGGGACCCCGGGGATCATTCTGGAAGGGCCGGCGGGCCGAATTGAAATACCGGAAGGCGTGATCTGCGCGATGCGTCATATCCACATGACACCGGAAGACGCCGAGACTTATGGAGTCAAAGACAAGGATATCGTGATGGTGAGCATTGAAGGAGAGCGGGAGCTGATTTTCGGGGACGTGATGGTTCGTGTCAAACCGAACTATAAACTGGAAATGCACATTGACACGGACGAAGCCAATGCCGCCGAACTGCCGCCGGTATCAGAGGGTTATCTCGTGCGCATCGAGTCGCGCCGGTGAACCGTCATTGGCTCCATGTCAACCGGCAAAAATATTCCAGAAGCGCGAAAGACCGGTTTGCCGGTGCCGTGCATTGATGATAGACAGTGCCTTGCTTGAGAATCAGGGCGCTTTTTCAATTTGAGCCTGATGCCTTCGGCGCGGGACGAATGGAACCCATGTCAAAAAGAAAACTGAAAATCATGCTGGTTAATCCTCCCAACTGCGGGAGAAGTATTCCGGAAGAACAATACGGCATTACCTCGTTAAAGCAGATTTTTAAAGGAGAACCTTTCAACCTGGAAGTGCTGGCCGGCGCGCTGACCAGTCACGAGGTAATGATTATCGATCTGAAATGCGAGGAGGAAGACAATTTCTGGAGGGCGTTTGACGAGTATCAGCCGGATGTAACAGGTTTTACCGCGGTCACCTGTGAGGCGAATACCGTGATCCGCATGGCTGGAAAAGTCAGGGAAAGAAGCGCTTCTGTCGTTGTCATCGGCGGCAATCACGCGACGTATGATCCCGGTTATTTTAATCGCACCGAAATGGACTATATTGCCGTCGGCCTGGGCAAGAGAAGTTTTAGCGAATTGATCCATCATCTGGCTTGCGGCAAAGACGGGCAAAATATAGCCGGTATTGCCAAAACCTCGCCGGGCCAGCCGTTGAGCTATGCGAAAAGAGCTTATACCCAAGCCGATTTAATGGACGAAATCCCGCCGCGCTATGATCTCGTGGCCCGGTACAGAGACCAGTATTTTCTGGAGCATCTCGGGTTGACGATGGGATTTGTCATCACCGCTTACGGCTGCACGCACCAGTGTACTTTCTGCACCATTCCGAAAATGACCGGCGGGAAATATCTGAACCACTCCGCCGATGCCGTACTCCGGGACATTCGGTTGCTTGGAGATATCCCTTTCGTCAGGATGGTGGACGCCAATACGTTCGGTAATCTGTCTTTTTCCATGGATCTTTGTGAAAAAATAACTCAGTCCGGAATCAAAAAGAAATTTTTCGCCGATGTCCGTGCCGATACGATTGTGAAAAATCCCTCCGTGATGAAAGCCTGGAAGGACGCCGGGCTTTTCGCGGTGGTGGTCGGCTTTGAGGATTATCAGGATGCGCGCCTCGCCGGATATAACAAAAAATATCAGGGAAATCTCATCCATCAGGCCATTGACATTCTGCACGAACTCGAATTGGTGATCGTCGGAGATTTCATTGCTTCACCCGGAGATGATGAGCGTGATTTCAGAAAACTGGAAGAATTCATTATCGCGCATCAAATTCAAATTCCGGTTATTTCCGTGTTAACGCCGATTCCCGGCACACCCCTTTATAAGCAGATGGGGAAAGATATCGTGATCCATAATCTTGATTATTATACGTTTACCAACGCGGTAACCAGAACCAGAATGCCCGAAGGAGAGTTTTACACGACATTTGCCGATTTGGTCAAACGGCTGCACCGTAAACCCGATCCAACACATTAAAGGAAAGAATTTTATGGACGTATTCATCAATGACATTGCCGCATTTTTACCCAATGAACCTGTGCTCAACGACGACATGGAAACGGTACTCGGAGCCGTTCACAAGATTCCATCCCGGATCAAAAACAGAATTCTCAGGAATAACGGAATTGAGAAACGCTACTACGCGATTGACCGTCAAACCGGCGAGCTCAATTATACCAATGCCCAACTGACCGCGGAGGCGGTTCGAAAACTCAAACCCTACGATGGTTTTTCGGTCAACGACATTCAGTGTCTCTGTTGTGGAACATCCATGGCCGATGTCATTTTACCGGGTCACGGTTTGATGGTGCAGGGAGAACTGGGTATTCCGTCCTGTGAGGTGATCACGACGGCGGGCATCTGCCTCTGCGGCATCACGTCGTTGAAATCCGCCTACGCCAATGTCGCCCTGGGCTTAAGCGAGAATGCCGTTTCCACCGGTTCAGAACTGGCGTCATCCCTGCTCAGGTCAAACTTTTTTGAACACCTCAGGGGCGATGCCGACTTGGAGAATCATCCGGTGCTCAGTTTTGAATCGGACTTTCTGCGCTGGATGCTGTCTGATGCCGCAGGCGCCGTTTTTATGTCCGCTAAAAAGAACCGGCAGGGTAAATCTCTGCGCGTGGATTGGATTGAACATATTGCCTACGCCGGACAGTTGGAGACCTGCATGTATGCCGGAGCGCAGAAAAAGAAGGACGGAACCGTGATCGGCTGGCGGCAGCTCAAGTCGCTGGAAGAGGCGATGGCCAATAATTATTTTGCCCTGAAGCAGGACACTGAAATTCTCAACAGGGAAATTGTCCGGGTTACTGTTGATTGGGGACTTTCACGGGTTATCGAAAAAAGAAAAATCAAAGCGGAGGAAATCGACTGGTACCTGCCTCACTATTCATCGGAGTATTTCAAGGACAAGGTGTACAAAGCCATGCAGGGCATCGGTTTTGAGATCCCTTACGAAAAATGGTTTACCAACCTGACGTACAAGGGCAACACGGGGTCCGCATCCATTTATGTCATGATGGAAGAGATTTTTCATTCGGATCAATTGAAGGAAGGCCAGAAAATTCTCTGCTTCATTCCGGAAAGCGGCCGGTTTTCCGTCGCCTATGTTCTGCTGACCGTTGTGTAAAGCCGGGCGGATTGATCGCCCTTTTTTCAGGCGGTTTGCGTCGCGCGCGAATTTAAAAAAGCCCCGGAAGGATTCAATCCGGGGCTTTTGTTTGAGGCTAATGTTTTTTACACCGGGCGCGACCGGTTGGGTTTCAGACGCAGATAAACAAGCGTGGACAAAAGCAATCCGATGAGGGCCAGAGGCAGGTAACCGGAAAGCAGGATGAAGGAAAAGCCAACCACAGGATACAACGCCATTTGGACGATCATTTTTGCCAGTGGTTTATCCTGAATGAAGCCTGCCGCCTTCGGGCCATGGCGGTAATACCAGGAGACAAATTTCTGTCCCGGCGCGTTGGTTAATAAATACGTATCGCGGAACTGCCGCAGAATGTTTACCGGTCCGGCCAGGGGCGAGCCGAATGCCGCGGTGGCAATGAAACAGGGACCGCTGTCAACACTTTCATGAACATAGCGTGTTCTGACGCTAAAGGTGTCGGACAGCCCGTTAATGGTCAGCGTGGCTTCTGTTGTCGTATCGAATTCATCAGATGACATCACCTGAACCGTCACCCTGTCGCCGTTATTGACGAAATTTTCTTCATTGGTATAGGGTTCATCGTTGATGGAGTAAACTCCGTCTGTAATGGAGATCACGGCATCCGGCGCAATAAGGCCGGACACGGTTATGGTATTGGACGTGATGGAGGTGTCCAGATGGACATGAGTCTGGTCAATGAAATGGAACGGGTCAGGGGGGTGGATGAGTGTTGTGATACTGAAGGTATCGGACATGTCTCCGATTGTAATGATGGAATGCATGGTCATATCGCATAGTTCCGAGGACATCAACTCAACGGTGAGAGTATCACCCTGATGAATGATTCCCTGATCGCTTGTGTATGCCTTGCCGTTGATAGAGTAGGCTCCCCCGATAATGGTGATTGGCGCTGTCGTTGTGTTAAGTCCGTTGATGGTTATCGTATCGGATATGATCATTGTATTCAACGGTACATTGGTTTTGTCCGTGAAGCGGAACTGGTCGGTTTTTACGCTGAAGACGGCAGAGGAAAGACCGACTGTCAGACGAACGATCGTTTGCGTCAGATAAATGCCTGAAGACATCACCTGAACCGTGACAGTATCCCCGTTATTGACAGTGCCCTCCGTATCTGTATAGGCATTCCCGTTAATGGAATATGTGCCGCCGGCCACCGAGATGGGAACGGCTGCAGCCAGATGGGCTATCGTGATGGGATTGGACGTGATTGTCGTGTTCAGCGGGACATCGGTCTGATCCGTAAACTTAAATGTGAAGTCGGACGTGGTAACGAGAAAGGTACCGGTGACGCCGCCAATGGTTAGTGTCGCTTCGGTGGTCACCAGGTATGTGTCTGCCGATACAACCTGAACGGTGACGGTGTCTCCGCTATTGACCGTGCCGGCGGTGTCCGTATAATCCCCGCCATTGATGGAATAGGTGCCGCCGGTAATGGAGATCGGCGCCGCCGTGTCAATGCCCTTTACCGTGATCGTATTGGACGTGACAGTCGTTTGCAACTCCACACCTTTTTTTCCCGGAAAATTGAATGCGTCGGGAGTGGTATCGGCAAAAAGCAGATGACCGTTCAGCAAGCTGTAGAATAATACCATTAAGACCAACATCCATTTCTTCATGAGACCGTTTCTCCTTTTCAATGTTCTCATTTTTCTTTCTGTACGCGAACTCTCTTATTCATATCCTCGTGTTATCTCTTGTCAGGGCCGGATGAAACAATTGGCTGAACTATAGAAACATCGGCCTTTTCTGTCAATCAAATTATGAAAAGAACCGGATGATTGAAAAAAACGGCGAAACGCAGAATCCCGCCCGTGCGATCCTGCGGTATCCATCTTGAAATTGACAGGAATACCACGTTACGGTAGAGAAGAACTGATCAATCCCGGGAGTGTTTTACCTTGACAGATCGAAAGCGAATTTCCGTCATAGCTTTAATTCTTGTGGTTTCCGCCGGTATTATTTTTACATCAGCCTGGTTTTATGTGTCAGATAAGTTATCTCGTCTTGAAACTTACAGAGAGTCCATTCAAAAAATAGCGAAAGAGCAGATCCGGCGCGGGGTCACTTTTGAAGAAGGAAAGGCCGGCCTTTCCCTTTTCAACGGTCTTGAGGTCGAGTTAACCCGTCTGACCGTTACAGAAAAAGACCTTTCATCGGACTTTGTCAGCGTGAAAAAAGCTGTTTTCCGGGTGAAAACCCTTCCCCTTCTCATCAAGAAGGTGGTGATTGCCGACGCGGTTTTGGAACAACCGGTCCTGACGTTGAGACGCGATAAGCAGGGCATCCTGAATATTGATGATCTTCTGAACAGCGACAAGAAAAAGACAGGTGTGACCTTCCGCCGGTTGCAGGTGAATCAAGGGAAGGTGAATTACATTGACCGTGCCGTCAGCCTTGACGGTTTGACCACATCGCTGGAGGACATCTGTCTGTCGCTGAATTCTGCTTTCGGAAGAGAGCGCTATGACTTCAACGTGACCGTGTCGGTGAAAGAAGGAACGCACCGTGCGGGCCTCTGGCTCAAAGGGCGTTATCGGCCAGCTTCCCCGGGCAGACCGGTTTATGAAAGCCTTCTCCATGTCACCGGTCATTTGAAAGGAATGGATTTAGAGCACTATAACCCTTATCTGAAGAAATATTCGCCTATCCGGGAAATAGCCGGACAGCTTGACGCCGAAATAGAATATTCCGGAATGTTTTCCAACTTTACATCGCGGGGTATGGTTGACATCCGGGACGGCCGGCTGATTTATCCGCAGGTGTTTCGTGACCGGCTGGAGCCCCGAAAACTGCGCTGTCGTTACGATCTGTCCCGATCAACCGAAAACCTCCGCCTGAATGTATCACAGTTGCAAATAGACGATTTTGAAGCCAGCGGCGGCATGGCGGTGAAAGAAATCCATCATCATGATCCGCTTCTGGAGGTGAATGCCGCAACCTCCGCGTTTTCAATGAAATCGGTCCGCCCTTACATTCCTTGGGCCATGATGGGTCAGGAAGCGGGAGACTTCATCAACGCTCATATCCGGGATGGCCGGTTTCGCCTCACCGAAGGGAAGCTCCGGGGAAGGTTAAGTCAGATAGCGGATATGAATAAAAAAGAAAACGCCGGTCTTCTCTTTCTCCGCGCGGAAGTGGACGAGGGCGTGTTCGTGATTGCCCCCGATGTTCCTGTGTTTCACCGGATCAGCGGGACCATGGAGTTCGGCAACCGACAATTTTTTCTCCGGCACATGAAGGCATTATTCGGCTCTTCTCCCTGCACGCTGGAGGGAAGAATTTCTGATTACGCGCTTCCCGGGCCGGTGGTTTATACGGCGGACATGAAAATGAGGCCGGATCGCCGTGAAATTCTCTGGCTGTTGGGAAAGGAGCGATTCGGGGATTTGATTTTCCGTGGCCCGTCCCTGCTGCATTTGAAAGGAGACGGTACCCTGGACCGATACCGCGTCACGGCTGACTGGAATCTGACGGACGCCGCCTACCGGCTGCCGGACGTTCTGGAAAAGCCCTCTTTGCTTAAAAATCAACTTTCCGCGGAAATGATCTGGAGTGGCAATGCTCTCAGCGTATCCCCTTTTCATTTCGATTTGCCGCCGTTCAATATCACCGGTTCGGTCCGGTTTCATTTTCCCGGGGATATGCCTGTGACAATGAATATCCAGTCAAAGAACTTTGACCTTCAGGCAGTGAAACCGGTTCTGCCGTTTTTAAGAACTCTTCATCCGTCCGGGAATGGCAATCTGGATGTGACAGCCCGGGGCATTCTCAACGATCCGGCTTCGCTTCAATGGACGGGGAAACTGCTCCTGAAAAACGTATCGCTGAAGCCCCCGGCAAACATGAAAACCGTCAGGGGGTTGAGCGGAGAAGCCGTTTTCAAAGGACATTCCATGGACACATCCCTGCTGAAAGCCGCCATGGGCAGGAGTAAAATTCAAGGGCGGTTCAGTGTGGATGATTTCCGTCACCCCAGATTAACCTGTAAATTTGAGTCGCCCGGTGTGCGGTCCGCCGACCTCGGATGGAGCAGTCCGCGCGGCGGAGTGCGTTTCCGGGATGTCGCAGGGGAATTGAGCATAGCGGAGCAAAATGTTCATGTGGACCGCCTGTCCTTCAGCCTGGGGGAATCGGCGTTCAATTTGTCCGGCGATATCAACTACGGTGCTGAACCTCAAATCGACCTGACACTCGTGTCCCCGTATTTCGATACAAAAGATATTGTCCGGCTTATGTCAATGAGTGATCAGCAAGAAAAAACCGGTTCCTCCCCGCTATTTCCTGTCCATGCCCGGATATTCGCTGACGCGGGAAAAATCCATGACATAGACGTCAAAAACCTCAGCGCCGAATTCAAATACGCTTCCGATGTCATTGAAGTTGAAAAGCTCGAAGCCGGTTTATTCGACGGAAACATAAAAGCTGGCGGGAAGGTGATCATTCAGGCCGACGGCCAGAATCATTATGAAGCCGGCATTTCAGCGGATAAGATGGATCTGAAGAAAATTCAGCGTTATCTGAACATCCAAGAACGCGTGGTGACCGGTGCGTTATCACTTCAGGGGGATGTGTCGTTTGCCGGTGCCGACGTCGGTCAGATTGAAAAATCATTGGCGGGAACCATGAAGGTGCGTGCCGAAAAAGGAGTACTGAAGAAGTTTTCTGTCCTCTCCAAAATATTTTCCCTGCTGAATGTTTACCAGTTGTTCAAGCTCCAACTGCCGGATATGGCCCGAGACGGGATGCCTTATCAGAACATCGCCGCTCGTGCGGTTTTCAAAAACGGGGTTATATCGTCGGACGATTTTTTCATTGACAGTGACGCGATGAAAATTTCGGGTTCCGGCCAGGTTGATTACCTTCATCAAACGCTGGATTGTTTTGTCGGCATACACCCGCTTCAAACCGTTGACCGGCTGGCTGCCGTGCTTCCCATCGCCGGATGGCTGGTCACCGATGAAAAGGGAAACCTCATCACCGTGCCGTTCAATGTTTACGGGGAATGGGATAATCCGCGGGTCATTCCCATCCCCGCCAGCTCTGTAAAAAAGGGAATGCTCGACCTTCTGAACCGGTTTATTCAGTTGCCGGAAAAGCTGATCACCGATACAGGGGAGGTGATTTTCGGCCGCTAATGCCTGATCGATTTATGATTTTTTCAGCCGTGCGGACGCCAGCCGGATCATCATGTCTGACGGTGTTCGGGTGAGCCATCCATTGCTCACACGGTGCCAGAACAGCAGGTTCCTGGCCATTACACCGGGTATCACAAGGAACTTTTTCTTTTGAATGCCGCGGACGATCGCGCGCGCCGCCTGTTGGGGCGTCAGCAGGCCGGCCATATTTTTGACGAACCGGGCTTCCGGCGGAAGCGTCTTGGCTTCCTCTTCAATGAAAGGAGTCTGGACTTCCGGGGGACAGACCAGCGTCACCCGGATATGAAACCGCTTCAGTTCACTGCGCAGGCATTCCGAGAATCCCACAAGGGCGTACTTGCTGGTGCAATACAGAGAGTAACCGTACATGCCGATCAACCCCGCCACCGAAGAAATGTTCACAATATGACCGTTGCCTTTCTGTTTCATGAAAGGCAAAATGGCGCTGACCGTGTTTCTGGTGCCATACACATTGATTTTCATTAAGCGGTCAAATTGTTCATAGGAAATATTTTCAAAATAATCTCCCATGCCGATACCGGCGCAATTGATCAGGAGATCCGGTGTGCCGAACTTTTCAACAGCCAATCGGATTTTTCGCTCAACGTCGTCGTTGTCCGCCACATCCATGGACACGGCGTTGATCGCGGGAGAGGTGTTGGATGTGCTGCTTTGAATGGCCTCTTGGGCCTCGTCCAGCATTTTCTGTCCTCTGGCAAATAAAACCAGGTTGCATCCCCGGGCCGCCAGCAGATGGGCCGTGGCCAGGCCGATGCCGCTGGAGCCACCGGTAATAAAGGCGAGTTTATCGGAAAAACAGGCCATGATGTTCCTCCTCACTTCTGGAATGCTTCATCGATATAGCTTTGAGTGTGCTTCAGCCCTTCCGCGTACGAAACGGCCGGTGTATAACCCAGTTCCTGCCGGGCTCTGTCAATCGGGATCCGGTTGTCGGAGCCGGTCAGATTCAGTGCTTCGCGCGTGATGAGGGGACGATTTTGAATGCCGAAAAATTTCCAGATTCCCTCCAGGGCAAAGGCGCCGAACGCGACCAGCGGCCTCGGAAGGGATGCCGGCTTTTTGGCTCCGATCATCTTTGCAATATCCGTGAAATACTGCTTCCAGGTCACGTCCGTTCCGTCGGCGGCGTTATAGGCTCTGCCGATGGCGTTTTCGGACGCTGCCGAAAGAATCAGGATATCGGCCACATTATCCACATACGCAAGCCCCGCATTCATATTCCCTCCCGAAATCAGGGCGGGTGCGCCGCTTCGCAGAACCTCGATGACATCATGAAGCCAGGGGCCGGATCGCGGTCCATAGACGTTGGCCGGGCGGACCACCGTGAGTTTCATGCCCCTGCTGTTGTGATAATCCCAGGCCAGCTTTTCCTGCGCCTGCTTTGTCCGGCTGTAGGGACCGAAGGTTTTTCCGTACGGCGTGTCCTCGGGGCAGGGCCGGGTGTATATATTGTCTCCGTACACGACAATACTCGAAGCCAGCACAATCCGGGCATTGTTTTTTAAGGCCTGTTCAAAAATTTTCCGGCTCCCCTCCACGGTGAATTCCCAGTATTTTTTTTCGTCACCCCAATCGGTCACAATCGCCACCAGATGGATAATCGTTTTCGCCCCTGCGGCCGCTTTTTCCACCGCCTGCGGGTCGGATATACTGCCCCGGACAATTTCAACGTTCTCAGTCCATTCGGCCGGAACGGTTTCTCCGGGGAGCGCCAGAATTTTCACAGCAATACCCTGTTGCAAGAGCTTATGAACCACCCGGCTGCCGATGAAGCCGGTTGCTCCCGTGACCAGCACCGGCTGGCCCGTCTTTAATTCGGTCATGGCCTGATATCCTTTTCTTATGTCCAGTAACACTTAAAGACACAATAGGGGGCGCCCAGAGCGGCGCACTGTGCCTCATCCACCCGCACGTTCTTCGCGCCGGTCCTTTCAAAAATCTCATGGAAATAACCCCGGGTAGCGTAGCACCCCGCCGGATTGCCGCGGCTGGAAGGTTCGTAAAAATCCTTGAGATGGGCGATCACGGATTTGGGTGTTTTTTCCACGACGATTAAATTGCCGCTGTTATGGATCTGATTCCAGAACGAAGCCGCGATGGTCAATAAAAAGCCGGGGTTACCCATGCGGATAAATACGGAATACAGCTTGATCTCCTCACTCGCGTTGTGCCTGCCGATGTCAAAGCACATGGCGTAGTCACCCTTGCCAAAGATTTTATCGGCGGAAGCAAGAAGGTTGTTGTATGTTTTTTCCGGCACCCAGGTGGATGTGAGAATGGGTTTGGAAAAGACGGCCTTGTCATCGGGCTCCAGCTGTTCAGTGATCTTTTGGAGCGCGTCAGGGCCAAACTTATCGGTAAGATACTTTAATGCGTTCTTGATCTCTACTCCTTTGATGCATCGTAAATTTGCCATTTTCAGCCTCCTTGCGTTTAAAAATTAACGGTTAACCTCCAACCTCCTTTATTCCGGCATCTCTGAATATTGCTTTGCACCTTTCTGTCACGGAATGATCCGTAAAAGATGTCATGGCCTTGCTGCTCCTGTAAGGGTCGTCAACGCCGATTTTGTCACTTTTCTCGTGCCACAGCGGATTATAGGCCAGCAGGGCGGCTTCGGTAACGTTGAGGCTTCGCAGAAATGACGCGATTCCCCGAATATTGTTTTCGGTGTCTGTGATATCAGGAATGAGCGGTGTCCGCGGCAGAAGAATTTTACCATCCCCGGCCGCCCTGCGGGAAAGCTCTCGGAAATTATCCAGTATCTTTTCGTTGGCCGCTCCGCAGTATTTTTTATGCATAGCGCTGTCAATGATTTTAATATCATAATAAATCATGTCCAGATACGGATAGAGCCTGTCCATAAATGGATGGATATCGAACAGGCCGCAGGTTTCCAGAAGCGTCTGGATATGGTTGAGTTTGAGCGATTTCAAGAGCTCTGCCGTGAAGTCCATAAACAGCGTGGGCTCGCCTCCGGACAGGGTGACCCCGCCGCCCGACGTATCAAAAAAGGGTTTGTCCGGTAAAATCTTTTTCAGAATGTCATCCACGGACATCATTTTCCCGACCCGGTCCAAAGCCCCCGAGGGACAGGCATCGACGCATGAAAAGCAAAGGTCGCATAGGCTTCGGTCGATATAAAAAGGATTGTCGCGGGAAAGCGCCTTTTGCGGGCAAATTTCGCGGCAGGCGCCGCAGTCGATGCACGCTTTGGCGTCGAAAGAAATTTCCACGGCCGTTCTCTTGCTCTCCGGGTTGTGGCACCAGACACAGGAAAGAGGGCATCCCTTGTAGAAAACCACGGAGCGGATGCCCGGCCCGTCATCCAAACTGTTGCCTTTGATTTCCAGAATCAACGGTCTTTTAATTTCTTTTTCTTCCACAATTAATAATTCTCTTTTAGCGTTCTGAAAAATTATACCATTCGATTTTGAAGGATAACGAGGCGGCCAGGCGGAGGCTCCGCAGGCGTATTTGATGATACGTTGAGGAAGCCGACGACGCAGCCAACAAAGTTAGCCGAAAAAAGCGAATTGGTATCATATACCGAACTCTGCCCTCTCGATCAACTCCATCTGCATTTCTCGGTTGAGTGTAACAAAGTAAGCGTTGTAACCGGAAATGCGGACAAGCAAATTCTGATAATTCTCCGGGTGTTCCATCGCGTCGCGAAGCGTTTTTGACGATACGACATTGAGTTGCATCTGCATGCCGCCCAGGTCGCTGTATGTCTTCACATAGGAGTAAATGTTGTCCACAATCTTCTGGTGCGACTCCTGCGCGCCGGGCACAACCTTCACGTTAAAAGCGATATTGTTGTTCATGTATTCCGGCTTCAACCGGGCGACGTCGCGAATATTGTCCAGAATGCTTTTGGATGCGTGCGGTTCGGGCGTCAAGCCGGGCGTAAAGGCTTTACCGGCCAGTCTTCCCGAGGGAAGCGCACCGGTCAGCGTACCGAAAGCGACATGGTTGGACATGGACCAGAAGCCGGCTGTATATTTGCCGCCGCGGTAATTGGTGTGTTCTCCGAAAATATCATGAGCCAGCTTGATGACGCGGTTTGCTGTTGCCAGTGCCTCTTCATTACCTGAGCCGAAAAGAGCAATCTTATTTTTGATCACAGCCAGCAGCGCGGGATCATTTTTAAAGTTGGTGTTGACCGCGTCCAGAAGCTGACCGAAGGTGATCTTTTTCTCCTCATAAACCAGTTTTTTAATCACCATCAGGGAGTCGGTGATATCGGCCAGCCCGATGCAGGCGGTTCCCGATGAATTATAGAGGGCGCCGCCCTTGGTGACGTCTTTCCCTTTTTTCAACGGCCCCTCAATCAGCGCCGAGATGAAAGGGGTCGGCCGCAGCGCCTGATGGGCTTCTCCCAGCAGGTTGTTGTATTCACAGGTCTGGTCGGCAAGGAATCGAAGCTGAGTCGCGAAAGCGTTGAAGAAAGATTCAAAGTTGGGAAACGCCCCCGCCTTGATATCGCCGGTTTTCGGGCCCAGATCCCAGCGCATCAACGGATGCCGTCCGTTATTGAGCGCCATTTCCAGCGCCGCCACCATGTTGAACATCATGCAGTTGGTATGCCCCATATGGCGTCCGGACAATGTCGGCTCCACACAGCCGGTAGCCGACCAGTCGCGCAGATGTTCCGGCGGATAATTGAATTCCGCCAGCGATTCCATCACCGCTTCGTCATTGTGAATCGACGGTGTGGCCGTTGTATTCAGATTGACTTCGCAAAGCCGCTTCAGATACACGGCAGTGTTTTTCTCCTTGTGATAACGGGCGTTGACGTTGGGGTCGCGGATGGAGAGCATTTCCGTTACTTTCAGGAAAATGTAGGTCATGTCATTGACGGCGTCCTCGCCCTGCGGTGTCACGCCGCCGAGGGTAATCGCCTGATCCGAGGAAGACCCGCCGAAAAGGTAATTCCCGATGTCCGGCACCAGGGGCAGATGATCCGTGCAGCGCATATAGAAACAGCCGACCAGCTCGATGGCGTGCCGGATGTATTCCTGCCTTTCCTTTTCATCCCTGATTTTTTCCATGTCGGCAACAAAATAAGGTTGCAGCCACTGGTCCAGCCGCCCCAGCGAAAATCCGGCATTGGTGTTCTCCATGTGCACGCCCACCCAGATGATCCACATGGCGTTGACGGCTTCATCCAGCGTGGCGCAGGGCTGAGCCGGTACCCGCCTGCAGATTTCAGACAGCCGGAGCAGTTCATTTTTGCGGACAGGATTGTTTTCTTCGGACGCCAGACGCCACGCTTCCTGCGCCAGATTTTGGGCGTAGGCATTGATCCCTTCCAGGCTGATTTTCATCGCCTGCAAAGTATCGCGTTTTTGCTTTTCGGTTTCCGGCGTGGCCTTCAATTCCCGGTCAATATTTTCCATAATCCCGTTGGTTCCCAGCTTTAAAATTTCCGGATAATTTAAAATCGTGTGGGACAGCGCGGCGGTTTTCCAGAGGAAACAGGCGGCAAACCGTTCGTCGATTTTCTGGCACAGAGGATAATCTTTATGGTCCCTCACCCATTCGCGGAAATTGCGCCTGATCCAGAAGGGGAAAACCTTCCTGTGAAGAACATCAATGGTCTCGGCATCAATATCATAGGGATTCAGCGGCCTGTGAGGAACGGTCAGGAGTTCCCCCCAGATCATCGTCCCGTGGGCCTCGGGATAAATAAGGACGCCGATCTCTTTTGTGGTGCTTGTTCCGGCAATCAAATCATTGGTCCGGATGATGGGTTTTCTGTTTTCCATCAAGTATTTGAAAGCATGGGCCTGGCGAAGTTCAGCAACCCGGGGCTTTCCGTTTTGACCCTGTTCAAATCCGTTTTCCTTACACCATGTGGTTACGAGATCCGCCCGTTCATGGCAGATGGCCGGTTTGGTCTTCAGATGGATATCCAGAAAATCCTTGAGCCTGGGAAAGTCGTCCAGCGAATAATCGGCCAGATAGGGGTCCGCCAGGAATTTGACGCCCGGATCAACCGATTCAGCTTTGAGCTGGCGGGGTTTTCTGGTCTCGATACTGTATTTCGAGGCTTTCCCCGCGTCGTAATTCCGTTTTTCGATTTTCGTCTCTTTTTTCAGCTTTGCAATCTGAATGTGTTTGAGAATCAGCGACAGGTATAAATTGATGAGCTGGAGATAAGCGAGGTTGCCGGTAGTGATCATTCTGTTTTCCATCAGCGCGATCATCAGTTTATTGGAAGGCTGGGTGGCCGCTTCCTTGAGCGCCTCTTCATCCTTAAAGATCAGTTGTGCGTCGAAATGATCCGGCATCTTTTTCAACAGGCTGACCTTGCCGTTTTCGAAGCGGACAGCCTGTTCAACACTGCCGTTTTCGGTTTTAATGGCAAAGGTGAAATTCAGCCAGCCGTCTTCGCTTTTCATGTAGGGAGCAAGCGACCGGCGGTTGTTGAAATTCAGGGCGATAAATTTAAGGAACGCCCGGGTCAGTTGGTTGGCCATTCCTTTTTGAGCTGAAGCTGCGGGTTGCATACGATACCTCCAAAAAAAAATTCCTTTTTTTCTTAAAATAAGTGTTCTCCCTGATCAATGCGTTCTTTCAGAATCAGGATACTGTCTGTCAGGTCTTTTGTCCGCGCCTTGATAAAGTCATCCACATCTTCGATGACTTCATGAAACAGGCGGCTGTTGTTGAGCGTAATGAGGCCATGCAGGTCCGACCACGCCTTGACAACATGAAAAAGCACAAAATCTTCTTTCATCTTTCCGTCAGACGGAAAGTAGGCGTTGATCGGCTCCACGAACAGAGAAAGGCATTTCAGGGCGTTTTGCTTTTCCGAATAAGCCAGGGGTTCTATTTCCGTTCCAACATAGTCCAGATACTTGGGCGTGTGCAGATTGAACATGATGTCATAATAACTGGGATAAGTCAGGCCAAATTCAATATAGGCATGAACCATGGCCCGGATCCTGTCTTCAATCTTTAAAAAAGGTGTGGAACGTTTTTCCATCATATCGTGGAGCATTTCAAAGCCCTTGATGCGGATCATCAGATTGATTTCATCCTTGTTCACATAATAATTGTAGATGGTTGTGGCCGTCACCTTCAGACGCGAGGCGATCTTGCGGATACTGAGGTGATTGAAGCCTTCATCGATGATAATTTCCAGCGCCGTATCCAGAATCCGCCTGCGCGTGCTTTCTATTTCTTCTTTTGTCAAAGGCGGTTTGGCCATTGAAAACCCCATTGTTTACTGATTTGCGTTATAATAACACCGTTAATTTTATAAGTCAAGAAAAAAATTACACCGGACTGCCGGGCATGAATGAGAAAAAATCGTTAAAATACAACCATTAACGATATTCATGGGCAATTGGATTCCATACGGCCTCTTCTGGAATTAAAAGTTGACAAATTTCAAAAAATGGAATAGTTACAAATAAAGAGAATTTCTTGCGGAAATGATTTTCAATGCGACGGAAAGGATAAAATGATGAAAAAAGAAACTCAGAAAACTGCGCAGCGGGCGGCTATTCATGAATTCATTAAAGACAACAAAACCCATCCCAGTGCCAGGGAGATTTTTGAACACGTTTCAGAACAACTGTCCACCATTTCCATGACCACCGTGTACAACACCATGGAGCTTTTGAAAAGAAAAGGCTTTGTTCAGGAAATTCACGCGGTAGTGGATGGAGAGGGAAGGCGGTATGATCCCAATGTCATGCCCCATGACCACTTAATCTGCGAAACCTGCGGGAAGGTGATTGATATCGAGGTGGCCGTTGACCATTCCCTGCTGGTTCCCGAAGATCAGCAGCACGGTTTTGACATCAACAAAATCAGCATCAATGTTTACGGACGATGTTCCGAATGCAGGAATCAGAACAGAAATCAGAGCAGAAATCAACAGTTGAACTGACAACATGAGAAATTTATACGGAAAAATCACAGTGGGCAATGAAACCCCACCGGCAGGGTTGAAACACTCTGCCGGCGGGGGTTGGAAAAACGTGCTCATTGTGTTGTCGCTCGCTTTATGGCTGGGCCTGTTATGGCTGACCGGCACGGGACGGGCTGATTGCGGCAATCCCGGCAATGACGGGGCCGTAACGCTTTCCGGAACCAATGTCGTGAATACCTACTATCCCGGCACGTCTTCGGTATCGGCAGGGGCGACCTCCATTCCGGTGGGTTCTCCTTCAGGCAGCAGCGCCCGCATTGCCGCAGGCGACCTGCTTTTGATTATCCAGATGCAGGATGCCGACATCGATTACAGCAACACCAGCAACTATGGCAGTGGTTCCGGCACCGGCAGTGGCTATACCAATCTCAACCAGGCCGGTTACTATGAATTCGCCATTGCGTCCGGCGCGGTTTCCGGGGGAACCGTCGGCATTGCCGGCGGTCTGACGTACAGTTATCGAAACCGCGCGGCTTCCGCGACCAACGGCCAGAGCCGCTATCAGGTTATTCGCGTTCCCCAATACTCCTCGGCTACCGTGTCCGGCACCGTGGCGGCGCTCAACTGGGATGGAAATGTCGGGGGCGTGGTCGTGATGGATGTGGCCGGAACACTGACCATCAATGGTACGGTTACAGCCAACGGCGCGGGTTTCCGCGGCGGCTACGGCCGGCAGCTTAGCGGCGCCGCCGGATTGGCTTATACAGATTATCGCACATTGTATTCTGCGGCGGCCAACGGCTCCAAAGGGGAGGGCATTGCCGGTACGCCGTATTACCTGAACCGGCCTTCAACCTTCAACGGCGCGCCTTCCCAGGTGACCGGCGGCAGCGGCTATCCCAACGGCTCGGCAACGAATTACGACAATGCCCGCGGCGCTCCCGGTAACGCCGGCGGAGGCGGCACCGACGGGAACCCGGCCGCCAACGATCAAAACACCGGCGGCGGCGGCGGCGGTAATTACGCGGCCGGAGGGAAGGGCGGCAATGCCTGGAGCAGTCAGCGGACCACTGGCGGTGAAGGCGGCGACGGTCTTTCGACCGCGCTTGCATTCAACCGTGTGATGATGGGTGGTGGCGGCGGCGCCGGCACCAACAACAACGCTTTGGGTGACAACGCTACCTATGCCAACAATGCGGCGCTGGCCTGTTCCTCAGGCGCCGCCTGTAGCAGCGGCGCGCCCGGCGGAGGTATCATTATCCTCCGCTCGGATTCTCTGGCTGGCAGCGGCACCATTACCGCCAACGGCGGACACGCCTACAACGTAGAGAATGACGCCGGCGGCGGCGGAGGCGCCGGCGGTTCTATTGTTCTCTATACGTATTCGGGAGGCACCACATCCGCGTCTGTGAACGGCGGAGATGGCGGCAACGCCTGGCGAGCGCATGCTCCCGGCGGCACCCCCGGCGAGCGTCATGGGCCCGGCGGCGGTGGCGGCGGCGGTTTTATCGCTTACTCTCCATCAACGCTGGGAATAGCCCTGTCCTACAACTCCGGCGCCAGCGGCCAGACAACCACGGCGGGCGACAGCTACGGAACGACAAGCACTACCGGTGGTTATTCCACCTTCAACGCACCCGCTCCTCCCGGTGTCAATCCCGGAACCTTGTGCGTGCCCAGGCTCTCCACATCCACAAAATCGTGGGTGGATTTAAACGCCGGAGATCAGAATCCCGGCGATGTCATCCGTTATACAATCACATTAAACGAATCCGGAGGTGTGGCGGCAAATAATGTGACCGTGACCGACCATATTCCGGCCAACGTCCATTCATTTACCGTTGTGAGCAAACCCGCGGGAGCCACCGACAGTTCGACCTCCGGCGGCGGAGCCAACGGGACGGGATATCTGAACATTACAGGCATCAACGTGCCGGCCAACTCGTCGGCGACCATCGTTTTCGACGTCACCATCGCTGATGGAGTCGCGGCGGGCGCTTTAATTAACAATACGGCGACCGTGACAAATCCTTACGGCCCTGATGGCGCTCCTGCGGCGCCGGCCATCACCGTTTCCGGAGGATCGGTCCCCGGTACCGGCAACAAGCCTCTTTATTTATGGCGAGACACTAACACAACCGGACATTTGTACCGATCACCCCCGAGTGTTTCTGCAACAAATTATGTGACGATTGCCAAAAGTAGCACCGTTTCGTGGAATTTAAGTCCCGCGTTGCAATCAGCGGTGGAGATTGATAGCGGAGGATCAACTATTCCTGTGCGTTTGTGGCTTTTGACAAACAGCAACCGAACATTCAGCATTACGGTTACGCTTCGTTGCGGAGGAACTCAGGTCGCGACAGTTACAGGCAGTGCGGCGCTTACCACCACAGCCCAATCCTTTACCTTCAACCTGCCTGCAACAAACTATACATGTCCAGCCGGAAGCGCGTGGCGTCTTGATATAACCAATAATATAACAGGAAGCGGCACCAGGGATGTTCGCGTTCGTCCGGCCCCGTCGGCGGGCAACTATTCCTATGTCAATCTGCCGTCGAAAAACGTCATCAACGTGGACAGCATATCTTTTTATGATGCCGCTTATCCCGCCGGTTCGGCGATTACGTCGGTATCACCGGGACAAACCGTTTACATCCGTTCTGTCGTCAGCGATCCGTTCGGCTCCTACGATATTACCGGAGCGACCATTACCCTCACCACTCCCTCCGGTTCTGTCCAATCACCGACTCCGGCGGCCATGACCCAGGTTTATAATTCGGGAGCCGCCACGAAAATTTACCAATACCAGTACACCTTCCCCGCGGGAACGGGCGATTTTGGTTACTGGACGGCGCGTGTTGACGCCGCAGAAGGCACGGAGGGAACCGTGACGGATTACGGCATTGCGGCCATCCTGATGCTGGCTCAGCCCAGTCTCACCATCGTCAAGTCCGCCAATGCCAGTCAGGTCAATCCGGGGCAAACCGTGACGTACACGATTGTGGTGACCAATACCGGCGCCGGCGACGCGACCAGCGCAAAAGTAACCGACCCGCTGCCGCAATACACAACCTATGTCCCCAATTCCACCCGCTTAAACGGCGTCACGGTAGCCGGTGACGGCGCCACGCTGCCGCTGATCGCGGGGATTCTGATTGACGACAACTCAAGCCGCAGCGCGGGAGCCGCGGCGACCGGCATTTTGCCGGCCGGAAAATCGGCTACGGTAACGTTTCAGGTGACTGTCAATTGAGCGGAAAAATATCATGCAGGAGGTGAACAGACCATCAAAGATACAAACGGAGTAGAAGCTTGATCTACTGATTCGTCAATATATTTTAACAGGCATCAGAAAAGGAGGAGGTTATGAAGAAAATTTTTACGTTACTAGCGGCAATGAGTTTGCTCATGTTCGCGATGGAGGCGATGGCGAAGCCCCTTCTGTCGATCAACATGAAGGCGGAAACGGAGATCACCGTCAACAATGTAACCAAAAGGGTCCCGGTCGATAAAATTAATTCCGGAGATGAGGTGATTTACACCATCAGTTACGTCAACTCCGGCAGTGAAGCGGCAACCAGCGCCGTACTGGATGATCCGATTCCCAAAGGCACCGTTTATGTCAACGGCAGCGCCTTCGGTATCGAAGCCGATGTCACATTTTCCATCGACGGCGGCAAGAGCTTCAAAAAGCCCTCGCTTTTGACCTACGAAATTACGCTTCCGGGTGGCAAGGTGGAAAAGAAAGTCGCGTCACCCGAACAGTACACCAATATCCGCTGGACCATTCCCAAAGTTCCAGCCGGCGGCAAGGGTCAGGTAGGCTTCAAGGTGAAAGTGAAATGACAGGAACGTCCTGTCTAAAGAATATAACAAACAAAGGGAAAAAAAGGGAGGTGTGTATGGACGGGTGACGGAAAGAAAATAACGATGTTGGTGCAGGAATAAAAAAATAAATCGTTAATTTAGGGATATTTAAAAAAAACTTACAACCATTTGAAGGAGGAATGAAGATGAAAACAAGAATTTTAACCATGAAGAGGGCGGCTTCAAAGGCTTTTGTATGCGGCATTACGCTTTTGGCGCTGCTGGCCTTTGTTCTGCCGCAGGCGGCTCAGGCTTCAACAGCGGCCAACACCGTGATCCGCAACACGGCGACGGTCAATTACAAGGACACGGCGGGCAATGCCATGCCGGCGGTATCCGACAGTGTCGACGTGACGGTGTCTTTTGTTTGCGCACCGGCAGCAATAAGCGCACCCGCTGATCAAAACACTGATCCGAATACCGATGCGGTTTATAACTATACGTTGACCTCGCAAGCCAATGGTCCCGATACGTATACGATCGCGACTGCTGCTCCTACTGAATCTGCCGGTATCACCGGCTCGACGGCCACTCTCTCGACCACAAGCATCGTACTGGGTGCTACCACGGCTGCTGCGACTGCGGAATCAGGCGCAACTTCCATTACAGTCCCCAATGACGCAGCAAGCGACAGCTCGATCAACGGCATTGAAGCGGGCGACACCGTAGTCATCGGGGGAAGTGTATATACAGTCGCCTCGGTTACGGATAACGGTGGAACAGTTGGAGGAACTTCAACAATTACTTTATCAACCGCCCTGACCACCGCCGTTGCTGTTAGCGATCCCATTTATGAGCAGAAGCCCTTTACGATGACGGTTGATCCCGGCACAGTGTCTGCGGCGTCTGATCAGACTATCACCGTTACGACGTCAGCTACGGGTACAGGCGGCTGTGACGCCGCAACAGATGAAACCAAGACCACTGTCCATGTCGCAACATTGACCGTGAGCAAGGACGTCACCACGGATGATACTTGCAGCAGCGGATGGACCAGCGGTGGATCTGGCGTAAGCTTTCCTCCGGGAGATACCATTTGCTATCGTATTACGGTCAGGAATACGGGAAACAGTAACGCAACAGCCGTTACCGTCATTGATGCTATGCCTGCTTACACTACCTATGTTGCAGGGAGTACCTTGCTAAACGCAGTTCTTGTGAATGACGTCAGCGGTGTTTCTCAGGTAGTGTCTGGATTGTTGGTCGATGATGTTGCCGGCCGTGCGTCGGGATCTGTGGGGACCGGTGTTTTGCCGCCCTACACCACCGGCCCGGCAGGAGAAGCCATTGTAATCTTCAAGGTCCAGATAGATTAACGCTTTCAAGCATGAGCGGAAGCGGCTCTGAAGCCGCTTCCGCTCATCAGCAATTTTATTAAACGAGCAGCAAAAAAGGAGAAATTTATGAAAATCTACAAAAAAGCATGTGCCTGCTTGATGATTATCCTGCTGTTTGCCGTTATGTCCGCTGCTTCGGCCTGGGCGAACCTCGCGGCCAACACGCAGATCATCAACCAGGCCACGCTGTCGTATCACGACGGAGCGGGCACAAGAACGGCCACCGCCAGCGTGACCGTCACCGTCAGCCTGGTGCCCGCCGCAGTGACCATTGTGCCGGGGGCGAATCAGAGCACGTCATACAGCTCGGGCGCAACGCTCACGGACAGCTTTACCGTGACAGCCGGAGCCAACGGTCCGGATACCTATAACATTACCACGGCGGTAACGGGGTCCACCAATACCACGGGCGCCACGGCGACACCGGTTACAACCACAGTGACACTGGGTGCTACAGTGACCACTGCCGGATCAACGAATACGGTCATTGTCGTTCCCGCGGACGGCAATCTGCCGGGAGAAGTTCCCGGTGTAAACGGTATTCATGTGGGCGATACGGTCGTCATTAACGGGGAATCGAGGACGGTTACGGCTATTCAGGACAATGCCACCGGCACCTCCACGATTACCCTTTCTTCGCCTCTGTCCTCAGTGCCTGCCGCCGGTGTGCTGGTTGCTGAGCGTCAGGTGATCCAGGCCACGGTAACCCCCGGCACGATCACCACGCCGGGCACCGATGTCACGGTTTCCGTGACGGCAACGGTGTCATCCGCGACGAATCCAGCCGCGACGGCAACATCGACCCCGCCGGTTTTGAATACCTTTACCAGCGGCGTGGCCAACTTAAGCAAGTATGTGCGCAACGTGACCCACCCCGGCAGTGGAACAGGGACACCTTATGTCTATAATTCCACAAACTATTATTCGGCCGGTGTGACGGCAGAGCCCGGAGATACGCTGGAGTATATCCTGGTTGCGGCTAATTCCAGCACGTCGGGAGGCGTTTCCGCGTCTGTGATTACCGACGCGCTGCCGACAACGTTTGTGGCATTTAAAGCAGGTGTCTATGGCGGTAAAGACGTGACGTATGTCAGCGATACCAATGTGGTGTCCACGTTGACCGCCGCAGGCGGTGATGACCAGGCCACGTATTCGGCGCCCACGTTGACCGTGAATGTCGGCACGGGAGCAACGCATTCGGACGGCGGAACCATTCCGGAAAACAGCAGGGTCCTGGTCATTTATCAGGCAACAGTTAACCACTAACAAAAAGACGGGATCAGCGTTTTAATTGATGATGATGTCGAACCGGTTACATAAACTCAGCCGATGGTTTTCCGGCCGCAAGGCCGGAAAACCGGCCCGCTTGACCTGCACGGCAGGCGGGGAAGGCGGAGTTTTGTCTCATTTCGGCCGGCAGAGGCGTTGGTCCTGTCTGACTCATTTTACGGCGTTCCTGTCCGTTTGGGCGGTTTTAACGGCTTTTCTGGTCCTCCCCGCTGTGACTTATGCCGCTCCCGTTCAGGCTGACAAGATTGTGAATAACGCAAAGATTGACAGCAATGCGTTTGCCGGTCAGGGATCGTCGTCGGTGACGGTGACGATTGTGATCCGGACACCCTCGACCATTGAAGCGTTAACCTATGCCCCGCAATTGCCCGGGGCTGACCGGGTGAATGTTTCCAAAACGGCTTATCTGGCGTGCAATTCGCCGAACGCTTCTTTTGTTGATCTGGGACCGCCTGTTCCTCTGGGAACCTCCACGCCGGTTGATTTGAATGAACCGGTGCCCTTAACGGACAGCCGTCTTCTGCACCAGGGCGAGCCGCTGTTCATCCGGGTGACGGATCTGGACCAGAATCTGGATAACACGGTCAGGGAAACCGTGATTGTAACCGTGAAAAATCCGGTCAACGGGGATAAGGAAATCATCCGGTTGACCGAGACCGGTCCCAACACGGGGATTTTTGTCGGTTACATCTTTACAGCCAATACGTCAGCGGCAACCTGTGACGGCACGATTTCGGTCAAAGAAGGGGAGATGCTCTATATCGATTATGTGGATGCGGCGGACAATACGGATACTTCGGTTACCGCGGTTATGGTTGATCCCCTCGGCATTGTTTTTGACACGATCACCGGTTTGCCGGTGGACGGCGCGAAGGTGACGATCATCGATACCGCCACCGGAAAGCCGGCCGTTGTTTTCGGCGATGACGGTGTCAGTGCCTATCCCTCCACGGTGACCAGCGGCGGCACCGTGACCGACAGCAGCGGACGGGTCTATACGTTTCCGGAGGGCGGTTTCCGTTTCCCGTATGTTCTGCCGGGCAGTTATCAGTTTGTGGTTGAACCGCCGCCCGGTTACGCCTACCCGAGCATTGTGGCGACGGACATGATCCAGACGCTGCCGGGCGCTCCCTTTACGATTGTTGACGGTTCCCGTGGAGAAACCTTTACGCTCAATCCCGGCCCGGCGGTGCGGATCGATATTCCGCTTGACCAGGCACCGGTGGAGCTCTGGCTCCAGAAAACCGCCGGCAAGGACACGGCCGGTTACGGCGACTTTATTCCCTATCAACTGACGGTGGCCAACCGCAGTACAAGGGTGACCGCCAAAGGGGTTCAGGTGACCGACAGGATGCCGGCGGGCTTCCGGTACCGCAAGGGGTCGGCCAAATTGAACGGTGTTTCGGCGGCTGATCCGATTATCTCCAAAGACGGCCGGACACTGACGTTCAACGCGGGATCGCTGGAGAAAGAAGGAACGGCGACGATCGATTATATGACCGAGGTGACCGCGGGGGCGAAACCCGGTGACGCGGTCAATCTTGCCGTTGCTTTTGCGGAAACCGGTGAAAAATCGAACAGGGCCCGTGTGATTGTGAAAATCAGGGATGACCTGATGAGAACCCGATCCGTCCTGATGGGACGGGTGAGCACCGGCGACTGCAACGACAAGACCGGCGAGGGGGTCCGTGGTGTTGAAGGCGTCCGTATTTATCTGGAGGACGGCACGTTCGTCATCAGTGATAAACGGGGGATGTATCATTTCGAAGGGATCCGTCCCGGCCTGCATGTCGTTCAGATGGATCTGGATTCTCTGCCGGAAGGCTATACGCCCTTTGCCTGCACACCAAACAGCCGGTTTGCGGGCCGCGCGTTTTCGCAGTTTGTGGAAACCCAGGGCGGAGCGCTCTGGCGCGCGGATTTTCATGTCCGCGGGAGCGCAAGGCCGCCGGAAAAGACCGAGCCTCTGAAAGGCGAGATTGTCCTGAGCCTGGCCAATACGCTGGAGAAGGAAAATATCGTCTATACATTGTCGGTGAAGAGCAGTGTCCTGCCTGTGGCCGCGCCGAAGGTTCATGTCATGCTTCCGGAGGGCGTGGTTTACAAAAAAGGCAGCTCCCGGGTGGATGGCGCTGAAGCGGCCGATCCGGCTCAGAAAGAAGGAGGAACGGGCCTGGTCTTCCAGCTTAATGATCTGCCGGCCGGGAAGCATCACGGGGTGACCTTTATGGCTGTGCCTTCCCCGGATGTCCAAACGGGAACGCTGGTGACGCAGGCTTATCTGACGGCTGTGGATGAAACGCGGGCGGAAATGGTGACCCCTCCGGCGGAAACCATTCTGCAGGTGGACAGAGAAGAAAAAATATCTCCGGTGCCCGATATTGTCCTGCGCCCGCACTTCGCGGTTCGGAAGGCGGATTTAAACGCTGAAGACCGGGCGAAGCTCGATCAGCTGGTTCAATCTCTGCAGGGTGTCCGCATCGAAAAAATCGAGGTGACCGGTTATACGGATAATATGCCCATCGCGCCGAAAAACAGGGTGGAGTTTGCGGATAATCAGGCCCTTTCCGGGGCTCGCGCCGCCAGTGTCGGCCGGTATCTGATGGATCAGCTCAAACTGCCTCCGGAGAAGATGGCCATTGAAGGAAAAGGCAGCGAAAAACCGGTTGCCGATAACAGCACCGCGGAAGGACGGGCGCTGAACCGGCGGGTGGAAATTCATATTACTTCCGGAGCCGTCAGCGATTCGGCCACCTGGAGTGTCCTCAAAGAACAAAGCTCTGAGCAGCGTGCGGAAACGGCCGCACCGAAGGATGCCGCCCCGAAACCTGAGGAGAAAGCCGCGCCGGACATTCCATTAAAGGATGCGCCGGCCGATCCGGCGGAGAAGACGCCCGAAAGAACGATTACCGAACCGGAGGGGATTATTGACCCGCTGGATCAGGATATTCTGGTCAATAAAATTCAGACGGTCCGGGTTTGTCTTGCCTCCCAGTTGGCTCCGCGTCTTCTGGTGGATGGCCGGGAGGTGCCGAAAGACCGCATCGGATTCACCATGAAAGACAAGAATACCGGTAAGTCCATTTATTCCTATATCGGTGTCGATTTCGGGGATGCCGGACAGCATACCGTGGAAATTCAAGGCCTGGATCCGTTCGGTAATGCCCGGGTGAAGAAAACGCACTCGGTGACGCGCAGCGGCGAGATCGCGTCCATCCGCGTCAAGTCGGAAGACGGCAACGTGGCCGACGGCAAGACGCCGGTGAAGATTGTTGTGGAATTGTTTGATGCCAATGGGGTCGCAATTCCGGCCGCCACCGAACTGGAGATTCGTGAAGGAACGCTTGTTCCGCTGAAAAAACCGGATCTCTTTGCACTGCCTCCCAAGGCGGGAAGCCATGCCGTCGTTCCAATGAATAAGGCGGGGGAAATTTTCTTTCAGCCGGTGGCCAACAGCGGTCTGTACAGGGCGGTGCTGGGTTATAATCGTGTTACCGTGGAAGTGGAAACCTATGTTCAGCCGATCATGCGCGACTGGATTCTGGTCGGTCTGGCCGAAGGCACGGTGGGTTATAACACCGTTTCCGGCAACATGGAAAATTTCAGGCATGCCGACCGTGAAGATGATCTCTATCAGGACGGCCGCCTGGCGTTTTTTGCCAAGGGGCAGATTAAAGGCCAATGGCTTCTGACCATGGCCTATGACAGCGCCAAGAGGAAGGCGGATTCGAATAACGCTTTGTTCCAGACGATCAATCCGGAAAGCTATTTCACGCTTTACGGCGATGCGTCGCAACAACAGTATGACGCGGCAAGCGGTAAGAAACTGTATTTGAAGATCGAACGGAAGCAGTTTTACGCTCTGTTCGGCGATTTTGATACGGGGCTGACCATTACGGAGCTGTCGCGCTACGGACGCCGCATGACCGGTTTTAAAACCGAATTGCAGAATAAATATTATGAGGTGAACGCTTTTGTCAGCGAGACGGATCAGGTTTATATCCGGGATGAATTTCCCGGTGACGGTACGTCGGGAATGTACAGGCTCTCGCGTAAACATATTCTGGCCGGATCCGAAAAAATTACCCTCGAGGTGCGCGACCGTTTCCGCAGCGAGGTGCTGGTTTCTTCCAGAACCCTGAGCCGCTTTACAGATTACTCGATTGACTATGACGCCGGTACGGTTATCTTCAGAGAGCCTGTTTTCAGCAGGGACGAGGAGATGAACCCGATCATGATTGTCGCGGAATATGAAATCACGTCGCGGGAAGGCAAGGATTATACATACGGCGGACGCGCCGGCGTGAAGCTGCCGGGCAATAAACTGAAGGCGGGCGGAACCTACATCCACGAGGGACAGGGAGACCGCAGTAGCGACCTGTACGGAGCGGATGTTTCCGTTCAGGTGGACGATAAAACGAAGATTCGCGCCGAGTACGCCAAAAGCAAATATGATGGCGGGCCGGAAAGCCGCAAGGGCGATGCGTATCTGGTGGAAGCGTCGCGCAATACGAAGAAGCTGGAAGCCAAAACCTATTTTCGCGAACTGGATGAAGGGTTCGGGATGGGGCAGCAGCCGAGCAGTGAAGAAGGAACGCGCAAATACGGTATCGAGGGCAAATATCGTTTCACCGATGCGATCAGCGCCAACGCCAATGTCTATCGTCAGGATAACCTGGTGACTGACGCCACGCGCGATATGATTGAAGGAAAGCTGGACTATAACTCGAAAAAATACGGAACCTCTCTGGGCTTTCTGCATGCGACGGACAAACTCGAGGATGGCAGTGAAAAACGGTCTGACCAGATTACGATGAGCGGCAAGGTTCTGACCTTGTATGACCGCCTGACACTGGGATTGAATCACGCCCAGTCCGTGGGCAATAACGAAAACGCAGATTTTCCGACCAGAACCATTCTGAGCGCCGAATTTGCCGTCAACAAGCAGCTTACACTGCTTGCGGCTCAGGAATTTACCTGGGGCTCTGCAAGCGATACCCAGAATACCCGGGCGGGATTGCGTTCGTCGCCCTGGAAAGGCGCCGAAATCAACAGCAGCGTCGAGCGTCAGTTCAACGAAAACGATGAGCGCGTCTTTACCAATGTCGGCATGAAGCAGAACTGGCAGATCAACAAGGAATGGAAAGTCGATGCCGGACTGGAGCGCAGCCAGACGATATCAGAAAGCTACCGTTTCAATGAGAGGGTTCAGCCCGCGTCCGGCAACGTGGTTGCCGTGACGGGCAGCCACGAAGATTTTACCGCCGTTTCCGGAGGAGCAACATACCAGATCAAAAACCTGACATGGGATAATCGGCTGGAATTCCGGACGGCGGAAACAGAGGATAAATGGGGCCTGATGAGCGGTCTGGTCAAGGAAGTGGATCAGAATTGGGCATGGTCAGGACGCCTCCAGTTGTTCCGGGTCAATTCCTCCACGGGAGCGGACACCACCAGCGCCGACCTGCGTTATGGGGTGGTCTATCGTCCGCCGGAGACCCGCTGGATCGCCTTGAATCGATTTGATTTAATCATCAATAGACAGGATAACAACGGGAATGACGATACGGATTCCTGGAGAATTGTCAATAATTTCATGGTGAACTATCGCCCGGTCCAATATCATCAGCTCTCTGTCCATTACGGGGCGAAATATGTTCAGGAAAAGAAATACGGAGATACCTACAGCGGTTATACGGATCTCTGGGGTCTGGAAAACCGCTACGATATCAACAAAGACTGGGATATCGGCTTGCAGGGCAGCATCCTGCATTCTTGGTCCTCATCGGTGTTTGATTACAGCGGCGGATTTTCTGTCGGGTATAACATCGCTCAAAATGCCTGGCTGAGCCTCGGCTATAATCTGTTCGGCTTTGAGGATAAAGACTTTTCCGGTGCGAATTATACCGCACAGGGGCCTTTTGTCCGTTTCCGTTTCAAATTTGACCAGAACTCGGTCAGCGATGCCATTAAATGGGTTGATATGCGCTGATGTGAGGGAAGATGATGTTTCAGCTAAATCGTGCATGTCGGACAGGTGTGCCATTGTAAGCGTCAGAAAGCAATCTGAACAAGGATAGGGATGAGGAATGAAGGTTCATGTGGAAAAATAGAATGGTTTTCCGGTTCGGCGCGGCTGCCGTAGCATTCATGCTGGCGATGCTGCTGATGCTCTCTCCTGCTGATGCGGCAAGGCGGGCGTTCAGTGAACGGTTTTCTACCAATGTCAATGGGGACGTCTATATCATCGGCAATACTGCGATGACCTGTAACGGGGGCTGTGGTGCACAAAATGGTGCCGGTGATAACGGCAGCTATACGATGGTCTATGTAGATATCGATGGCACCGGCTACTCCAACACCAACCAATCTTCAGCAGCGACGTTATCACTTCCCGCCGGTTCCACGGTTCTCTGGGCCGGACTTTACTGGCAGGGCGATTCCAGCGCCGCCAACCGCAATACGGTAACCCTGCAGACCCCGCTATCCGGCGCCACAACCATCACCGCATCCCAGGTGGATTTCATCAGCGGCCAGGGGTGCGGCGGCAACTGTTCAGCCACCGAAAGATACGGCGCTTTCGCTGACGTGACCGCCCTTGTGGCCGCGGGAGGCAGCGGCACATACACGGTGAGGGGCATTAAAAGCATGCCTGGCTATCGAAATACCTATGCCGGTTGGGGATTGGCCGTTGCTTTCCGGAATAATTCGCTGCCTCTGCGTAACCTGACTATATTTGACGGCCTTCAGGATGTTACCACCAGCTCGAATGGCAACCCCGCTCCGAACCCGACCGTGACCATACCTGTGTCCGGCTTCCTTACTCCTTACAATGGTCCGGTCAACACCACCATCGGTGTTATTGCGGGCGAGGGTGATCGGGGGAATACCGGCGATAATTTCCGGCTCAACGCGACAAACCTGATCGATCCATACCATGTGAACAATGACTTTTTCAGTTCCAATATCAGTGATCTGGGTGTGCGGGTCACTGCCAAGAATCCGAATTACTCGAACCAGTTGGGCTGGGATATAGCCAGAATCAACGCCTCCAACATTCTGGCCAACGGCGCCACCAGCGCCACCATCACCCTCAATACCGGTGGCGACTGGTATTATGCTTCAGCCGTTTCGTTTGTCACCGACCTTTATGTGCCGATTATTGCGCCGAACGTGGTGAAGACGGGGATAGATATGAACGGCGGCAACCTGGTGCCGGGAGACATCCTGCGTTACACCGTGACCATGAACAATACCGGTTATGATACAGCGACTTATCTTTATGCTACGGACAACATTCCCGCCTATACAACATATGTTCCCGGCAGTCTGGTTGTTTTGAGCGGCCCGGCAGGACAGCCCACCGGCGCCATGTCGGATAACAGCGGAGATGATACTGCGGAATACATAGCCACGGGTACGCCGCGTGTGGTCTTTAGACTGGGAAGCGGCGCCAACGGAACGACCGGAGGCTCGCTGGCATACGGCCAGTCCACGTCGTTTCGCTTTGACGTTCAGCTCAACAGCAGTATTCCGTCCGGAACGATTCTGACCAACTCGGTGCTCATCTCATATAACGGTCAGACGTTGGGCGCCACTTATGCTGCGGCGAGTTCAGCCGCCACATCTTCTGTTTTTGTGCCCCCCCACAGTGACGAAGTCGTTCAGTCCCAATCCGATCCCTGTTGGCGGCACATCAACATTGTCGATTGTCATCACCAACCCGGCAAGTAACACGGCGACCGTCACCGGAGTCGGCTTTACCGATACGTATCCTTCCGGGATGGTGAACAGCGCTACACCTACACCCTCCATCAGTTGTACGGCAGGATCAACCGCAGGGACGCTGACCGGAGGAATCGCCGGCGGCAATACGATTGGCATGAGCGGGACCAGCATTGCCCAGAACGGCAGTTGCACGATTACGGTGAAAGTAACCAGTCCTATGCAAGGCAACTACACCAACAACACCGGTCAGGTAACAACGACCAATGCCGGCAACGTAGCGGCGCCGGGGGCAAGCGCAACCCTCTCTGTGGGCTTGCCCATGATCAGCAAAGCCTTCAGTGCCGCGTCCATTGTCAAAAACGGCAATACCACCTTAACGTTTACGCTGACCAACCCGACGGTTATTGCAATGACCGGCTCACATTTTACGGATACCTATCCGGCGGGACTGGTCAACGCCAGCCCGCTGACCCTTGGCGGAACCTGCGCCAACCGTGCTGTTGATGCATCTACCGTTGCCGGGGGAAGCGTGTTTAACCTGACCGGAGCAGACATCCCGATCAACAGTTCCTGTACAGTCACCGTGCTGGTTAGCGGGACCACCGAAGGATCCAAGGATAATACCACCAGCGGCGTCACGACGAATCAGACGGCGATGGCCGGTCCACCGAGTAATACAGCCAACCTGCTGGTGTATGCACCGGTGACCGTTACAAAATCATTTTCACCTACATCGATATCACCCGGCGGTGTATCGCGGCTCTCCATTACCGTTACAAATCCGAATCCTTCCGGCATGGCACCGGTCACAGGCGTTTCCTTTACCGATAACTATCCGACGTCGCCGGCAAATCTGCGGAACACCACCACGCCCAATGCCACCGTCAGTTGCACGGCCGATTCCAGCGCGAATTTAGTCGGGGGCGCCGCCAGCGGGACGACACTGGGCATCAGCGCCGGTTCCATCGCGTCCGGCGGCAGTTGCACCGTCAGCTCCAGTGTCACCGGCGCCACCGCCGGCAACTATACCAACACCACCGGTCAGATCACGACGGCCAATGCCGGTAATGTGGCGGCGCCGGGGGCAAGTGCGACCTTGAATATTTCGTCCCTGACCCCGCCGGGGACAACCAAGAGCTTTACCGGCCCCATTGCCCGTAACGCGTCATCGACCATGACCATTTTGCTCACCAACAGCAATGCCTCGGCCATTACAGGCGCTGCTTTCACGGATACATACCCTTCCGGGCTGGTCAATACGGCCTCTCCCAGTGGAACGACAACGTGTACCGGGGGAACCGTTACGGCGGTTGCGGGCGGAAGTTCAGTCAGCCTAAGCGGCGCGACCATTCCGGCCAACGGGAGCTGTACCGTAACAGTGAATGTAACCAGCGCCACGCCCGACACCTACTACAATAACACCGGCATCATTACCACGACCAACGGCGGTGTAGGGACAGGCGCCAGCGGCAGCATTCAGGTACTGGCTCCGCCTTCTTTAACCAAAGCGTTCAGCCCGAATCCTGTGGCGGGATCAGGCACCAGCACGCTCACCATAACCCTGACCAACCCGGCCAGTAATACCGTCGCCCTGACCGGTGTCGGCTTCACCGGTACTTACCCGGCCGGCATGACCAATACGGCAACACCCGGAGCAACCACCACCTGCACCGGCGGAACGGTCACAGCAGCAGCCAACGGCAACTCGCTTGCTCTCCTTGGTGCATCCATTCCCGTAAACGGCAGTTGCACGGTGACGGTCAGTATCAGGGCGCCGGCCGCAGCGGGTGAATACACCAACACCATTGCCGCCGCCAACATCACGTCAACGAACGGCGGCAGCGGTCTGAGCGATGCATCGGCCAAACTGTCAGTGGGCGAACCGGGTATTACCAAGGCTTTTGGCACGTCGCCGATTATGGCCGGATCCACGTCGGTTATGACCATTACGTTGTCCAACCCGACGACGTCCCCGATGACGGCGGCTGCCTTCACCGATACCTATCCGGACGGGATGACCAATACCGGTACACCGGCCGGAGCGACCAACTGTACCGGCGGTACGGTCACTGCCGCAGCCAACGGCGGTTCTGTTTCGTTGTCGGGCGGGACCATCCCCGCCGGCGGCACCTGCAGGGTTACGGTCAACGTGACGTCTTACCAGACGGTGACCAATACCATCCCCGCCGGCGGTTTAACGGTCAGCGGCGGCGGAAGCAATACGAATCCTGCTTCGGCCATTCTTCAGGTAACACCGCCACCGCAGGCGACCAAAACATTTTCCAATCCATCGATTGCCACAAGCGCCTCCTATACCAGCGGTGATGAGAACATCGGCAAGGCGTCTGTTCTGACCATTACGATTACCAACCCGACCAGTGCTACCATGAACGGCGTGGCTTTTACCGACACCTATCCGTCAACCAGCATCAGGAATGCGGCGGCATCCACCATCAGTTGCACAACCGGATCAAGCGGCACCCGTACCGGAGGTGCAGGTACCTCCACTGTTGGCATGACCGGTGGCACGCTGCTGGGAAACGGCAGTTGCACCGTGACGGTCACCGTTTACGGCACCACAGCCGGTGTTTATGATAACAGCACCGGCAACATCACCACCACCGCCAGCGGTACCGGCCAGCCGGCCACGGCGACCCTGACGGTCCTGACGCCGTTTACGGCGGCCAAAACATTTTCGCCGGGAACGGTTAATGTTGCTCCCGACAATACCACCCTGACGATTACGCTGACCAATCCGAATGCTTCCAATGCGGTGACCGGTATTGCCTTCACCGATACCTACCCGGCCAATCTGGTCAACTCGACGCCGCTGGTTACGGCGAGCAGTTGCGGTGGAACCATCACGGCGACGGCGGGCGGGAACTCTCTGGCGCTTGCCGATGGCACGATCCCTGCGGGGAGCAGTTGTACGGTAACCATCACCGTTGAGGCAACCACAGTTGCTTCGCCCAAGACCAACCCGGCTTTCACTGTGACCAGCGCCAACGACGGGAATGCTGCTGTCGCGGCAGCAAGTCTTACTGTTGTAGCCATAGCGGCGCCGACCGTAACCAAAACCTTTACCACGAAACAAATCACCATCAACGGCACAACCGTTCTGACCATCGCTGTTCAGAACACATCTGGTTCCAACATTACCGGCGTGACCTTTACAGACACATATCCAGCGGGATCTGGAATAACCAACACCGTCAATCAAACCATGGCCGGATCCTGTCTCACAGGCACAGTTGTCGGTGCATCCGGCGGCAATACTGTCGGCCTCAATAATATCAGGATCAATGCCGGTCAAACTTGTACTGTAACGACCACCGTCAGAGGAGCTACGGCCGGCACCTGGGCCAATACCACGGGACTGGTGACCAGTTCCAACGCGGCATCGGGAGGACCGGCCACGGATACCCTGGTGGTGATATTGGCGGCACCGACAGCCACCAAGACCTTTGCGCCAATATTGGTGGCAACGGGGGTTGTTTCCACCATGACCATTACGCTTTCCAACGGCAACACCAGCGCCATCACCGGCGTCAACTTTGCCGATAATTATCCAGCCGGATTGATGAATGCCACACCGCTTTCCGCATCCACCACCTGTGCCGGCGGAACCGTGACGGCGACTGCCGGAGGGTCATCGGTGGCTCTTGCCGATGCGACCATCCCGGCCAGCGGAAATTGTACGGTGACGGTTAATGTTACCAGTAATTCGGGTAACACCTACAACAACTCCACCGGCTCACTCGGCAGCACCAATGCCCAGACCGGTGCGGCTGCATCGGGAACCCTTACCGTGTATTATTTGCCCAGCCTGACGGTGGTGAAATCATCGGTTCCTGTGTCCGCCGCAACGCCGGGACAGGTGGTAACCTACAGCGTACTGGTCACGAACACGGGACCGGGTGTTGCAACCCATGTTCAACTCAGTGATGTGTTGAGTCCTTATGTTTACTGGGGAGTGAACAGCTTTGGTGCCAACGTGCCTTTCCAGTTGGTTGAAGGCTCTCCGCCATCAGGTGTAACGCTCGGTACAGCGGAATATTACAGCGACACTACCGGTAACTGGAGCTACAATCCTTCATCAGCCGGTGGCGGAGCGCCCACAGGGTACGATGCCAATGTATCCCAGTGGCGCATGCTGATGAACGGAACCATGAACGGTAATAACGCCAACTTTATCCTCAATTATAAAGTGCAGGTGAAATAAAGTATCAGGCGGACGCTACAGCGGCAGATTTTCTGTCGGGTATAACATCGCTCAAAATACCTGGATGAACCTTGGCTATCCTCTTGAAAAAACACTTCTTTATGAAGAGCAATCATCATTGGAATATAATTTGAAAATCCCTCTTTAGAGGGATTGATAATAAATTTTTTTTATGTATGATGGGGCATCCCGCGGGCGATTCCTGCCCCTCAGGAAGAAAAAGAGCGCATGCAACAGCTCCTCCTAGTGCATATTGTAGTTGCATGTTGCGCTTTGAACCCGCGGGACTTATGTGCTAATACGTCATAGTAAAAAAATGAAAGGTGAAAATCTGACGCAGCCGGATAGCGGCTGAGGGGAGTGGGAGAATCGAAAAAATGAATAAGTCTGATCTCGTTTTAAAGCTGGCAGAAAAGCATCGCCTGACCGAAATCGCCGCCAAAGAGATTGTTGATCTCATCTTTGACGGCTTCACAGAGGAGCTGAAGAATAACGGCCGGATTGAAGTTCGCGGCTTCGGCAGTTTTTCCGTAAGGAGTTATGGTTCCTATACCGGGAGAAACCCCAATACCGGAGAGGCCGTTGACGTGAAACCGAAAAGGCTGCCGTTTTTTAAGGTCGGCAAGGCATTAAAGGATAACGTGGATTGTGATGGATGATACCGGAGGGATGAGATGGAGGACCGAAGAAGACATCCAAGAATGCAGGAAGAAAATGAGGTGACGATCACTGTCGTGTCCGGTGGGGATAACATCGCCGGAGAAAAAATGATCGAGAGTTCCACCCGAGATGTGTCGGCATCCGGTGTGAAAATTAAAACGAATATTTTGCTGCCTGTCGATACGCTGATCGAATTGGATTTTACATCACAAGCCGTGCGCCGGAAGATACAGGCTCTGGGCAAAATCAAGTGGATTAAGGTCATCATTGAGGATGAATCGTATGAGGCGGGTGTCGAGCTGTTCAGCCAAACCGGTGACGCGCTGAAAAGGCTGGGACATTACATCGCGTGGAAATTGAAATCGCACGGATGATCGGGTGGGAACACGACCGGGGTAAATCAGCCCTCTCAACATCTCCATCAACGAACAGAAGGCCAGAAAAGCTTCTTTCATGCCACCCCCGCCTTTTCATGATCTGTCCGCACCCTTTTTGCGCACGGTGATGACATGCCGATGATTTCCAAAACAAACCCTCCGCGGAACCGTTGGAAAAAGTATGAGGAACATATTTTTGTGGCCTGCCTGATGCTTGTTGTGCTCTGCATGGGGTTCATCGGTTTAGGCAATAACCATTACTGGGACGATGAGGCGGAAACAGCGGTTTTTGCGAAAAATTATCTTGCCCGGGGTCAATTCACCGGTTGGGATGGAAGAAATCTTTATACGTATCGCAACGGTGCGGTTCTGGATAAAAATCTCAACAGCATCAACCCCCCTCTCGGTTATTATATTGCGGCCGCGGGCTTTAAGATGTTCGGTGTCAATAATGCCGCGGGCCGCGCCTTGTTTGTATTGTTTGGCGTCGCCGCGCTGATGGTGTTCTGGCTTCTTCTGCGCGAGGAGTTTCCCGATGACCTTCCCCTGCGAATCTACGCCCTGGTCCTTACGGGTCTTTCTTCTTCCTTTATCTTAAATATCCGGCAATGTCGTTATTACGCCCTGTGCCTTTTTGGCGGTGTGGCTGTTTATTATTTTTACCTTCGTGCCGTGAGGGAAAGCAGTTTTTCCCGGTGTCTTTTGCTGGCATCGGCATTTGTGTTTCTGTTTTATTCCAATTATCTTTTGTGCACAGCATTCCTATTCGCAATGGTGCTTGTTCATCTGATCTTCTATGCCCGCAAATTGACTTACCATTCCCATATCCGGATGGGAATGAGCATGCTGGTGTTCGCGTTGGCCGGAATTCCTTACGCCCTGTATTACCGGATATGGGAGCGTCATGATACAGAGATAGCCAACTCACATCTTGTCGATAAACTGATACTGCTTTATCAGAATGTCCGTGAACTGGATACAACAGGTTATCTGCCCGGTATCATCATCCTTGCCGGAATGGTCATGATGATTTTCCTGCGCAAGAAAATGTCTTTCCCCACGGCCATCTGCAAATGGGTTGTTATTGTATCCGGCTATACGATAGCCTTGTCCGCGCTTTCTCTTCAGCCGGCAATATGGTCGGGATGGGGCGGCGGCCTGGCCGATGTCAGATATCTCGTTACGCTGTTGCCGTTTTGTGCCGGCATGGTCGGTGTGGTGCTGTATGGGTTTCACGGGTTACGACATGGCGTGTATATCAGTATCTTGCTTCTGATCTTTCTGTTGATATCCAACATTTTTTCTTTTGCCGCTGTATCCGGCGGCACAAGATTGTGGTTGCCCCATCTCATCAGGGAAATCTCTCACGATGACGAAACATCCTATGATGCCATCGTTGGTTTTATGAGGGACCGCACGGATCGGGATGATATCGTGTATGCCTATCCGGAATACACGTTGAATGTCCTGCAATTTTACCTGGGAGACCATTTACGCATACAGGGATGCATTCGAGATCCTTTTCCTTTCCAAAAAGACGCGTTGGATAAGGTGAACGGGCTGAAATACATCGATGAAAGCATTCCTCACTGGATTGTTCTTTTCGGTGTTACTCCGGGAGTGAAGGAAATGTTGGAATATTTTTCGCGTGAGTCCTATGTTTATCGGCCTTATGCCGTGCTGCCGGTTTTTGCGGTTGATATGACGCGACCGGAATTGCCTCTGCATCATTTTGGACCGGTGACCGATTTCGATATGGAAAAACAGGGGATCTATATACTCAGGCGCGAGGCAGGCAGCGATCCGCCGCCATGATCATGTCTTTAGCGGCGTTTTTTGATATAGGACAGCGCATGTTCAGCCGCGTGTTTGACTTCTTTCGAGTAGGATCCGATTCCGAGGATGGATTTGGATTCGGCTATTTCTGAAAGGATTTTGACGGCGTCTGCAGAACCGATATTTCCGAGGGCGCTGCAGATTTTTTCCTGCATGGCGACAAACTCGTCTCTGGAAAGCGATGATTTATTCTTGAGCATGTCTCTAAACGTCGGCACCGCTTCGGCGAACTTCATCTTGCCCAACATTTCGATGATCCTCAATTTCATGTCCTGATCGACTTGCGGCAGTACGGACAGGAGCAGTTCTCCCCGTTTGCCCCCGCCGGTCTGACTGATGCTTTTTAAGGCTTCCCGGTTTACCCGCTTTTCTTTATGCAGGATAAGGGGACGGAGAACCTCTACGCTGTCTTCATTGCCGATATGACCGAGCAGGTAGGCCATGTTGCGCAGATAATACCACGGGGCATCGATGGTGATCCTTTCCTTGATGGCCGGAATGGCCCGGTGGCCCATGTCCCGAATAACGTGAAGAATGCTGATCCGTTCTTTGCTGCTTTCCACGTTCCGGAGTTTGCTCAAAAGAGGTCTCAATGCCAGGTCTCCGCATGCAACCAGGATCCGGAAGGCTTCGTTGACTTTATTTTGCTCGCCCTGGTTGACGTTTTTCAGGAGCAGGTTGATATTGCTCTCGGACGTCAGGCTTCGCAGAACCGTTACATACGCTTCGTTCTGTTTCGGGGGCGCGTCGGGGTAGCTTTCGGCCAGAGCGGAAATCATCGGGAAAGCGTCGGTAAAATATCCGAACTTGATGAAGTCCTGAAGCAGTGTCTGTAAACCCGAATAGATATTTTTGGAAAAGGGCGTCGTGTCATGTCCCTTTTTAATCCACTGCGCCACTTCCTGTGACGACCTTTCAATCATCCGCATATTGTCTTCAGAAGGCAGGGCTTCGATGGCACCCTCCATGACGTTCAGCCGGGTGAATATTTTCTGCATTTTGGCAATCCGTTCAGCGATATCATTTTCTGTAGTCTTTGACACAGGAGGGGTTTCCTGCTCTGCTTCGATTTTCGCTTGCGCCGTGGTTTCGGGAGAGTGATCCAGATCGGTCTTGGGAGTGGGAGGCGTTTCCTGTTCTGTTTCGGTTTTCACAGGAGCCATGGTTTCGGGAGCGTGATCCAGATCGGTCTCGGGCGCTAGAGACGCTGTCTGCTCCTTTTCCGGTTCGGCGGCCGCGGTGGCATCCGTGGCAGTTTCCGGCGCTGTTTCAGAGCCGGCGGGTGTGACCTGATCTGAATCTGTCAGTCCTTTCAATTCGCTCTCCGGATCAGCACCCTCCGTCAGTTTTTCGATGGATATATCCGACAGAACATCTTCCTGGCCTGAGGCCATGGTGACAGACGGCCTGTTCGCGATCAGGTTGACCAAAACGCGCAGCTCTTCATTGGCCGGATCGTTTTCAAAAGCAATGTTTTTAATGTTCATACCGCGAAGGATATCCAGCAGGGACAGAATATGGATGGTGCTTTCCGACGGCCGGTTTTCAATGGAGGGGGCATTTTTTTCTAATTCGGCAAAAACCGCGGGCGAATCATTTTTGACGATTTCCAGGAGATGGAGATAGAGCATTTCAATGCCATTGGTAAGGGTCAGATCGGCATCCGGATACAGTTGCACCTTTTTGATGGCGGTATGAAGATGGACAAGCGCTTCCAATGCTTTTAATTTTAAATCAGTGTTTGCCATGGTTTTCTCCCGATGAAATTCCAAGCTTTTCGTTTTGATGACCTGTCCTTATGTAAAAATTCTCCTACATACTATCATTTTTCGAAATATAACGCAATCGGCCGATGCGCCGGACACAAAAAAAATCCTCCACGGGTTTCCGGCAACCGGCCCTGCCGCAGGCAAAAGAAATCCCATTGAACCTCTTTTTGAAAAAGAGCGTCCGGGGATGATGTTCTGTTCCGGTGAAGGGGCTTCCATGATCCGGCTCACATTAGAGTCTGTCGATTTGACAGCCTTTTAGCTGGATGGCCACCGATCGTTGCATCAGGTCAATGGAAACGACAAAGAGCTCTTTTTCGACATTCAGGCTGACGACAACGCCTTCGACGCCGGCAAACGGTCCGTCAACAATACGGGCCGGCTCCCCGATTTGCGGATACTGCAGTGTGAAAATTTCTTCTTTCGTGCTGACAAAACGGCGGATCGCGTCAATTTTTTCATCCGGAACCGGCATCGGTTCTGCGTTTTCCTTTTTTCCCAGAATGCGCACCACTCCCACGGTTTTGAGGATTTTCAGTCTGGTTTCATTATCCAGTGACAAGGATTCCACAAAAAGATAGCCCGGAAACAGAGGCGTGGATATTCTCTTTTTCCGATCCTTTCTCTTGCTCCAGGATTCTATCTCCGGCAGAAAAGTGATCAGATTTTTCTGAAGCAGGCCGGTGTTGGCCTTATACTCGTGGCGGCTTCTTGTATGAACGACATACCAGGGCATGACAATATCTATTTGAACCTCGATAGACCATTTTTTAAATAAATCCTGTTTTCTATACAGGAAATAAAAAGCAGGTTCAACCATGAAAATTATTTTATGAACTCAATCTCTGCATTGCATAATTTCATAATGTCTTTTATGATGCCCTTCATGAAAAGAGGAAGCGGCATACTCCTTGGCCTATCGTCGTTACCCGGCAGATTCGGCATCGGCACGCTGGGCGCGGGCGCGCGCGAATTTGTGGATCAGTTGCACAGAAGCGCTCAAAGCTACTGGCAGATTCTGCCCCTTTCACCGACGGGATTCGGTGACTCCCCCTATCAGACTTTCAGCACGTTCGCCGGCAATCCCTATTTCATTGATTTTGACGATCTCTATCAGGAAGACCTGCTGCCGAAAGACGCGCCGGGCCTGTGCGGTCAGCTATTGGACAGCTATCCGGCCGAGGTGGATTACTACCTGCAGTACACCGGTAAACCGAAAATCCTGCACCTGGCCTACCGGCACAGCTTCTCACGAATCCGGGATGAGCTGGAAGCGTTTCAACAGTGCCACGCAGGCTGGGTAAACGATTACGCGTTGTATATGGCGATCAAAGGAACGCAGGAGATGAAGTCTTTCCATGACTGGCCGGAAGCGCTTCGTTTGCGGCGGAGCGATGCCTTGAAAAGCGCCACAGGCGAGCTGCAAAGCGAAATCGATTATCATGTCTTTGTTCAGTATCTTTTTTTCCGGCAGTGGGAGGCTTTGAGGAAATACGCCAACGACAGGGGTATAAAAATCATCGGAGATGTGCCCATTTATATGGCGCCCGACAGCGCAGACGCCTGGATCGGGCAGAATATACTCGATCCGCAGAAGCGCGTTGCCGGTTGTCCGCCGGATTACTTTTCTGCAACAGGACAGCTCTGGGGCAATCCGCTTTATGACTGGGAGGCGTTGAAGAAGACCGGCTATGATTGGTGGATCCGGCGTATTGCCCATCATCTTTCTCTGTACGATTACCTGCGCATTGATCATTTCCGCGGATTTGAAGCCTACTATGCGATTCCGGCAGAAGCCCGGGATGCCGTCGGCGGGCAATGGATGCCCGGGCCCGGCATGGACTTTTTCAACAAGCTCAGAGAAGCGCTGGGGGAACTGCCGTTGATCGCCGAAGATCTGGGCTATCTGACGCCGGAAGTTTTTGAACTGCTTCGGGCCACAGGTTTCCCCGGGCTGAAGGTTTTGCATTTTGCTTTTACACCGGATGGCAGCAGTATTTATCTGCCTTACCGCTATGAGAGGAATTGTGTGGTTTATACGGGGACACACGATAATAACACGACGGCCGGCTGGTACAGCGAACTGGGCGGTGATGAACGCTCTTTTTTACAGGACTATCTCGGCGGCATCGATGAAGGGTGTGTGCACTGGCAATTGATCAGGCTGGCTATGGGTTCGGTGGCGGATGTCTGTATTTTTCCCATGCAGGATGTATTGGGCTTGCCGTCATCGGCCCGGATGAACCGGCCGCAGACATCACAGGGGAACTGGCGCTGGCGGCTTTTGCCGGATCAGTTGAACGATGGGGTTGCCTGTCGTCTGGCTCACATCACGCGATTGTTTGGACGGTAGTATTACCGGAGACGTTTTGATCATGAAGGATTTGGACCGCTACATCAGTCAGAAAGAGATTTACCTCTTCAACACCGGCGAAGCCCAGCAGGCCTATGCCACATTCGGGTGCCATTACATACCTGAGCTGGACATGCACCGCTTTGTGGTGTGGGCGCCTAATGCCAGGCGGGTGAGTGTGGTCGGGGATTTCAACGGCTGGGATGGCTCAAAAAATCCCATGCGCCGTCTCGATACCGGTGTCCTGGTCGGATTCATTCCCGGGCTGAAGGACGGCGACTGCTACAAATATCAGATCGAAGGGTTCGATGGCCGGACGGTCCAGAAGGCCGATCCGTTTGCCTTTCATGCCGAAGTCCGTCCGCGAACGGCATCGAAAGTATGGAGCTTCGATGATTACCCGTGGCGTGACGGAAACTTTATGCGTCAACGCCTTCAACAGAACCCTTTAAAGAAACCGATCGCCATCTATGAAATGCATATCGGCTCATGGCGCAAGAGGGAAGGGTATCAGTTTGCCAATCTGCGGGAAGTGGCGGATGAGCTTTCCGGGTATCTGGCAGAGATGGGCTTTACCCATGTGGAGATCATGCCCATGACCGAGTATCCGCTGGATGATTCGTGGGGATATCAGGTGACCGGCTTTTATGCCGTGACCAGCCGTTACGGCACGCCGCAGGATCTGATGTATTTTGTGGACACCATGCACGCCAGCGGCATCGGTGTGATCATGGATTGGGTGCCCGCCCATTTTCCTAAAGACGAACACAGCCTCGCCCGGTTTGACGGCACCTGCCTCTACGAACATGAAAATCCGATGCAGGGACATCATCCGCAGTGGGGCACGCTGATTTTTAATTACAGCCGCCCCGAAGTGGTCAGCTTTCTGGTTTCCAGCGCCATGTTTTTCTTTGACCTCTTCCATATTGACGGGATCCGCGTTGACGCGGTTTCGTCGATGCTCTATCTGGATTATGCCCGCAGTCCGGGCGAATATATACCGAATGAAGACGGAGGGAACATCGATAAATCCGCGGTGGAATTTCTGAAAAAGCTGAATTCGGTCATTTTAACGAGGCATCCCGGCACCCTCACCATCGCGGAGGAATCAACCGCATACCCGATGGTGACCCGACCGCCCCATGACGGCGGTCTGGGGTTTGTCTTCAAGTGGAACATGGGTTTCATGCATGATACGCTTCAATACATGTCGATGGATTCGTTCTTCCGGAAACATCATCATGACAAAATGACGTTTTCAATGTGTTACGCCTTTTCTGAAAACTATATCCTGCCGTATTCTCACGATGAAGTGGTGCATGGGAAAAAATCTCTGCTCGACAAGATGTACGGCTCCTATGATGAAAAGTTTGCCTCGTTGAGGGTACTGCTCGGTTTTATGTACGCGCATCCCGGGAAAAAACTGCTGTTTATGGGGGACGAATTCGGACAATTTATTGAATGGGATTACCGGAAGGAACTCGACTGGTTTCTGCTGGACTATGAAAAGCATCGCCAGCTGCAGCGCTATGTCCGGGCGCTCAACGGTTTTTACACCGGTTGTCCCGCTTTGTATGAGATGGATGACGGCTGGGAGGGGTTTACCTGGCTCAATGTGGACAATGCCGCGCAAAGCTTGTTATGTTTTATGCGGCAAGCCGGCAGCAGCGGCCAATCGTGTGTCTGCGCGTTCAATTTTACGCCGGTGCCGGTCAGGCAATTCGTCATCGGACTGCCCGCCGGCGGAACATTACAGGAAAAGCTCAACAGCGACGAGACCGTTTTCGGCGGGAGCAGTCACCCGAACGGGACCGGGATTACCGCTTCGCGCCTTGAATTCGCCGGTCAGCCGTATCGTGCGGAAATCGACCTGCCGCCGCTTTCGGCCGTTTATTTTGATTACCGGAAAGAGGAAGCTAAATTGTAAAATGAACACGGAATTACAAAACATCATGAAAGAAAAAAACAGGAAGGTTCCGCCGCGGATTCTGATGACCGGAGCGGAATGCGCGCCGTTTGCCAAGACCGGCGGACTGGCGGATGTTATCGGCACTCTGGCCGGGGAATTGAAAAGCCTCGGTTGCGATATCCGCCTGATGCTGCCCTTTCACCGGGTGATCAAGGGAAAGTATCGTGAGCACGTTCAGCATGTTGCAAGCTTCAGTGTGGATATCGGCCGGCATGCCCGGTATGCCGGCGTGGAGCATTACGACTGGGAAGGGGTGCCGGTGTATTTTATCGATAATGAGCACTATTTCGGCCATGCCATTTATAGCGGCGGTGACTTTGAGGGAGAACAGTACGCCTTTTTTTCGCGCGCCGTGATCGATGCTCTGCCGGTCATCGGCTTTGAACCCGACATCCTCCACGTGAACGACTGGCACACGGCGATGATACCCATGCTGCTGAAGATCCAGTATGATATGCATCCACAGGGTAAATGTAAAACGGTGCTGACCATCCACAACCTTGGTTATCAGGGGCGTTTCAACTTCGGTTATGCGTCGCACCTGCTGGGGATCGATCACCGGTATTTTCATCAGGACGATATCGAGTTCCACGGGGATGCCAACTTTTTGAAAGCCGGCATCGTTTTCTCCGATAAGCTGGTGACGGTCAGCCCGACCTATGCCCGTGAAATAACCATGCCCTACTATGGGGAAGGGCTGGATGGAATCCTCCGGACACGGATGAATGATCTGGTCGGCATCCTCAACGGGATTGATACCGGTGTCTTCAATCCGGCGGATGATCCCCTGATCCCTTATCCGTATGACGCATCCTCGCTTGACCGAAAGCAGAAAAACAAGGAGGGGCTGATTGCCGAACTCGGATTGGAGATCGATCCGCAAACCCCGCTGATCGGCATGGTGACCCGATTGACGAGGCAAAAGGGAATCGATCTGGTGATGCGCGTATTGGATGAAATCCTTCATGCCGGAGCGGGATTTGTACTCGTCGGAACAGGAGACAGGGATTATGAAAATTTCTTTCGCGGTGTTGCCCATCGGAGCGGCAACCGGGCCACGGGATTCACCAGGTTTGATGACCGCCTGGCGCACCGGATTTATGCGGGCAGCGATTTTTTTCTGATGCCGTCGATGTTTGAACCGTGCGGTCTGGCGCAGATGATCGCCCTGCGTTACGGGAGCCTGCCCATTGTCCGTTCCACGGGCGGACTTCAGGATACGGTCTGGCCGTATAATGAATACACGGGCGAAGGCAACGGATTTAGTTTTGATCACTTCAATGCCCACGACATGCTCCATACGGTGCGTTACGCGCTGAGCATCTCCCGGCAAAAGGATCGCCTGAATGCCATCCGAAAGCGGGCCATGGAGCAGGATTGGAGTTTCCGCAAAAGCGCACTGGCCTATGCCAGACTTTATGTGGAGTTAACCGCGAATGAAAACCGGTGATTTTTCATTGACAGGGATTGAATCGTTCAATAGAAGAGTTCAATCAACGATAACGGAGGCCGGCTTGCTCGGCCGGGCAAAAAGAGACCATGGCGGGAAACAGAATTCAAAAAATAAAATCACGGATTGAGGAAAAACTGAAGCGTCATTTCGGGCGGACATTTGAAAACGCCTCCGATGAGGAAATATTCCAGACAGTCGCTCTGAGTATTCGGGAGATGATTCTCGAACAATGGGTCAATGCCAATCAGGAAATTGAAACCCGGGGGCGCAAAAAGCTCTGTTATCTTTCGGTGGAGTTTTTAATGGGTCGGGCGCTTGTGAACAATATGATCAATCTGGGTGTGCTGGACGATTACAAGGCGGTCATGAAGGAAATCGGTTATCCCTTTGAAAAGCTGGAAGAACAGGAGAATGAGGCAGCCCTGGGCAGTGGCGGTCTCGGCCGGCTGGCGGCCTGCTTTCTGGATTCGCTCTCGACGTTAAGTTTGCCCGTGACCGGCTATGGCATCCGCTATGAATACGGCATGTTTTGTCAGAAGATATTGGACGGCGAACAGACAGAGGTTCCGGACAACTGGATGTGCAAAGGGGATATCTGGGAAATTGAACGGCGCGAAGAAAAGATTGAAGTGCGCTTCGAGGGCATGGCTGAAGAAATCTGGACAGACGAGGGCCTGACGGTGGTCCATAAAAATTTTCAAAGGGTACTGGCGGTGCCCTATGACATGATTGTCACCGGTTATCAGAGCTCTCTTCCGGCAACGTTGCGACTGTGGCGCGCCGAATATCCGGCCGGGTTTGATTTCCACGCATTCAACAAGGGTGATTTTGTCTATATGATGCAGCAGAAAGAAATTGCCGAGTCCATATCCAAAGTGCTGTACCCGAAGGATGATCATATCGCCGGCCGGATGCTGAGGCTGCGTCAGTACTATTTCCTGGCATCTGCGACCATGCAGTGCATTGTGCGTGAGCATAAGAAAGTCTATGGCGACGTGCGCACCCTGCCTGAAAAAGTTGTGATTCAGATTAATGACATTCATCCGGCGCTGGCCATTCCGGAGCTGATGCGGATTCTGCTGGACGAGGAGGGCCTCGGCTGGGATGACGCCTACGCGATTACCGGCCGGGTGTTCAATTACACCAACCATACGGTCATGCATGAAGCGCTGGAGTCCTGGCCGGAACAGCTCTTCAAATCGATGTTGCCGCGCGTTTACACCATTATTTCCGAAATCAATGAACGCTTCAGCCGGAAACTTCTGAAGCGATTCCCGGAAGACCGGGACAAAATATCCCGCATGTCTGTCATCGCCTATAATGAGATTCGCATGGCCAACATGTGTATTGCGGTCTGCAATAAAGTGAACGGTGTTTCTCAGTTACACGGCAGAATCCTGAAGACCCGCACCTTCCGCGATTTCTATGTGATGTTTCCGAAGAAGTTTACGGCCATTACCAACGGGATTACCCCCCGGCGCTGGCTGGCAGCGGCCAATCCGGAACTGTATCAACTCATCCGTGACCGTATCGGTGATCCATTCATCCGCGACTTCCGCGAACTGGAAAAATTAAAGCCGCTGGCGGAAGACGGGGCGTTTTTAGATGCCTTTGCGCGTGTGAAGGAGTTCAATAAAAAACGGCTGGCCGATTATGTCCTCAGGCATTACGGCATCCCAATGGATGTGAACTCGGTCTTTGATGTGCAGGCCAAGCGTCTGCATGAGTATAAACGCCAGCTTCTGAAAGTTCTGCACATTATCTATCTGTATAATCGTTTAACCGGCGACCATAGCTATGCGCTGCGCCAACCGGTCACGTTTCTTTTTGCCGCCAAAGCGTCTCCCGTGTATCAGCGGGCCAAGGATATCATCCGGCTGATTCATGCCGTTTCCGCTCTCGTGGAGTCCAATCCGCGCACCCGGGATCAGATCAAGGTTGTTTTCCTGGAAAATTACAACGTATCGGTGGCCGAGGTGCTGATTCCGGCGGCGGATATCAGCGAACAGATTTCGACGGCGGGTTGTGAAGCTTCGGGAACCGGGAATATGAAATTTATGCTCAACGGCGCCGTGACCCTGGGAACGATGGACGGTGCCAACGTGGAAATTCTGGAACAGGTGGGCGAAGAAAGCATCTTTATCTTTGGTGCGCGTGCCGATGAAATTACCCGGATGGAAAACGAAAACTCCTATCATCCCAAAAATTTCTTCGATCAGAACGCGGATATCCGTGATGCCGTTTCGCGCCTTGTGGACGGAACGCTGCCCTGCGTCGCTCCGGATAGATTTCAGGAGCTGGGAAATTCACTGATTTTCGGCCACTATGACCGTCCGGATCAATATTTTGTCCTGTATGACTTTGATGCCTACCGTTCGACTTTTGAGAATATTCTGACCGCCTACAGGGACAGACCCGGCTGGTTGAAAAGGGCGGTCATCAATACGGCATCCGCGGGATATTTCAGTGTGGACCGGACCATTCAGGAGTATAACCGGGAAATCTGGAACCTGGATTCGGTCTGAAACCGGCGAGGGAGGCTGACCATCATGATGAACTATCGCAGTGAAATGCTCCATGATTCATCACTTCATGTGTTTCGTGATCCGTTAGGTGCGGTGACGACCGGCACACCGGTTATGCTGCGTTTCCGTGTCCGGTTGCAGAACGTCAACAGCGTTTATTTATGCCTGTTCCGAAAAGAATTTCGCGCGGAATATCCTCTGAAAAATACCGGCGAGTACTGGGAGGTGGAAATCGATGCGCCGTCAACGCCTGATGTTTACTGGTATTATTTTACGGTCAACATCGGCGGCAAGATCTGCTTTTACGGTACCCAGGGGAACCGGACCGGCGGCGCAGGCTGTGTTTACAGCGTCCATCCGCCCTCCTACCAGATGACGGTTTATGATGCCGCTTTTGATGTGCCGCGGTGGTTTCAGAAAAGTATCATGTACCAGATCTTCCCCGATCGTTTCCGGCGCAGCAATGACCGGACGGCTGAGCAGGGAATCGAATACCACCGCGCCTTAGGCCGGAAGGTTCACTTCCACGAAGCGTGGGAGGACAAACCGCTCTTCGAGCCGCTTCCCGGCGAAAAGGATTACAATCCCTGTGATTATTTCGGAGGAACGCTCAAAGGGATAGAAGATTCTCTGGATTATCTGCATGGCCTCGGGGTGACGGTGATCTATTTGAACCCGATCTTTGAAGCCGCCTCCAACCACCGCTACAACACGGCTGATTATCGCCGCGTCGATCCGGTGCTGGGGACCGAGGCTGATTTTCAGTCGCTTTGCCGCAGGGCGGACGGGATGGGTATCCGGATTATCCTCGATGGTGTGTTTTCCCATACCGGTTCCGACAGCATCTATTTCAACCGTGAAGGCCGCTATGCCGTGTTGGGTGCGGCCAACAGTCCCGAATCGGAATATTATCCCTGGTACTTCTTTGAACGTTATCCCGATCAATACCGCTGCTGGTGGGGATTTCCCTCATTGCCGGAAGTCAATGAACTGGATGCAGGATGGCAGCAATTCATGATCACGGGAGAAGATAGTGTCATCCGGCAGTGGCTGAAAGCGGGTGCCAGGGGATACCGCCTGGATGTAGCCGATGAAATACCGGATGAAGTGTTGTCAATCATTTACCGGACGGTGCGCCGGACCGACCCGGAAGCGATTGTGCTGGGTGAGGTGTGGGAAGATGCCACCACGAAGTTCAGCTACGGAAACAAACGTGATTATGCGCTGGGCGGAATGCTTGATTCGGTGACCAACTATCCGCTTCGCAACGCCCTGATCGGCTTTTTGAACGGCCGGGCGGATGCCGAGGATCTGAAAAGTCTGCTGGTGGATCAGGCCCTAAACTATCCGCGACCGATGTACTACGCGCTGACGAACCTGCTTTCCTCCCATGACGTGGAAAGGGTGCGTACGGCATTGAGCGGGCGCCTTGACCCGCACGGGCTGTCCCGCGAGCAGCAGGCCTCTTTTGTGATAACCGACCGGCAAAATGAAAAAGGATCTCAACGCCATCATCTGGCTGCCACCCTGCAATACTGCCTTCCGGGAGTGCCCTGCGTCTATTACGGCGATGAAAGGGGGATGCAGGGCCTGCTCGATCCTTTTAACCGAGAGACCTTCAGGGAAGCGCCGTACGACCTGACGGACGACTACCGCCGGTTGGCCGGATTACGTCAATCGGCTGATGCGCTACAGACCGGGCATGTTGTGTTCTTTGCCTCCGGGCCGGACTGTATCGGCATCCTGCGCTATGTGATGGACGGTCATGACGCGCTGGGACACCCGGCACAGGAGGGTGTCTATTTTGTGGCGGTCAACCGCTCGGATATGGAGCAGGTGGTGGTCTTTGACTTGTTGAGCAGGAATCAGCTCTTTGTCGAGGAGCACCAAAAAAAGTTACGTCCGGTATTGAACGGCACAGCCACCTGCCTGATCAGCCGGCGGCAATACGCCGTTGTTGACGGTCTGCTGGAGGTTGCGCTCAAGGGGCTAGATGCCGTTTGGCTGAAAATGGCCTAGAAAGATGATGGATGTAGCCTTCAAAGGGAACTGAAAGGAATAGATTATGGGATATCAGGAAATATACCGGTACTGGAAAAATTCGGTTCAGGACAGGGATCTGCTAAACGAGCTCGAATCCATCAAAGATGACGATGTCCAGATCAGGGAACGGTTCGCTGGCGACCTGCTGTTCGGGACGGCCGGTCTGCGTGGGATTCTCGGCGCGGGAACCATGCGAATGAACCGCTATATCGTGGGCCGGGCGACGCAGGGATTGTCCGATTACCTGCTGGCGGATGGCAGGCCGGGAAAGAGTGTTGTTGTCGCATACGACTCGCGTCAATATTCCAAGGCGTTTGCCGTGGAAGCCGCCTGTGTGTTCGGTGCGAACGGAATCAAGGCTTTGATCTTCCGGGAACTGACCAGTGTGCCCGAACTATCCTTTGCCGTGCGGTATCTGAAAGCGGACGGCGGCGTGGTCATTACAGCCAGTCATAATCCGAGGGAATACAACGGTTATAAGGTTTATGCGGCCTACGGCGGTCAACTTTCTCCCGAAGAGAGCCGGGGAGTGATGAACTGTATTCAAAGAATTGATCCTTTCAAGGATGTGAAAAGAGTTGATTATCACGCGGGGATCGGGCAGGGCGTGATTCAGGAAATCGGGGAGGACATTGACCGGATTTATTATGAACGCATGGTTGACCTGTCGGGTACAGAGAGTGCCGGAGACCTGAAGGTGGTCTATACCCCGCTGCACGGGACAGGCATGCGCACGGCCAAAAATGTATTTCCGGCCGCGGGCATTCACCACGTTCTGTATGTTGAGGAACAGGTCATGCTGGATGGCCTGTTTCCGACAGTGTCATCGCCCAATCCTGAAGATCCGGGAGCCATGAAAATGGCTCTGGCTCTGGCCGGCCAACAGAATGCCGATATCGCCATCGGTACCGATCCGGATGCCGATCGTATGGGGGCTGCCGTGCGCAAACCTGACGGCACCTATATCCTGTTAACCGGCAATCAGATCGGTTGTCTGTTAATCCATTATCTTTTGGAAAAACGCACATTATCCGGTTTGCTGCGCCCGTCGGATTTCATCGTCAAATCTTTTGTTTCCACCGATCTGGCCGATGCCATTGCCGCGCGATACGGTATCATGTCGTACACCGTGATGACGGGATTCCGTTTTATATCCGAGTTCATTGTGCAAAAAGACGGGACAGACGGCACCTTCATTTTCGGTTTTGAGGAAAGCTATGGATTTCTTGCCGGTACGTTTACGCTGGATAAAGACGGGGTGCTGGCGGCGCTTCTGCTGTGCAAGGCGGCTCAGTATTATAAAAAACAGGGATTCAACCTGCTGGATGTCCTGGAAACGCTGTATGAGAAACACGGTTATTATCTGGAAGGCGTGAAGAATCTGACCTTTAAAGGCCTCGACGGTATGGAAAAGATGAAAGATATTATGGCCCGGTTACGGTCCGGGCCGTTTGAGTCGGTTGGCGGGTATGTCGTGCAGGCCACAGAGGACTACCTGGCAGGGAAAAGAACTGCCCGTGATGGCAGCGTTTCGGACATCGATCTTCCGTCCGGCGACGCGATTAAGCTGATGCTGGAAAATTCATCGTGGATCTGTATCCGTCCTTCCGGCACGGAACCAAAGATAAAAATATATTATTTGGTACGGGAAGCCACGCGGGAAAAAGCGGAAGCGGTTCTCCAAACCATATCGGACGGTTTTGAGCAGATGATTTGAAAACATCAATGTTTCGGTGTGCCGTCCAGCAGGAGTTCCTGTCCCATCATACTCGGTGTGACCAGCACGACGCCTTTTTCACTGATCTGGTAGCGCTCCGCATCCAGGGTTCGGTTTTCGCCAATGATGGTGTGGTCGGGAATTCGCGTGCCCTTGTCAATGATGGCGTGATTGATGTGGCAGTCCTTGCCGATGTATACCCCGGGCAACACCACGCTGTTGGTGACAAAGCTGTGCGTTTCGATGCGGGTTGAATGAAACACAACCGAGTTTTTAACAAAGGCCCCGGCGATGATGCAGCCATCCCCCACCAGCGAATTGATGGCTACACCGCGTTTGCCTTCATCGTCGAACACGAATTTCGCTGGCGGAAGCTGTCCCTGATACGTCCAGATGGGCCAGTCTTTGGCATAGAGATTCAATTCCGGTTTGACGGAACACAATTCCATGTTGGCTTTCCAGTAGGCGTCGATTGTGCCGACATCGCGCCAGTAGGCGGTTTCGCCGTTATCGTTGCGATAGGGGTAGGCGATGGCCACACTGTTGTGAATGGCCTGCGGAATGATGCTTTTGCCGAAGTCATGTGATGAAGTGTCATTATGGGCATCGGCAATCAGCGTATCATAAAGAAAACCGGTCGAAAAAACGTAGATGCCCATGGAAGCCAGCGCTGTATCGGGCTTGCCGGGCATGGCTTCCGGGTCAGGTGGCTTTTCGGTAAAACGGGAAATGCGCATGCTTTCGTCCACCGACATGACGCCAAATTCACGCGCATCGAGACGCGGCACCTCGATACAGGCCACGGTCATGTCCGCCTTCGCATTGACGTGGCGCATCAGCATCTTGGAGTAATCCATGGTGTAGATGTGGTCGCCCCCCAGGACCAGTACGTATTCCGGCGCGTGGCGATGAATGATGTCGATGTTCTGGTAAAGAGCATCGGCGGTTCCACGGTACCAGTCCTTGCTCATGCGCTGCTGGGCCGGAATGATTTCCACAAACTCACCGATTTCGGCACGCATAAAATTCCACGCCTGTTGAAGGTGCCGGATCAGGGAATGTGACTTATACTGTGTCAGCACGCCGATACGGCGCAGGCCGGAATTGACGCAGTTGGAGAGGGTGAAATCAATCATCCGGTACTTGCCTCCGAAGGGTACAGCCGGCTTGGCACGCCATTTGGTGAGCTCTCCCAGGCGGGAACCTTCACCACCGGCCAGGATCAATACCAGTGTCTTCCGTGTGACTTCGGTTGCGATTTTGGTTTCCGCAAAGTCATACTGAACCAGGAGGTCCGGCTGAATTGGATCGTTGTTTTTCATAAGAATGTTCAGCGTTATAAATTATATTTTGCCTTGATGGCTTTTTCGGCCTGAAACCAGTCGGCGATGTCATCGCTGGGAAGGCCTGACTTGACCCTTTCCTGGTAGAGCTCGTAAGCTTTTTTCTCGACCTCCTGCAGGAAATCTTTCAACTCGGGCTTTGCCGTTTTTCTGGAGGCTGAAGCCTCTTTTTTTACTGTCGTTTTTCTGGTGGTTCCTTTTTTTACTGGCATGACGATCTCCTTATTATTTTAAATGAATAATCAAATACACTGTATACGTCTGGTGCTCTTTATTGGGATTTTACTATAAAAATTTTAAAAGTAAATAGTGAATGTCTTTAGGTCTTGTGATTTGTCGCGGTCCTATAGTATATTTGTAACACATTAACGGGGAAAACAGGAGGCTCAGGACATGACCCGATACAGGAAGGAACGATGATTGACGTAGTCGCGGGAATTGACATTGGCGGCACCTTCACCCAGATTGGGATCGTTGACCCGAGGGGGCGATGTTCCGAAACAAGGACGATCCATACAGCGGCATTCCGTAACATTGACCGGTTTCTGGAGCAGCTTGACCGGGAAATACGGAACCTGATGAACGTGCGGGGAAAAACCGTCAGCCTCCGGGGAGTGGGACTTGGCGCCCCCAATGCCAATGGACTCAGAGGAACCATCGAGTACGCGCCCAATCTGCCGTGGAAGGGAGTGGTGCCGTTGGTGAAAAAGTTCAGGAAATTCTTTGGCGATAGACCTGTCGTGCTGGCCAATGACGCCGATGTTGCAGCTCTGGGTGAGATGGCTTACGGCGGGGCAAAAAAGATGAAAAATTTCGTTCTTCTGACCCTGGGGACCGGCCTGGGTAGCGCTTTTGTGGTGAACGGACATCTGGTGTGCGGTCACGATGGATACGCCGGTGAATTCGGGCATGTGAATGTCAAACACAATGGCCGGGTTTGCAGGTGCGGCAACCGGGGCTGTCTGGAGACCTATGTCTCAGCCACGGGAATCAAGCGGACATTTTTAAGCCTCCTCGCGGCGAGGCCTCTGAAAAGCGATTTAAGAAAGGTCAGCGCAAAAGAGATCACTTCAGAAATGATCTATCATGCGGCAGGAGATGGCGATATGCTGGCCTGTGAGGCCTTTGCCACGACCGGAGCAATATTGGGAAGGGCGTTGGCCAATGTCGTTGCCATCACCGGCCCCGAGGCCATCTTTTTGCTGGGGGGCCTTTCGCGGGCCGGTGAGCTGATTTTCAAACCTGCCCGCGAGTCCATGGAGAAAAATCTTTTCCCTGTTTTCAGGAAAAAGGTAAAAATCCTTCCCTCTGCATTGAAGGGGCAAAACGCCGCAGTCCTCGGCGCCGGCACTTTGGCCTGGAAAGATCTGAACAGTCTGTAATGTCAGAGACCATCATAGATTCTACTGATCACTATTTCAGTGTTTTCCGCCTCCTGGGGCCAAACCGGACGTAAACAAATCCTGACAGAATCAAACCCGCAATTGTCCATGGCAGATAGCCCGAGATCAGCAGAATGGAAATGCCGATCAGCGGATACAGGGCTGTCCGGACAGCCATTTTTACCAGCGGCCTGTCCTGAATCCAGTGTGCAGCAGCCGGGCCATTCTGATAATACCATGCGACAAACTCCCTGCCCCAGACATTTGTCAGCAGGTATCGATCGCGGAATTGACGCAAAATGTCCACCTGCGCGGCCATGGGCGATCCAAATGCAGCCGTTGCAACGAAACACCCTCCACCTCCGTCGTCTCCACCACCCCCGCCGGAGGATTTACCCCTGGTGGTCACGCTGAAGGTGGCGGATCCATCGCCGATCGTCAGGGTGGCGTCGGTCGTTGTGGAGTGGGTATCCGCTGACGTGATTTGAACAGTTACCGTATCACCGTTATTGACGGTTCCGTTTTGATCGGTGTATATCCAACCATTGATGGAGTAAGTCCCGCCTATAATAGAAATATCTGCCGGTGCGTTGATTCCGGAGACGGTGATCGTGTTTGAGGTGATCACGGTATCTAACGGAGCGCCGGTTTCCTCGTCAAAGGTGAAGGGATCCGGAGTTGTATCGGGTGTTGCGCTCTCAGACCTGGTCGTTACGCTGAAGGTGTCGGATACGCCGCCGATGGTCAAGGTTGCGCTGGTTGTCGTTGAGTAGCTTCCGGACGAGGTGAGCTGAACCCGGACGGTGCTGCCGTTGCTGACGGTTCCCGGAGCACTTGTGTAGGGTCCGCCGTTTACGGAGTAAGTTCCGCCGGAGATGGAGATATTCGTTGCCGTATTGATGCCGGAAACTGTAATGGCATTCGATGTCACCACAGTATTGAGCTGTGCGTTTGTCAGATCAGTGAAGGAGAAGGGATCCGGAGTTGTGTCGGGTGTTGCGCTCTCAGACCTGGTCGTTACGCTGAAGGTGTCGGACACGCCGCCGATGGTCAAGGTTGCGCTGGTTGTCGTGGAGTAGCTTCCGGACGAGGTGAGCTGGACCCGGACGGTGTTGCCGTTGTTGATGGTTCCCGGGGCACTTGTGTAGGGTCCGCCGTTTACGGAGTAAGTTCCGCCGGAGATGGAGATATTCGTTGCCGTATTGATGCCGGAGACCGTAATGGCATTCGATGTCACTACGGTATTGAGCTGTGCGTTGATCAGATCAGTGAAGGAGAAGGGATCCGGAGTTGTGTCGGGTGTTGCGCTTTCAGATCTGGTCGTTACGCTGAAGGTATCGGATACGCCGCCGATGGTCAAGGTTGCGCTGGTCGTTGTTGAGTAGCTTCCGGACGAGGTGAGCTGAACCCGGACAGTGCTGCCGTTGCTGACGGTTCCCGGGGCACTTGTGTAGGGTCCGCCGTTTACGGAGTAAGTTCCGCCGGAGATGGAGATATTCGTTGCCGTATTGATGCCGGAGACTGTAATGGCATTCGATGTCACCACGGTATTGAGCTGTGCGTTTGTCAGATCAGTGAAGGAGAAGGGATCCGGAGTTGTGTCGGGTTCCGGTGATCCTGAGAAATCAGCCTTCTTGAAATCGATTTTAATGTTTCGATCACTCATTGTCAGAGGATATTCGAGCTCCCTGCCGTCTGCAAGCCTTGCCGTGATCGTATAGGTGCCGGGAGGCAATGGAATGCCGTAGCCGCCGGCGGAAGCTGTTATGGTTGAGGCGGTGCCGCCATCCGGGGAGCGTACCACTGAAACCGCTACGCCTCCCATTCCTTCGCCGGCGTTGTACTGTCCATTCATGTTGCTGTCGTTATAGACAACGCCGAGAACAAAAGCATTTCCCGGCCGTGCAGCAAAGTCACAGGTCAGCAGCCATGCATAAGGCCAGGCCTTTCCACCGTAGGAAATGCTGCCTGACGCCGTTCCGATTCCTATCTCTTTTGCGCTCTCACTAAAAATATTGATGCGGTGACCTCTGCCGGGGACGTCGAAGTCTTGGACCAGACCGTCATGCATCTCTACAATGGTACTGATTTCGTTCAGTGGGCCCGTCGAGAATTTAGCGGCAATATTTTCCGCAATATAGTTAAAAGATGTGTAACCGGCAGCGATGATCCGGTCACTGGGATTGGTCACCGGAGCCGGAGAATAATGATCGATGTAATTCCGCGCTATCATATCCTGCGAATGGGCTTTGGCAGCACTATACAGGAGGGCGTTGAAGGTGAGGGGTTGTTTGGGAGCTGTGCTGATCTGGCCTGCGGAAAGTCCTTCATTGAGATTACCGCCGAGAAGGCGGGCGGCTTCCGCGGCCGGGTTGAGGCGTGCACGATTAATACTTTCCAGGTGTGCCTGTTCTGCGGCGGTTGGGTTTCCGTACTGGTATGATCCGGTGTCAATCGGTGCCTTCATGGGAGGATATTCTTCCTGCCACGGGGGTATGAGAACCCGGAGGGTGTTGCTCCCCGCTCCGGCAATGAACGGTATCATGCAGAGCATGATCAATATGAAGAATCCGCAATGACGATGCCATGGCTTCATAGGTCTATAACCTCCATAAAATACTGAAATGAGTTTAGATGGATACGATCTTTTTTTAAAAACATAAGCTGGTGAGACGAAAAAAGTTGTCCATCATAAAAACGCTCAACGATACTGCTGCTGTGCTTTGATATGGGGGCGTGCAAGGTAGAAATATCTTTGCTGTTGCTTTAACATGGGAAACTTTTCTTCTGCCTGGCAGTTCCGCTGCCGTATCTCCTGTCTGAGACTTAGGCCGTGAACTTTGCGTCCCGCCTTTTCAAGACGGTTTGCCCTTTTCCAGCACGCTTTTTTTATAATTCAAATCAAGCCGAATGTCAAGGCACTCGCTTCTTATGTGAGGGACAGCGTGAAATGGTCTTATCGCCGGTCACTTCATTCAGCGCAGAACCTTGCTTTCGGCAGACATGAACAAGATGAACGCGATAGGGAACTAAACAGCAAACCCGCATTTCCGCGCCGAATCTTTCACAGCGCTCCGACAGGGCCTTTGCTTGACCCTGAAAACGATCATGGCGGTTTTTTTGCAAAAAAGTTATACTTCTTGTTAAAATTCAGCTACAATCCATTCAACATGGTTTGCATCTTCTGAACAGGATTGCTGAAATATTATGAGAAGAATGTTTAAGAATCCGCAGTTTAAAAACCCGAAATTTTACGCAATGATCTTTATAGATGTTTTGTTGTTTGTCGTTGCGATTTTATCCTCATATCTTCTACGCTTTGAGTTTAGTTTAGACCGCTTCTATACCGATCAAATGTTGAGTTTAATGCTCTGGGTGATTCCTTTGAAAACCATAATATTTTTCTCCAGAGATCTTTACAAGGGCATGTGGCGCTATACCAGCGTACAGGATTTCTGGTTGCTGGCTCAAGCGAGCCTGTTATCCACGGTCGTCACAATGACGGTTATTCTGGTGATGACAAGGTTCGAAGGATATTCCCGGGGGGTATTTATCATCGATGGATTCCTTACCTTCCTTTTCACAGGCGGGATGCGTGCGGCGATCCGTACCTTTTATTCCATGCGGGCCAATCAACGGACCTCTTTTTTTTCCATATCCCATAGCCCCTTCACCAGGGTTTTAATTGTCGGAGCCGGAGATGCGGGTGAAAAAATTCTGCGCGAGATTCGGGGAAATGAGCGGTTACATTATGATGTTGCCGGTTTTGTTGACGATGATATCTCCAAGCAGGGAATGTCGATTCACGGCGTGTCCGTGCTGGGTACGGTCGACCGCCTGCCTGACATGATCAAAAAGAAAGGTGTCGGACAAGTACTGATCGCAATCCCTTCCGCCACAGGAAATCAAATTCGCAGAATTGTGGAATCCTGCCAGCAGTGTAATGTGTCTTATAAGATATTGCCCGGCATCGGGGATTTGATTGACGGCCGGGTTAGCGTGAAACTGCTTCGGGATATCAGTTATGAAGATCTGCTTGGGCGATTGCCCGCTCAACTGAATGTGCAAGATATCCGCAATTATCTTGACCATCAACCGATCCTCATTACGGGATGCGGCGGTTCGATCGGTTCGGAACTGTGCCGTCAGATTATTAAATTCCAACCGAGTCGACTCATCCTGCTGGACTCCTGTGAATTCAATCTTTTTAAGATTTTGATGGAGCTGCAGAATGAACACAACTTCCGCAACTGTGACGCCATCCTGGGGCAGGTGCAGGATGCCGCCTTCATGGATAATATTTTTAAGAAATACAAGCCGGGTGTGGTGTTTCACGCGGCCGCTTACAAACATGTGCCCATGCTGGAGAGAAATCCATGGCAGGCTGTTACCAATAATATTATCGGCAGCCTTGTCGTCATCGATATGGCGGTCAAGCATCAAGTGGGCAGGTTTGTGCTGGTCTCTACGGATAAAGCTGTTCGTCCGACCAATGTCATGGGCGCCAGCAAGCGGGTGGCCGAACTGGTTATGCAGTGTCAGCCAGGTAACGGTACGCGGTTTATGGCGGTACGGTTCGGAAACGTTGTCGGGTCTTCCGGCTCCGTCATTCCTGTTTTCCTCCGCCAGATCGAAAAAGGCGGACCGGTGACCGTGACGCATCCCGAGATTAAGCGTTTTTTCATGACGATACCGGAAGCGGCGCAGATGATCTTGCAGGCGGGAACCATGGGCAACAGCAACGAAATCTTTGTCCTGAGAATGGGCACAGCCGTGAAAATTGTGGATATGGCGCGTGACCTGATCCGGCTCTCAGGAAAAGAGCCGGACGTGGATATTAACATTGTATATACCGGTTTGCGTGAAGGTGAAAAACTCTATGAAGAACTGATCACCAAGGGAGAAGATATCATGCCCACCGATCATGAGAAGGTGATGGTTTTGCGCTCCAGTGATGCTTTCAAAGATGTCCGGAACCAGCAGGAAACCAGACAGCATCTTTATCGTAATATCGAAGAACTGCAAGCGCTGGCTGACCGTTATGACGCTTTGGGCATCAAAAAGAAGCTGCAGGAAATCGTCCCTGAATACCAACCACAGGAAAACGAGAGCGTACTGTAAAAAATGGCGTTTTACTTTTCAGCGACTTGGTGCTAATTTTCTGTCAATGATGAAATTGCATTCGCTTCTGAACCGGAAAAAGTTGTCATGAATCGGTCGTTGCTGTGGTCTGATTTTCCTTGATCGTGGCAGTCTTACCGGTGACGCTGGCCGGGGTCAGGGAGGGCGCCATTCATGCAATGGAGGCCTTTTTGTCGTGAAAGATCTTTCTTTGGAGATATGAAAAGGGTTTTATTGGGAGAAGGATAATTCCATGCAAAAAAAATCGCTTCAGGTGTTGGTCGTTGATGATTCAGAAGATGATGTTTTGCTGATCATGCGAGAGCTTCAAAAAGGCGGCTATGATCCGTTGTATGAAAGGATTGAGACGCCTGATGCCATGAAAAAGGCTCTCCGGGAAAAGTCCTGGGATATTATCCTGTGCGACTATAAAATGCCGAAATTCAGCGCGCCTGCCGCCATTGCCCTTTTTAAAAAATCCGGAATTGATATTCCGTTTGTCGTGATATCCGGTACAATCGGCGAAGACACGGCCGTGGAGTGTATGCGTTCGGGGGCGCATGATTATTTCATGAAGGGCAAACTGTCCCGTCTCTGCTCGGCTATCGAAAGAGAATTGGGAGATGTCAACGCTCGAATGAAACAAAAACAGGCGGAAGAGGCCTTGAAGCACAGTGAAGCCCAGTACCGTCTTCTTGCGGACAATGTGACGGACGTAATTTTTACAACCGACATGGAACTGAACTTTACCTATATTAGCCCTTCGGTGTGTCAGCTCATCGGATACATGCCTGAAGAACTGATGACGATGAAGGCCCTTGATATTCTGATACCGGAGACGAGCGGCAATATGACGGATATTTTTAACGAAGAATTGGAGGTTGAAAAAAGAGACGACAAGGATGTGAAAAGATCTCGTGTGCTGGAATATCAAAATCGATGTAAAGACGGATCAACCATATGGGTGGAGACAACGATTACGTTTCTCCGGGATGAACATCGCAATGTGCTCGGAGTGCTTGGCTGCGCGCGAAATATTTCCGCCAGAAAACGGACGGAAATGGCCCTGGCGGAAAGCTTTGAAAAGCTGAATCAGTCTTTCGGTGTAACCATTAAGGTCTTAATATCAGCCCTCGAAATGAGAGATCCCTACACGGCAGGTCACCAGTCCCGTGTTGCCCATATTGCCAGTGCAATTGCCAGGGAGATGGGTCTGGATGAAGATAGGATTGAAGGGCTCAAGATGGCCGGTACCATTCATGATATCGGGAAGTTATCCATTCCGGCGGAGATACTGTCGAAACCTTCGCGGCTGACGGCATTGGAATTCAGACTGATTCAAGAGCATCCCCGGAGCGGATACGACATGCTGAAAGATATCGAGTCTCCATGGCCGCTGGCGGAAATGGTCCACCAGCATCATGAACGAATCGATGGTTCCGGCTATCCCGAAAAGCTCAAAGGTGATGAAATCTTACTGGAAGCGCGTATTCTGGCGGTTGCCGATGTCGTGGAGGCAATGGCCTCCCATCGCCCCTATCGCGCGTCACTGGGTATTGATGCGGCCCTTGATGAAATCGAAAAGAACCGCGGAATTCTTTTTGATGAAGAGGTCGCAGAAGCCTGCCTGAAATTGTTCCGTGAAAAAGGGTATCAATTGGTGTAATCCATTCTGCTGTTTCAAACGTCTTTTTCTTTCAAATGGTTACTTCAATGTAATGGTCTAAACCGTCGTCACGCAGGTCAATCGCCTTGTCGGTCGGTGTAGCGCCGTCAGCAGACACGGCGATATCTTTTCTTCCGTCTTTTGTCTGTGAAACGGTTATATGATACGTTGTTTTTCCGTACCGGTACTGAAGCTCGAACCCGTCCCATTCATCAGGCAGGCAGGGTGCAAAAAAGAGTCTGTTCCCTTCCCGTTTCAATCCCAGCAGATATTCCACAATCAGGCGATACATCCAACCGGCGGCTCCGGTGTACCACGTCCAGCCGCCGCGACCGGTGTGCGGTTCACATGCATAAACATCCGCGGCGACAACGTAGGGTTCCACTTTATATCTTTGCATGCCGTCCGTGGCATTGGCATGGTGGATCGGATTGATGATGGTCATGATTTCCCATGCCCGTGCGTGGTCTTTCAGAGCAGCGAAAGCCATTGCTGCCCAGACGGCAGAGTGGGTGTACTGGCCGCCGTTTTCTCTCACCCCAGGCACGTAGCCTTTGATGTATCCGGGATTTAAACCGGATTGGTCAAACGGAGGATCCAGAAGCTGTACAATGCCGATATCTCTGCGTACAAGGTTCTGGCTTAGCGATTCCATGGCCTGACGCGCATGCAGATCATACCCTGCTCCTGATAAAACCGACCAGCTTTGCGCGATGGAATCAATGCGGCACTCCTGATTTTTTGAAGAACCCAGCATGGCACCGTTGTCAAAGTAAGCGCGACGGTACCACATACCGTCCCAGCCATGAACTTCCAGGCTGATACGAAGCTTTTGTGCCTCTTTATGACAAAGCTCTGTCATATACGAATCATTTTTAAGCAGTGCGATCTTCTCAAATTGCGTCAGCACTTCATAAAGAAAAAATCCCAGCCAGACGCTTTCTCCTTTTCCCTGAATGCCGACCATATTCATGCCGTCGTTCCAGTCTCCGGAGCCCATCAGCGGCAGACCGTGCGCGCCGTAACGTAAACCTCGCTGGATGGCCTTGACGCAATGTTGATACAGGCTGGCCGTATTCGAGGACGGGACCGGTAAATCATAATATGAATCTTCTTCGATATTGACGGGCCGTCCCTTGAGGAAAGAAACGGATTCATCCAAAATGCCTGTGTCACCTGTTTTTGTAATGTAATAGCAGGTGGTCAGCGGGAGCCAGAGATAATCATCCGAGCACTGTGTGCGCACGCCGCGGCCCGACGGAGGATGCCACCAGTGCTGGACGTCTCCTTCTTCGAATTGACGGGAAGCGCAGAGCAGCAACTGCTCACGGGCAAATTTCGGTTCGGTATGAATCAGTGCCATCACGTCCTGCAACTGGTCGCGAAAACCGAACGCGCCGCCGGACTGATAATAGCCTGTACGCGCCCAGAGCCGGCAGGCCAGGGTCTGGTACAGGAGCCAGCCGTTGACCAGGATATTGAGAGACGGGTCGGAAGTTTTTACTCGAATCGTGCTCCGTTTTTCATTCCAGTAGTCTTTTACCTGCTGCAGCGCTTCGCCGGCGATGGCGGGATCGCTGAAAAATTGGGCAAGTTTTCGGGCATCGTTCACGCTACGTCCCACCCCCAGGGTGAAGACGATTTCTTTTTCCTCTCCGTCAATCAGTTCCATCGGGACCTGGATGGCGGCACAGGGATCCAATCCGGCACCGACCTTTCCGGAAAGGTGCTGGCGCTTCATTACAGCCGGATCTTTCATCGTGCCGTTGCGTCCGAGAAACTCCGTACGATTACACGTGACGGTTCGTGTCCGCGCGCTGGTGTTGAAAAAGCCGATCCGGTCGGGGAATTCCGTGTTATAAGGATTACGCGCGAACAGGGCGCCGCTTTCGCGATCAACTTCCGTAATGATATGCATGGCTGTTTTCGATCGGATATCCCCTAAAACCCATTCGGTGTATCCGGTGACCGAGATGCGTCGTTTCCGTCCCGTCAGGTTTTTAACTTTCAGCACAACGAATTTAACGGAAGCATCCAGAGCCGTATACACCCATACTTCAGACTGAATGAAGCGTTCCGTGTGTTCAAAAACGCTGTAACCTAGACCGTGGCGTGTAACATAAGGTTCGAATCCGCGACGGGGAAGGGGGGTTGGTGACCAAAAAGGGCCTCTTTCGTCGTCGCGAATGTAAAATGCTTCGCCGCCTTGATCGCAGATCGGATCATTGTGCCAGGGGGTCAGCCGGAATTCATGCGCGTTTTCCGCCCACGTATAAGCCGTGCCGCTTTCCGACACCACGGTGCCGAACTGGGGATTGGCCAGAACATTAACCCACGGCGCCGGTGTGATCTGTGTGTGAGATGTCGAAATCACATATTCCATTTCAGCGGGATGGAAGCCGCCAATGCCGTTGAAGAAAATCAAATCCGGCTGAGGCTTTGCCGCGACTGGAACGGGTGCCGGGCGCTGTGTGCGGCTGGGGATGAGGCGGGGCACGGTTGTTTTTAAGCTTCCCCGCTGTTTTACCTGACCGGCCAGTTTCCCGCTGCCTCCGGCAATGATGACACTGGCGACCGTTTGAATCAGAACCCTGTCTTCTTCCGGCATTTGGTCGGTATTTCTCACAAAAATTCCTCCGGGCTGATCTCTCAGGTCGGCAATAAAACCTGAGGAAACAAGCCCCATAATCTGGTCATGAAGAATCTGCCGGTATCCGGCATGATCTTCGTTCCAGATGACAAGATCAACGGTCAGTCCTTTCAATTTCCAGTACGTGTGAGCCTGAATCAGCTGGCGTACCATTTCCAGATGGGAGGGGGCGGAAATTTTTAACAGGACAATGGGGAAATCGCCGGAGATGGCGTATCCCCAGAGATCGGATTGGCCCCGGCGGTTTTGTTTGATCATGCCGGCATCGGCCCGCAAGGTGTTGTTAGGATAAATCAGAGAACTGGCGATCTGTGAGTACAGTCGGGCATCTGCTTCCGTGGCGTTGATCTGTCTTAACAGCACCTGGCTTTGTGTCCAGGCCATTTCCAAAACACGGTCAGCGATGCGCCTGTCCTGATATTTATCCACCAGTATCATCGCCTGTTCTCTTGTTTTTGCGATGCCGAAAACCAGGTCAACGGTGGCGGACTGTTCCGGTTCCAACGTGATTCTCGAGCGGATGGCGACGATCGGATCGAGCACGGATCCTTGGCTGTCCGAAAGCATTCCGAAAAGATTACTCGGCGAACCCATGGCCTGTGGATCAACCAGCGTGTTGCCGCGACCGATGAATTTAGACCGGTCCGTTTCATAAGAGATCTGTTCAATATTTGTCCCGTGGACGGCCATCAGGTGCATCATCCAAGGGTTTTTTTCGTTTTCCGAACGGGACCGGCGGGTGCAGAGAATCGCCCGACGCGGCTGAATGATTTCGGTCTGGACGAACAGGTTGGAAAATGCCGGATGGATTTTATCGGCAGTGGCTTGAGCGATGACCACTTCCGCATAGCTGGTGATATCGATGGTTTTACGAATCCGCGACTGATTGGTGATGACCAGGCGACGCAGCTCAATATCATCTTCCGGTGAAACAACGATTTGCATGTGGACATCAACATCATAGTCGCGGCGGCGGAACTCCACACGGCCATCGGAAAATATCGCCTGATAATGACGGGGAGCTTTCAGCGTTGGCTGGTAGGCGGTTGACCAGACGTCGCCGGTCTTCACATCCTTCAGATAACAGAATATTCCGGAAGGATCGCAGGTGGTGTCTTCGCGAAAACGGGTGACGTCAATATCCTTCCAACGGCTGTAACCGCCGCCGGCGTTGGTCAGCATGATATGGTATCTGCCATTGGAGAGCAGTTGTATTTCCGGAATGTTGGTGTCCGGTGTATTGAAAATGCGTACCGGGCTTTCAATAACCTCCGATTCCTTCTGTGCACTGACCTCTTCAGTCGGGGAGGCGTAAAAAGGAATACCTTTGGGGACCATTTCATGCAGCAGCAACAGGGTGGACTGGAACATCGGTTCAGCCTCAAAACGTTTTTGCATCGGCTGATCCAGCAGCCGATACGCCAGCGACAGGAGCGTCATGCCCTGATGATGCGCCATGTAGGAACGAATGACGGCACGGGAACGGGAGTGAGGGAGGCGTGAGGGGGTATAATCGACAGCTTCGAAAAAACCAAAACGGCCTTCAAAACGCTGTCCGGAAAGTTTTTGCAGATTGAGACAGGCTTTTTCCGGTTCGACCATCAACGCCAGGGCAGAGGCATAGGGGGCGATCACGGTGTCTTCTGCCAGTCCACGTTTCAGCCCCAGTCCGGGTACGCCGAAGGCACGGTATTGATAATTCAGGTGACTGTCAAAAGCATAATAACCTGATTCAGAAATACCCCAGGGGACAGAACGCTTTTTCCCGTATTCGATATGAGCCGCAACGGCGGCTTTATATGTTTGATCCAGAAGGGATCCTTCGTATGTGGGCATGACTGTGAGGGGCATCAGATACTCAAACATGGAACCGCTCCAGGAGACGAGGACAGGTTTCTTTTTTACAGTGGTTGTCAGCAAACGGCCCAAAGCAAACCAGCTTTCTTGGGGCAGTTTTCCCTGGGCGATTCCAACGAAACAACTGAACCTGGCTTCGGCCGCGAGTAAATCATAAAAACCGGTGTCCCGGCGCGAATTGCTGACATTGTAGCCGATGGAAAGGAGGTTACATGATTTGTCATAAAGAAAATCATACTCAATGTTGGCAAAATCGCTGCATTGCCGGATCATGGTTTCCACATCGTCCATCATATTCATGGCCCGGCTGCCCGATTCATAGATCATATTTTTAAGGTCTTCCACTCGGGAAACTTCAAAAACATCCGGGAATGATTTTGTATTCTCCTCGACATCACGTTGAAAGTCATCATAAAAGCAGGATAATTCCCGCAACGTCATCAGGGCGTTGAGCCGGGGTATTTTTCTGAGAATGTCTGAAAACCGCGGTTCGAAAACCCATGGCACGAAAAACAACATTTCATCCAGAGCTGCCGTGCATTGTTCCACCAATGCTTCTGCCCAGAAATCGGAGGAATCCTCGGAATCGTTTTCAGAATCTGTCAGGGACCTGATCATTTTTGCCGCGGCTGATGATATCTGTTCGAGACAAGTTTTCATTTCTGTCAGAGATGCCGGCGGGGCGGAAATGGCTTGAGCCAGTATTTTTCTGAGAGTGATCAAACGAGGGGACGCCGTTTCTGCCAGATGGTCCGCGAAAACTTCCAAGGTGTCTCTGAGGCCGGCCAGGATCTGCGGTTGCATGATTTTCTGATCGGGCAGGGAGGATAGTCCGGATCGAAGGATGATCAGGTAACCGGTGAGGTTTCCACTGTCTACGGATGATATATACATCGGCAATAAGGGGTCAAGGGATTGTGTGTCGTACCAGTTGTAAAAATGTCCATGATAGCGTTCCATGGATGCCATGGTACGTAAAGTATTCGACGTTCGTTCAACAAACTGCAGGGTTGTCATGTAACCGAAGTCGTAAGCGGAAAGATTGGCCAGCAGGGACAAGCCGATATTGGTGGACGAAGTGCGATGAGCGATGATCTTACCCGGTTCTTCCTGGTAATTATCCGGCGGTAACCAGTTGTCATCGGCAGAAACAAAGTTTTCAAAAAAAGCCCAGGTTTTGCGCGAGACTTTTCTCAGAAAAAGAACCTGGCCGGAAGACAATTTTGATTCACGCCGTCGGGCAGGTTGGCTGACCCACCAGGCGATAACGGGGGAAAAGAACCAGAGCAGCAGGAAAGGGGCCGAAAAGATCAGGCCGGATGGTTGAAAGAAGATCATAACGACAACCGAGGCCAGGACAAGCCCTGGAGCAAACCACATGTCCCGGCAATATCGGACGAGAGTGTTGCGTTGAAGGTTTGTGTTTTCCGATGGATTCCACTCCAGGAGATGTTTGCGTGAAATCAGCAGCCGCCACAGTGTGCGCACGATCGCGTCGGTGTTGACGTAAGCTTCAAAGGGCAGACAAGTCAGCGTGAAGATCGCCTGCAAGAAGTTGCTGCCGGTCTTTTGAATGACAGAAGAAAAATGGTGTTTCAGAATGACATGACGCTGTTTCTGAAAAAGATTGATGGTGGACATCATGACATGGGGGAGGAGAATGATTCCCGGCACGGCGATGCTCCAGAGCCAGGGCCATGGGAGAACCACCCATCCCAGCAACAGCAGGGCCATTAAAGACACGGGAACCAGGCTCCGGCGCAGATTGTCGAGGATTTTCCATTGGGAGAGCATTGAAAGCGGGTTTTTCAGAATCTTTCTGTCGGCAGCCGGTACGTATGACCGGAGCCAGGACATAATTTGCCAGTCCCCGCGAATCCAGCGGTGCCTGCGGCTGACGTCGGATTTGTAGTCGGACGGATAATCTTCATATAGCTGGACATCGCTGATCAAACCGGAACGGGCGTAACATCCTTCAAGCAGGTCATGACTGAGAATATGATTTTCAGGAAGATCATCGTTCAGGGCGTTCTCGAAGGCGTCAATATCGTATATGCCTTTGCCGATAAACGATCCTTCACCGAATACATCCTGGTAAACATCGGAAACCGCCCGGGTATAAGGATCAATGCCGGTACTGCTTCCGTGCATCACGGAAAACAGGGAGCGTCTGCTGTCGGGCAAAGATACGGAGATGCGCGGCTGCAGGATGCCGTATCCTTCACAGACGCGTTTTCTTCTCTGATCATAAAAAGCCCGGTTCAGCGGATGGGCCATGGTGCCCACCAGCGGCCATGCCGAGGCGCGGGGGAGTTTTGTATCGGTATCCAGTGTGATAATATATTTGACATTTCTTAACACGGAGGTGTCGCCGACGATGACGGAGAACCGGTCACCCGAAGGTCCCCTGGTTTTGCCACGCAGGAACCTATTGAGGTCGGCCAGCTTCCCTCTTTTTCTTTCATAACCCATCCACGTATTTTCTTCGGGGTTCCAGCGGCGGCTGCGATGGAAGAGGAAAAAGACATCTCCTTGCAGCAGATGGGTGTACTTCAAATTGAGCTGTTCGATACCGTTCCGGACAAGACATAATAACTTTTCATCATCTGGCATGGTTTCGCTGTTTGCGTCACGATAATCCGTTAGCAGGGCGAAACGAAGATTTTCATCCTGATTGGCCAGGAACCGGACCTCGATGGCTTCCAGCAGGTGGGTCACGTTACTTTCGCTGAAAAGCATTGTCGGAATTGTGACCAGTGTGCGGCATTCCGGCGGGATGCCACGGGAAAAATCCATGCGTGGTAACGGATAAGGTGTCACCAGAAGAGTGGATATCCAGTTCACGAGGGCGATGGATAGCTGGCTGGTGGACAACAGCGTTAGCAGGCAGACGATAGTCATCAGCCATTCCGGAAGCCCGGCGCTGTACGGCCTGGCGAGTAATATCCAGGTGAAAAATGCCGTCAGCACAACAATCGATCCCGCGTAAATCAACAAAGGAAAACGTCGGCAGCAGGAACCCAGGATGTCATATGCCGAGAATGTGACTTTGGCCAGTTTTTCCAGATCTGATAATCCTTTGTCCACCAGATAAAATCCCACGTGTGCGGCGCGATGATCATGAAAATACTTTACGCTCCCCTTGCGCGCCAGCAGAATGGCCATACGTGCCACTTCAATTTCTGACAAATTACTTTTTCTGGCTATTTTTTCGATTACGTGACGGTAACGGTCGCGGGTGGAAAAATCCATTTTGACGTAAACATCCGCAGGATCTTCCCGCAGGATCTGGTCAATGGGACTCATCGTTTCGACAAATTCGCGCCAATTCATGTTGTTCAGAAAGCGCAGGCTGATAATGCTGTTGCTGATGGAAACCTGGTCGGCCGCCTGCTGCTGACTTTCCAATTGTACAATACTGTTGATGCTCTGTCCGTATTCGCTGAGATGCTGCTCTATCCAGGTGAGAGGCAACGCTAACGCGGGTCCCTGACCCTGAAGTTGACGCGCAATCTCAGCAACGAAGGCGCCGACCATGGGAGGCGCTGATCTGGCCATGTCGGCGATTTCCAGAAAAAGATTCTTGGGGTCTTTCTGTGCGGTCTCGATCATTCGGCTGGCCCAGAGGTCGGCAAGGTTTCGGTTGGCCCTGTCTCTGGAAATACGCGTGGCGATGCGCCGGATATTTTCCACCAGTGCCAGACGAAGCATGATGGGAATCGCCCATAATTCGCCGATTTTCAGTGCGGTCACACTCTGGTAAGAAGACACAAACAGACTGAGCGTTTTTGCATCGATCCGCCCATCGCCATGGGAGATCATTTCCAGCGCGATGTCATAGACGCGGGGGAGCTTGGCAGAGTGGCCGTTTTTCAAATGAGGTAACTCCCGGCTGTAAACTTTCGGAAAATGCCGTTTGGCCGTCCGGATCTGTTCTTCGATCAGATAAAAATTATCCAGAAACCACTCTTCGGCCGGTGTGATATGACGGTTTTCCACAATCGCCGTTGTCAGTTTTTTCCGCACGTCAAACAGGACAGTTTCATTATCTGACAATCGTTTCAGAAGCTGATTGGACGGCCGGCCTGTACCCAGCCTGTGAGCAGCGGCTATCGTTTTGCCATGTTGGCGCATCTGCCTGGAACTGAACAGTGCCGAGCGCAGAAGTTCCTCATCGGCTGGTTTTTTGTTGTTTCTGCCCGCAAGATGTCTTTTTAAATATCGTAAATAATTTAAAATGGACTTGCTTCCCAATGTTTCACCCTCCTGATAAGGTTGAAGAATTATCAGGAATTCCTGTTTTTGGAGTTATAAAATTAGTTAAAAATTATTGAGAATTTTACGACGTGAAAACTTCTTATTTGTTTGGCTTGAAATAGGGTAGCGCCAACTGCATTTTCTTTAATGCCTGTTTTTCGATTTGACGGGCTCTTTCCCGCGAAATATTATATCGCTCACCTATTTCCTGCAACGTTTTCGGGTCATCAGCCATGACGCGGTTGAGGATGATATAGCTTTCCCGTTCATTGAGATGGGCCAGGGCTCCCGCTATGTCCCGCCGGACCAGCCTTTTTTCTTCATCCTTGATCAAGGATACCTCTTGATTATCCCCCTCATAAGCCAAAAAATCAATATGGGAATTGCTGCTGTCATCGTTGATGATTTCATGCAGAGAAACATCACGGGCACCCATCCGTAAATCCATTTCCGCCACTTCAGAATCTTTTACACCCAGTGAGGTTGCGATTTCACTGAATTCCGGATTTTTTCGGGAAAGCGTTTCCAGTTCTTTTTTCGTCTGATTTAATTTGAAAAAGAGTTTGCGCTGCGCCTGGGTGGTTCCTATTTTTACAATACTCCACGATCGGATAAGATAGTTCTGGATGTAGGCTCTGATCCACCAGACAGCGTAGGAGATCAGCCGGTATCCTTTTTCGGGATCGAATTTCTTGACGGCATGAATGAGGCCGACATTACCCTCCTGAATCAGATCGGCGAGTTTAAAACCGTAATTTCGATATTCGTGGGCAATTTTCACCACGAAACGCAAATTGGAGACAATCAGCTTTTCGGCCGCGGATACATCGTTATCTTTTTTCAGACGCATGGCGTACTTGAACTCCTCTTCCGCGGTTAGCAGAGAAAAACGATTGATTTCCGCCATATATAAATTAAGCGCACTGGTTACATCGGGTACTTCCAAATCCCATTGATCCCCTTTAACGATAGTCTGTTTATACTAGCCAACTATAATTTGATGGTCAAGTCTTCTTTTTAATGGTTCTCATCCCGCCTTGACAGAGGGCATTATTGTGCTTATGCTATGGATAATTAACTCCAAGGGTGAACGGATGAAAACGGTCAATAAAACGATGATTGAACATGCCGTTAAAATTGCACATGAAATTAAAGCCAATAATATGCTGGTCTGTGTTGATGTGATTGATCATCCCGGCTTAATACTGGATGAAATTAAAAAAGACGTCGATTTTATCATGGTTTCCAGGGAGGATGAAGAAATATCCGAGGACTTGAAAGCGACAGCGAAGGTTTTATACGTTCCCAAGGTTAATTTGACCCGTGTCGGGATCATTAAGATTGCCATCGCGAAAGGCATTGTGATGGGAATTTTAAAACGGGGAGACAAGGTGGTGTGCGTAAGCGGTATCCCCAAATTCGGTTATGCGGACAGCATTTTTGTCATTGACGTGGGAAAAGAGTTTGAAATCCTAACCTCTGATTTTATCAATGACGTGATTGGAACGGTTCGTCCGGAAGTTTTTAACGCTGTTTTGAACATTGCCATTGAACTGGCCGCTCAAGGGAGAGAAAGCAGAAAGGTCGGGACGATCTTTGTTTTGGGCGATGATGAAAAGGTCATGCAGCTCTCCCGTCAGATGATTATCAATCCGTTCTCGGGCTATTCTGAAGAAGATCTGAACATTCTGAACCCGGAACTGGAAGAAACGATCAAGGAATTTTCCGCCATTGATGGCGCTTTTATTGTCAAGGAAAATGGGGTGCTGGTCACTGCCGGAAGGCATCTGAGTGCTGCCTTGGACAGCAGGGATTTCCCCCCCGGTCTGGGAAGCCGTCATATTGCCGCCGCCGGTATTACCAGTGTAACCAAAGCCGTGGCCATTGTGATTTCGGAATCATCGGGCAACGTGACGGTTTTTAAGAACGGCAAACTTTTTGTAACCATTGAAAAGCCGGTTGAATAGTGAAATAAAGGAAATAGAATATGCGTTTTGATAAATTTACATTGAAAGTTCAGGAAGCGCTGCAGGAAAGTCAGTCGCTGGCCGGTTCGCTCGGCCATCAGTCCATTGAGCCGGAACATCTTCTGGTTTGTTTTTTAAGACAGGATGACGGCATTGCGGGTGCAATACTCAACAAGCTGAACGCTTCCCCTTCCAATGTTGAAAAAGAACTGGATACGTATCTGAAGAAACAGCCGAGCATTCAGGGAGCGGGCGCCGGTGAAATTTATCTGGGCAACAGGCTCAATAAGATTCTGGACAAGGCGATGACCGAAGCGGCGCAGTTAAAAGATGAATATGTGAGCGCCGAGCATGTTCTGATTGCCATCGCTGAAGAAAAGGAAGGGCAGGCCGGTAAAATCCTGCGTCGGGCCGGCGTAAACAAAGACAATATTTTTAAGGTCCTTAAGGATATCCGCGGCAATCAGCGGGTAACCGATCCGAATCCGGAAAACAAATATCAGGCGCTTGAACGATATGCCCGGGACTTCAACGCACTCGCCAAAAAAGCGTCTTTTGATCCGGTGATCGGACGGGACGATGAAATACGCCGTATTATGCAGGTGCTGTCGCGGCGCACCAAGAACAATCCCGTGCTGATCGGCGAACCGGGGGTCGGCAAGACAGCCATTGTAGAAGGTCTGGCTCAGCGTATTGTCAATGGCGATGTGCCGGAGAGCCTGAAGAATAAACGGGTGATCGGATTGGATATCGGCGCGCTGGTGGCCGGTGCAAAGTATCGTGGGGAATTTGAAGAACGGCTCAAAGCGGTGCTGAAGGAAGTGATCAGCGCCGAAGGCGAGATCATTCTGTTCATTGATGAAATCCACACCATGGTCGGAGCGGGAGCGGCGGAGGGTTCGATGGATGCCTCCAATATGCTGAAGCCGGCTCTGGCACGAGGCGAACTGCGCTGCGTCGGCGCAACCACGCTCAATGAATACCGCAAGTATATTGAAAAGGATGCCGCTTTGGAACGGCGTTTCCAGCCGGTTCTGGTCAAGGAGCCGACAGTGGAGGATACCATTGCCATTCTGCGGGGGCTGAAAGAACGTTATGAGGTGCATCACGGTGTGCGGATAAAGGATTCCGCGATCGTTGCTGCGGCGACACTTTCATCCCGCTACATCACCGACCGTTTTCTGCCGGATAAGGCGGTTGATCTGATCGACGAATCGGCATCACGCCTCAGGATTGAATTGGACAGCATGCCCTCGGAAATTGACGCGATTGACCGGAAGATCATTCAATTAAAGATAGAACTTCAGTCGCTGAAAAAAGATACGGATAAGACCGCCAAAGAAAGGCGAGAAAAGATTGAGAAGGAAATTGCCGAGCTGAAATCTGACATGGATCAGATGAAAGTCCACTGGTCAGCGGAAAAGGATATCATCAAAAAAATTCAGACGATTAAAAGCAAGGTGGAAGCATTGAAAATTGAGGAAACCAATGCCCAGCGTGAGGGTAATCTGGAAAAGGCCGCGGAAATTCGTTATGGGAAACTGGTTGCTCTGAATAAAGAACTTGAAGAAGATCAGAAAAAATTGGAGGAAGTTCAAAAGAGCAGTCCAATGCTTAAAGAAGAAGTCGATGCGGAAGATGTTGCCGAAGTGGTGTCCAACTGGACGGGGATTCCGCTGGCACGGATGATGGAAAGTGACGTTCAGAAACTAATTCATATGGAAGAGCGACTGACGCAGAGGGTGATCGGTCAGGACGAGGGGATTGCCGCAGTATCTGCTGCTTTACGCAGGGCGCGTTCCGGCCTGCAGGATCCCAATCGCCCCATCGGCTCATTTATTTTTTTGGGACCGACGGGTGTGGGCAAGACCGAGTTGGCCAGGGCGTTGGCGGAATTTATGTTCGATAATGAGCACGCCATGGTCCGCATTGATATGTCGGAATATATGGAGAAGCACGCGGTAGCCCGTCTGATCGGCGCTCCTCCCGGCTATGTCGGCTATGATGAAGGCGGGTATCTGACCGAAGCGGTGCGTCGTAAGCCGTACAGCGTTTTGTTGTTTGATGAAATTGAAAAAGCCCATCCTGATGTGTTTAACATTCTGTTGCAGATTCTGGATGACGGACGTTTGACAGACGGCCATGGACGGACGGTTGATTTCAAACACACGGTTGTGATCATGACGTCCAATGTCGGCAGTCACTGGATCCAGGATGCCATGCTTACGGATGATGAAAAGAAAAGCCGTTCTATGGAGGCGCTGCGGGCGACATTTAAACCGGAATTTTTGAACCGCATTGATGATATTATCATGTTTGCGGTGCTGAAGCTGGAGGATATCCATAAGATTGTCGATATTCAGATGGGTTTGATAGACAAACGGCTCAAGGAACGCAGGATGAGTGTGGAGCTGACGGAAAAAGCCAAGAGTTTTATTGCTGAGCAAGGTTACAGTCCGGTTTACGGAGCGCGTCCGCTGAAACGCTCTCTGCAAAAACTCATTCTTGATCCCCTGGCCATGGAGATTCTGGCCGGCAAATTTGTGGAGGGGGATCATATTGTTATTGACCAATCTCCTGAAGGTGAAATGAGCTTAACGAAAAAATAATTAAAGGGGAATGATTTATGGAAGAAAAGGGAAAAGATTCGGGATTTGTCGTAAAAGACAAGCGTCATTTCGGAGAGTCCGCCCAGGATAAACAAGAAGAGGAAGTGAGGGTGGCGGGCGAAGCAAAACAGTCCAACCAGGAAAGTACACATCCGGCCTCCGAAAAAGAAAATCATTATCCCGAGGTTAATTTTACCAATTTTGTTTTGTCGCTGAGCACCTCGGCACTTTTCCATTTTGGTGATTTTCCGGAGGTAGAGGGCGGAACACCTCAAAAAAACTTGCCGGCGGCGAAACAGACCATCGACATTCTGGATATGCTGAATGAAAAAACGAAGGGGAATCTCAATAACAACGAGAATAGTTTGCTTCAGGGAATTCTTTACGAATTGAAAATGCGTTATGTAAAAGAAAAAGGATGAAATGCTCTGGACTGCCCCGGCCAAAGTAAATCTTTTCTTGAAAGTCATCCGAAAGCGTGCAGATGGATACCACGATATTTTTTCTCTGATGCAGAAAATCAGTCTTTATGATGAACTCACCTTTTCTCCATGCTCGCAAGGCATTATTTTTCATTCTCCAGGGACGGATTTACCGACCGATCAATCCAATCTGGTCGTTCGCGCGGCGAAGGCTATTTTTGATTATTGCCAATATAACGGTGGAATGGAAATTACTCTTGTCAAAAAAATTCCTGTGACTGCTGGTCTGGGTGGTGGAAGTTCCGACGCAGCGACAACGTTGATGGCGTTGAATAAAATTTGTTCCCTGAAGTTGAAAAAAAAAGAGTTGATGAAAATCGGGTCAAAAATAGGCGCAGATGTTCCTTTTTTCATTTTTGCCAATACGGCGCTCGCTTCCGGGATAGGTGATAAACTCAATCATTTAGGAAATTTATCCCCATTACACCTTCTTTTGATTAAACCTCCCTTCGAAATCTCCACAAAAATGGTTTATGAAAAACTTAATTTAGCATTGACAATGGAGAAAAATAATTATAGCATTCCGCGGTTTTTGAAACTGAGCGACATAATTAATGGATTACAGAATGACCTGGAGTCAGTTTCAATGCAGATGTATTCTGAACTGGCTGATTTAAAGAGGATGTTGCTCAGCCACGGTGCGCTTGGCGCATTGATGTCGGGGAGTGGTCCCACAGTCTTTGGTCTGTATAGGAGTGAGAAAAAGGCAAAAAAAGCCTTGGAGGCTATAACAAAAGAAGTTCCTGATCAGTATAGGGTCTTTCTTGCCAAGTCTTTGTAATTCTGGTCTTTTTTATTCCAAGATTGTGAAAAAACCCTTCATCCGATGATGATTGATGGGGCGTCGTCAAGCGGTAAGACACAGGATTTTGGTTCCTGCATTCGGAGGTTCGAATCCTCCCGCCCCAGCCAGTATATGCGGAGAATTATTCAAATGCTTGAAAGAATTAGAGTTTTTTCCGGTAATGCCAATAAGGAACTGGCTGAAAAAATATGCGGTAAGTTGGGAATTTCTCTAGGGAAAGCCAGCGTGGCGACCTTCAGTGACGGGGAAACGCGTGTTGAAATTGATGAAAATGTAAGAGGAATGGACGTTTTTATCATCCAGTCCACCTGTCCGCCGGTCAACATTACGTTGATGGAACTCTTGATTATGATTGACGCAATGAAAAGAGCGTCTGTTGACAGGATCACAGCCGTCATCCCTTATTACGGATATTCCAGACAGGATAGAAAGGTGGCGTCTCGTGCGCCTATTTCAGCCAAACTGGTGGCGGATTTGATCACGGCAGCAGGCGCGAACAGAGTTTTATCGATGGACTTACATGCCGGTCAGATTCAGGGTTTTTTTAATATACCCGTTGATAATCTTTTTGCAAAACCTGTCCTTTTGGAATACATGAAAAAAAATTATATGGATAACACGGTCATCGTTTCCCCCGACGCCGGAGGAGTGGAAAGGGCCAGATCCTTTGGAAAGAGACTGGGAGCGTCTCTGGCCATTATTGATAAAAGGCGGGAAGGGCCGAACGAAGCCGAGGCGATGAACATTATCGGTGATGTCAAAGGAAAACGAACGATCATCCTGGATGACATGATCGACACGGCAGGAACCGTTGTTCAGGCCGCTAACGCCATGCGGCAGGCAGGCGCTCTGGAAGTTTCCGTTTGCTGCACGCACCCTGTCTTGTCAGGGCCGGCAATAGACCGTATTGAAAAGTCTTCAATTAAGGAAGTGCTTGTTACCGATACCATCCCGCTGAGTGACAGGGCGAAACACTGTGAAAAAATAAAAGTATTGTCGGTATCCGGAATTTTAAGCGAGGCTGTACGACGTATTTATTATAATGATTCCGTAAGCTCATTATTTATATAGGTGTATAGGAGGAACAAATGGAGGTAACAGATTTACAGGCTCAAGTCCGTACAGAACATAAGAAGGGACCATCCCGCCGTTTACGGGATAAGGGAATGATTCCGGCTGTTTTTTACGGCCGTTCTGCTGAAAATATTCTATTGTCAGTGAAGAGCGATCATCTGATCAAGTTGCACAAAGATAAAAAAGCTCATGCGTTTATCAAACTGATCATTGATGACGGTAGTTCAAAAAAGATAGAAAAACTATCGTTGATTAAAGAGCTGCAGCTTCAACCGCTGACCGGAAAGTTCTATCATGCAGATTTTTACGAAGTGGATGTCAAACGTAAGATTACCATGGATGTAGCGCTACGCTTTGTCGGCAAGGCCATCGGGGTGGACATGGGCGGTGAACTGCAGCATTTAAAACGTGATGTAAAAATATCCTGCTTGCCTCTGGATCTCCCGAACTATATTGAAGTGGACGTGACGAACCTGGCAATAGGCGATTCCATCCGAATCAGAGATTTAAAGGTCGCCGATAGCATAACGTTGCTGGATAGACCTGATACATCGGTCGCGGCAGTGGCGATGGTTAAGGTCGCGAAGGCCGAGGAGGCGGCAAAAGAAGAGGGTGCCGCTGAAGAGGGAACGAAGACGGAAGGAACGGATGCTGCTGCCGGAGCGACTGCAGCTCCTGCGGAAAAGGGGAAGTAAGTTTATAGAAATCGCTGACCATCGGGTGATCGCGGGTGCTGCTCTCGAATTTGAAAAGTTTTTTTTCCCGTTGTAAAGATGAAAGAGAGCAAATCATGTATTTGATTATGGGGCTGGGAAATCCGGGAAACCGCTACCGGGGAACCAGACATAACATCGGGTTTATGGTGATAGAGGAAATCGCCGAGCGATGGGACGTTGATATAAAACAGAAAAGTTTTGATGCTCTTTGGAATAGAGGTAAAGTTGCCGGCAAGAATGTACTGCTGGCCATGCCTCAAACATACATGAACTTAAGCGGAAAAGCGGCCGGAAACCTGATTTCCTATTTTAAGGTGGATATCAGCAATTTGATCGTGATCCATGATGATCTTGATCTGCCTTTCGGAACGATGCGCCTTAAAAACAGCGGCGGGGATGCAGGTCATAAAGGCCTGAAATCCATTATAACCGCTCTTGGAACGGCTGATTTTATGCGGATCAGAATGGGTATCGGGAAACCGTCTGATAAAACTCCGGTTGAAGATTATGTTTTGCAAAGGTTTCATTCGGATGAGTCGGCCATGTTGCAACAGGCTGTTCAATTGGCATCGGAAGCTACCGCTGATATTCTTAAAATTGGCATGCAGCAAGCTATGGCTAAATACCATACAAAAAATATAAGCAATAAAAAGGAGGATTTATAAATGTTACAAAACAAAAGAAGTATCTGGACATTTTTACTGAGCACATTGATGTTTCTGCTCATGGCTGGAGCCGCATTTGCCGGTGAAGCCGATATCAAGTTGCCGCCCCTGAACGAGGTCAGTTTTTTGGGCGGTTCCCTTCCCGGAATGACCATTCTCAATGTCGGATTGCTCATCTGCATTATCGGCATGGTTTTCGGTATCATTCAGTATGTGCAGACGAAGAATTTGCCCGCCCACAAGGCCATGCTGGACGTGTCCCAGACGATCTGGGAAACCTGCAAAACTTATTTGTTCCAGCAGGGAAAATTCCTCATTGCGTTGTGGATATTAATCGCCCTTTGCATCATTTACTACTTTGGCGCTTTGTCGGGAATGCATGCAGGGGAAATCGTGATCATTCTGGCCTGCTCGATTTTGGGTATTCTGGGGTCGTACGTGGTGGCCTGGTTCGGCATCCGAATCAACACCGTGGCCAACTCCCGCGCCGCTTTCTCTTCACTCAGCGGCAAGCCTTTGAACATTGTCAACATCTGCCTGCGTTCCGGAATGAGCGTGGGTCTTTTGCTGGTCAGCATTGAACTTTTCTTCATGATCATCATCTTGGCCTACATTCCGAAAGAACTGGCCGGTCCCTGCTTTATCGGTTTTGCCATCGGTGAATCTCTGGGCGCTTCCGCTCTGCGTATCTGCGGTGGTATCTTCACCAAGATTGCCGATATCGGTTCCGACCTGATGAAGATTGTTTTCCATCTTCCCGAAGATGATCCCAAAAACCCGGGCGTTATCGCTGACTGTACGGGAGATAACGCGGGTGACAGCGTAGGCCCCACGGCCGACGGTTTTGAAACCTACGGCGTTACCGGTGTCGCTCTGATTGCTTTTCTGGCCCTTGCCCTGGCTGGCAATCCGGAAATGGGCGGCAAATTGATTGTTTGGATTTTTGCCATGAGAATTCTCATGATCCTGACCTCGCTTGCATCGTATTTTGTCAATGATATGATCAGCAAGGCCGCTTTTGCTAATAAGACAGAATTTAACTTTGAACATCCGCTGACCAATCTGGTTTGGATTACATCTATTGTTTCCATCGCTGTCACTTTTATCGCCAGCTATGTTCTGCTGGGTGACTTGACCGACCAATACAACGGTTTGTGGTGGGCGCTGGCAATCATCATCAGTTGTGGAACCATCGCCGGTGCGTTGATTCCCGAGTTCACAAAGATTTTTACCAGTACGTCTTCCCGTCACTGCGAGGAAGTTGTCAATGCTTCCAAACAGGGAGGTCCTTCTTTGAACATCCTTTCCGGCTTCGTTGCGGGAAACTTTTCCGCCTTCTGGCTGGGTTTGGTGATTGCGCTTCTGATGTTCATTGCTTACATGGTTTCCACACATCACGCCGTTGTCGCGTTGATGCCCGCGGCATTCACGTTTGCGGCGCCCGTGTTTGCCTTCGGTCTGGTGGCCTTCGGTTTCCTGGGTATGGGCCCTGTGACCATAGCGGTCGACAGTTTCGGGCCGGTGTCCGATAACGCGCAGTCTATTTATGAGCTGTCGCTCATCGAAACGCGTTCCGACGTGAAGGACATTGTGAAGAAAGAGTTCGGTATCACCCCCGATTTTGAACTGGCCAAGCATTTTCTGGAATCCGCTGATGGTGCGGGTAACACGTTTAAAGCCACGGCCAAGCCCGTGTTGATCGGTACAGCCGTTGTCGGCGCGACCACCATGGTGTTCGGTATCATCATCCTGCTTGAAGGCCTCTTCGGTGAAGTCATGAAACACCTCTCTCTGGTTCAGCCGACGATTATTCTTGGCCTGATCATGGGTGGTGCGGTCATTTACTGGTTTACCGGTGCCTCCACCCAGGCGGTAACCACCGGCGCTTATCAGGCTGTGGTCTATATCAAGCAGAACATCAATCTCGATAAGGCGGAAGCTTCCATTGAGGATAGCAAAGAAGTGGTTAAAATCTGCACCCAGTACGCTCAAAAGGGTATGATCAACATCTTTATCGTGATTTTCTTCATGTGCCTGGCGTTGGCGTTCATCAATCCCTATTTCTTTATCGGGTACCTGATTGGCATCGCCTTCTTCGGTCTGTTCCAGGCGATCTTCATGGCCAATGCCGGCGGTTGCTGGGACAACGGCAAGAAGATTGTTGAAGTTGACCTGAAGATGAAAAACACTCCGTTGCATGAAGCCGCCGTTGTCGGCGACACCGTCGGCGATCCCTTCAAAGATACGTCTTCCGTTTCTTTGAACCCGGTCATTAAGTTTACAACCCTGTTCGGATTATTAGCCACGGAAATCGCCGTGACCATGACCAACAAGAGTTTAAAGACAGGTTTGGCAGTGACTTTCTTGCTGATCGCTTTAATATTCGTATATCGTTCGTTCTACAGTATGCGAATTTCTGATGAGAAACTTGGTGAATAATTAAACTTTAAGATTTAAAAAAAGGCGTCCCTGAAAAGGGGCGCCTTTTTTATTGCATCGTAAAATATCTGAAAATTATTCTTGAATATCAGTTTACAGGAAACATATCCCTGAGCATCATTTCAGTTCCAAAGTAAGGATTATTCAGGGTGTTGGTTCTGTTGTCCTTACAGGATAACATTTTACTTAAAAAGATGACTTCTCTTTCGTCCAGAGGCAGGTCAGCATCGCCTGCAATATAATATAGATCATTAAAAATTCCTGATATCTTGGGAACAACAACAGGAAAGACTTCTTTCAGCGTATTGTAATTTATGACTTGGGCATCAGGTATGGGGCGGTAGGACCACTGTGTGAAGATGCCCCCCTTGTTCAAGGCCTTTTTGACAAGCCTGTAAAACTCAAGCGTGTATAGATTGCTGGAGTATATGATGGAGGGATGTTCGATATCCATGATAATTAAATCATATTGTCGGGGGGTTCCGAGGAGGTATTGGTAACCATCGTTAAATATAAGTTGGACTTTTGAATTTTCCAGTACATGGTTGTTAAACTCATTGAAATACCTTGTTGCCTTCGGCATGACCGGATTGATTTCCACCACGTCAACGGTTTGTACTTTCGGACTCTTTGCAATTTCATTGAGTGTAAACCCGCATCCCAAACCGATATTTAAAACTGTCATGTTTTCTTTGTCCAGAGCGTCGATGGAAGTGTGGACAAAATTGATCTCACTAACTTGTTTTTCTTTCAATCCGCTGGTCGAGCATTGAATTCTTGTTTCAATATAAAGATGCCGGTGTTGCTCATTATTTAAAACTTCATCAAAAACGCTTAATTCTCCAAACGGCGTGTGAGAGAAGAATTTTTTTTCTCTGATGTTCACTTTTTGAAAATATTTCGAATCCTTTTTATCGGCGAAAAGAAGGTTGTCTTTGGGGATGTATTTTTCTTTGTTTTCCCGGCTTGAATAAATGGAAGCGCCACTGTTCAGCGGATTGATCAGAAGATAAAAAATAAATAAGGCGGCGACGAAGGAAGCGGCTAATATAATAAACTTTTTATTTCTCTGAAACGAAATCAGTAAAGAGATGGTTAAATTGAGGAACACAGAGAAGAAGATGAGCGTTTTAATACCGAAAAAGGGAATAAAAAGGAATCCGCTGAGCAATGCTCCCATAACGGCCCCGAAAACATCTAAACTGTAAATGACGCCGATTTTTTGGGGCAGCTGTTCGATGTTGTCAATGGATACAACAATAATTGCCGGAAACACCATCCCCATTAAGACCGTTGGCAGAATCAGATAGATAAAGCTGATCATTAATTTGTTCATTAGCAGCATGGAAACGGAATTCCCGAACAGGGGATACAGGAGGTTGAAAAGCGAGGGAACAAGGTCATAATGAGGGAAAACAATGGATGCGTAAAGCGCGATAAGAACCTGTGACACAAAAATAAAATTCTTCTTGTCAGCAATTTTTTTTTCAAATTTCCCGAAAATAAGGCTGCCCAACCCGATTCCAAAAAGAAAAATGGCAATGACGCTTGAAGCAGTAATCGTACTTTCATTAAAAAAATAATACAAAACTTTCGTAGCCACTATTTCATAGGAAAGGCTGACAAATCCTGCCAGGAAAGCTATAAGCAGCAGAAGAGGATACGTCGGGTAAGTTCTGTTTTGGGTGTTTTCACATGTCATGGATTTGAAGTTCATTAACGGGTTCATGAAATGAACCGATGCCTTTCCTCCATCATCATTTGGATGATGATGCAATGCAATTTTTTCAAGACTGATTATCTATAAAAATGTAAATTTTACTGTGTGTGCAAACTTCATAATATTTCTTTGCTATTTTTCCTTTAACGTCCAGCACGTCCGGCTGAACCTTATGAATGATAGCTTCGCGGATCGCAATCCGTTGGTAGTTTCCGTTTAATAAAGGCACCTTTCCTGAATACAATTTTACACGATCATCGTTTTCTGATGAGAAGATATATGTTTGCAGGTTAATTTCTTTATTCAGCTTGTGGAAGCCTTCCTCATTGAGCTCAATGCCGTTAACGTTGTAACGGTAAGTTGACTCATCGAAGGTTGAATCACTCATATCTTCCGCTTCACTTTCAAAAACGAATAAATTAAAAACATCAATTTGACTTTTAAAAATCTTCCGGAGAAATTTGTCGCAACTCGACAGACGATCCGCCTGGTTGATCGCCTGGGAAATCATAATTCGGGAATCTCCGTCAAATAAAAACGTCGGTGGACCATCAGAAAAGCAAATGCCAATGCCCAGCTCCAGTTGTGGCAGGTTGTTTTCTTTATTTTTTTCATTGTAGTGCTGTACGATTTGCAGAATTCTAATTGCCAGTCCGCATGCCCGGGCGACACTGTAGTTTGCCTGTTCGGCGCCTTCGCTTTCAAAGATTGACAAAATGATGGCATCCCCTTCAATAAATACTTTTGATGCTCCATACTCTGAAAGCACGGAGGAGATAGGGTCAAAAAAATTCAGACTGAAGTATGACGCGGGATTCAAATTTTTCTTTCTCATCGTGTTGTTGATGGCCATGGAGCCGCGAATATCCGCCTTGATAATCACGTGATTCGCAATGGGCTTTTGTTCTTGAACTTTTTCATCGGGGAGGAGAAACTCATAGAGTGAATGATTCTCCCGTGATAATAAAATCACTTTTTCTTCCGTTACCAGATTGATGGAGTCCATGGCTTCTTTGATTATATAAAAATTATATAAATCTCTGTGGTATCTTGCATAGTGATTGAGGAAGCTGATTAAATACAGCTTTTTCTCTTTGGATGTGCACCTTCTGATGCGCTTGAGTGTTTGCAGAAGCGGCTCCATTGTAAAATCGTTACCGTAAAGCGCTTTGAAACGTTTCTGCTGAACTCTCATCGATACTCTGGACCAGAAGTTCACCAAAAATTCCCTTATTTGCCTTGGAGACATGGGGGGACAGTATTTTTCATAGACGGGTTTCATTTCAAAATCGGCAACAATTTGTCTAATGATACCGGACTTCTTAAATCTGCGATAAAAGAGATTCAGTAAGTATTTCTGAGTATTGATTTTCTCTCTCAAATTTTTCAGATTATCGTCTTTTGCGTTTTCCTTCCTGACTTTTTCATATTGCTCTGTGGAACCAAAATAATCGAGTAAACGGTTAATATTATCGAGTTCCATCATTAAAGAATCAAAATCATAATGTTGATCTTCAAACGTGCCATCAATGGCGCTTAATGTTTTTTCGTCTTTGTTCGTCGAGGCATCTTTGAAAAGGTCGCCGGAAAAATGAACTTGATTCAGTAAATCATATATCGTTGATTTAACACTTTTATAATTATCCGCATCCACCGATCTCTGACCCATGAGCATGTACTCTTCAATCAGGAAAAAATCGTCGTTGGGATTGTTGGTATGGAAGAAAGGATTCGATAAATAAAAATTCGGCAGAATGTCACGGGGCGAAAAGTGGGTTTCTCTCATGTTTCTTAAATTGGTCGCATTGGCATCCACAAGCAGATCGAATAATTCTTTGCTGGTCGAACGAATAATCTGATGATGACGCAGCTTAATCTCTGATAGTTTTTCTTTAATCATAAAAAGATCATTTTGATCGTGTTTTGCCGATATTTGATACATTCTAACCAGTGGTTCGATATGGTCCACAATGGATTTGTATTGTATTTTGATTTCTTCCATGAATAATTTGACTAGGGCGATCTGTGCCAGAAAATCGATCTGAACTTCAGAAGCAACCTTGGCTTTATTGATGCCATCAAGCAGAACGTCATTACAGACCCGCTTCAAGGCTTCTTTTTCAATTTCACACAAATCTTTTTTATAATCTTTGAAATAGTATTCAGTTTTGCTGTGCTTTACCATCAAAAGAAAAACCGTTTTTTTAAGGCAGTTGTAAACTTGAGAGCTGATATGCACATCAAAATGAATGTTATCGACGCCAAAAACAAGTCTGTTAAGCGAATAGTTCGCCCGGTAGCGCTTAAGGCAGAGGTTTTTAAGATGAGGTTTTTTGGCGACGAATTCAAAAATTTTACTCATGATAGCCTTTATTACGAAAAGGGTTACTATGCTTCATATCAACGAATACGTTCCTGCTCCCGTTGTATTACTTAACATGCAGAAAAAATTCTGCCGGATTTATGCAGCGTTCAGACGGAGGAATACCCCGTACAATATTTAAGCCTAAACCTTCTTTTATATTTTTATCTGCCAGATACACCATTTCACCGCGTTGCCAGTGACCATGACCTTCATCTGCAAGCAGTAAGACCAGCGGTAAGCTCCGTTCATTTTCATCAGGGTAATCCATGACCAGTCCAATACTCCCATCGCTCAATTCCACAACAGAGCCGATTGGATAAATTCCCATCATGTGAATGAAACGCTTTAGGAGAATTCTGTCAAAACTTTTCCCTGCCTCTTTCCACATTTTTTTCAGGACCGCGTCGGGTGTGAAAGGTTTGGGCCGATATACTCTGTCATTGGTCATCGCTTCATAGGCGTCGGCAATACGGAGAATCTTGCCGATCAGGCTCAAATGATCTGTGAACGTCGTTTGAGGATACCCGGACATATCCACATTCAAATGATGCTCATAAGGGCCGAGCAGAATTCTCGATCTTAGTGATGCATTGGCGTTTAACATAAGAATTTTTCTGACCCCGTTAACCGGGTGTGCCCTGATCAAATCCCATTCTCCGTTGGTTAACGCGTCATGTTTCAAAAGAACTTCTTTGGGGACATCCACCTTGCCCAGATCATGAAAAAGTCCGCAAATGGTTAAATGTTCAAGCATGATATCCGATAATTCGATATGCCTGCCCAGACAGGTTGCCAAAAGAGCGACATTCACGGAATGGGCGTAGGTATAATCATCGTAATCCCTGATGGTCGCCAAACCAATCATTAATGCTGAGTCGACCTGAACCATATCGACGATATTCTGGGCGATGCGTCTTGTTCTGCGGACGCCCACCACGCCTTGAGACACTCTGTTGGCGACTTCCTTGACCGCTTCAATTGCCAGAAAATAATTTTTACGGGCCTTTTCAAATTTTTGCGTTTCCAAATTTTCATCGTCATGCAGTGCGTCTTCGTTTTGTCGTGGTGATGCCTGAACCCATGAAAGATCATGTTTTTGAAGATTGTGTTCTAACCATTCAAGTGCGCTTTTATTTTTTATCGACTCATTCAGTAGCCGCGCAAAGGTGATCATGTTTTCGGCAGAAGCCTCACGAGACGATTTTGAAAAATTCAGGCTCCCGATGCCCCGCTTAGAGAAGAACTCCATCATCTTGTAAACGACAATCGCCGCGTTTCTTCGATACGGCAGTTTTTCTCCTCCAAGATGAAAGCGGCCTCGATATAGAAGCAGGCCCATATCTCCGTCAATGGTTAACTCGTTGAGTATATTCCTGAATAGTTCGACGCTGTTTTGAACCAGCTGATTATTATCCTGGTACAAGCGCACGGTGTTGATCATATGATAAAGAGCCCGTAGAAACTCATGTCCCAATCGTTCCGGAAGAGATTTTCGTTCAGACATGATCAATGTCCTCTCTTTTTATTCTGGGAAAATTCTTTTCCTGCTTTCCGGGCGATACCACGCAAACCGGGGTAAAAACTCCGACCCAGCGATTCGATTATTTTTTGAGCCTCGGGCAATTTCAGAGCGACCAGTGCCAGCGCAGCGCCTTCACAATAAGCTGGTTTTTTCAAACCGATGGTCCACTTTTGTCGCAGCAGAGTGTTACTGAGAAAAGAGACAGAGCGCAGGGACCCGCATTTCCCCAGTGTTTTAAGGCATTCAAGAACGTGTTCATTTTGTGAAGCGGTGAATTTTTTATTTTGAATATAATGAATTAAAAGATTTTCCGCTATTTCATTTCTGGACTGGGCCATGTGTGTCAAGAGGATCTGGCGCACCGCAGGATCCGGATCATCAATGAATTCGAACATCGCCGGAATCTGATTGCCATGTGACAGTGCCATTTCTTTAAGCGCCATACGGCGGACGGTTGTTGAGGAACGACGCGCCAGTTTCATTAAGAATTTAAAAGCACCGTCTCCTTCTATTCTGGAAAGAATAAAGACAAGTTTTTCAGCGATGCTATCATTCCGATCATGGACAAGCGATTCCAGACAGCTTAAGTCCTGATGGGCAAGGTTTACAACAATCTCGTTAACCGTTTTTTCAAGTTGAGACGGCTGTCCCAATAGCAGGAAATGCATTAAAGTGGGCACAGCCTTTGGACGAAGGTGTTGGAGAATCCTCCGGATTGCTTCGATCTGCCTTGCATTCAATTGACTCCAGGTGTTTTCAAGTGGCTTTAGGCACCTGGAATCAGAAGAAAGTTCTGTGTAAAAAGATTCAATCAGACGGTCTGCCGGAGCGGTCAAATTTCCACCTTCGACTATTTTACGTAATCCATCAAGAATGATGGATGCGGATTCCAAGTTTTGATTTTGATAGGAGGCTTCAAACTCTTCTGACAGAACGCCCAGCACAATATTGAAGTCACCTTCTTCTTGAACCTGGAGAAGCATATCCAGCAACATGTTCAAGTGATCTGATTCGGATAATATCTCCTCCCGGGAAATCATTTCTTGTAATTCAATTTTTTCCGACGACGTCAGCAGAAAATCGTCGGGGTTGATGGGAGAGATTTCGGATCCTTCATCCTCTGCGGGAACATCGGACGGTATTTTTTTTTCTTCGGCATCAGCTGGCGGGTTGTCCTGAGCATGCATGGCATCCCATTCGGCAATACTTTCAACGCAGTCGATTGCCTGTTCTGACACAAAGTCGTCGGCTTGATATAAAACATGATCAAAATGAGCTTCCCAGAGAGCGGTGACGATGTCCCCTTCCGGCTCTTTAGTCAAGACGGAGTATTTATTGATGATGGATAGTAAATCGCGCGTTTCTTCCAGTCTTAATCCTTCCGTGAGTTCTATCCATCGTATGCCATCCCGAAAAAGCGTAAAAGGAAGTGTGCCTTCTTCAAAAGATCCTTTGTGAACCTCTATCCCCAGAAAAAGCACCCGATTCTTCTCAACTTCAATGCGGATATCACCCCGTTGACGTATCTGAGATACCAGCATTTCTTGTAATTGTTCGATGGAGTGCGAGCTGATACTGTGGCCTTCAGGATACAAGGATACATTTTTACACGTCAGCAAAAGATAGGCGAACAGTTTTTTAGCGTCATCGGATTGCTGGATCAACGATATTTCCTCGCGTCCATTAAGTGTTAAACAGTACGTTCATCACGGTATTTTTTACAGATCACAAATAACGATCCTGTTAATCAGCGACAGTAGCCGCGACTTTGAGTTAGCTCCAGCGCTTTACAGAAGCCCAATGAACAGGCTTTCTTCAAGTCGCTGCACCCTTCTTTGTTTTTTTCCTGGAGCAAATAAGCAAGCCCTCGATTATTATAGGCGTTTGCGTTATTGGGCTCGATCTTTATGGCCCTGTTAAAATCTTCAATCGCCAGTTTGTAATTTTTTTGTTTATTATAAACAATGCCTCTTTTATTGTAAACTTCTGCAAAATCGGGTTTGAGACGAATCGCCTCGCTGAAATCATGAAGCGCTTCCTGATACTGACCCAGGTTATGATAAATCGTTCCCCGGTTGTAATAGGCTAAAACAAAATCAGGTTGTAAACGGATCGCTGTATTGAAATCGTCGAGCGCCAGCTTATTGTCCCCCAGGTTCTTATAAGCTACTCCCCGTTGATTATAACTTTCAGCATAATCCGGCTGAGTTTTGATAGCCTCATTGATCAAAGCCATCGCTTTTTTGGGGTCGGTATATTGTTTGCCATCCCATAAAAGATTCGCCTCGTTGATTAAATCGTCCGCATTTTTCGACGCTTTTGAACAGGAGCAGATCAAAGCCAAAATAAGAAAAATAAAAACAATCGTTTTTTGCATAACAGCCTCCAGTGGTTATGATTAGAAATGTTCTGTATCATAATTATTAAGAAAAATTAATTAATAATTTTCGAACAAATTTCTCTTTAAAAATATAAAATCTTCATATATGTAAACAGATTATGGTCAAATGTATATTCAGTTTTGATTAATGATGAGGAGGATCTGTAATGAAAATGAAGAGTATTCAAATAATGATTTTTTTGTTGTTTTTTATCCTGTTGGGCAGCCATGGGTGGGCGGAAGAATGGATATCCTATGATGCGCCAAAAACGGGGACCAGATACTTTGAAAAAAATAGCATTCAAAACGTGGATAAGAATATTGTCAGAGTGTGGACCATAAAAGTCTACACCAGGGAAGGGAAAGCTCAAGATTACTTCATGCTGAAACAAAAAAATCAAGCACCTGAAAGCCCGGAGATGTTGCATTTGAGTTCTCTATCCGTTGATCTGGATTGCAAAAAAAATAAATTTAAAATTACCGCTTTTACGATTTACGATAAAGAGAAGAAGGCTTTATTTTCTGCTCCGGCATCTATGTTCCAATGGGATGATGTCGTTGGTGATGCATCTTCCGGAAAGCTAAAGCGTAAGGTTTGTAAATAATAATATCAACAGTCAAAAAATATTTTAAAAATCTGATTTGGTAAGATATTGATTTGCGTGTGCAGTTTTGATCGGATATCGGTATAGATCGTAAACAACATTTTTCATAAGCTCAAAGCTGTTTACAAATTGACCTTTAAATGTATAGAATAAGGGCTGCATTTAAACCATCATACTCCTAAATTTTCGGCAATTATAACATATAAAAATACGTTAATAAAATAATAATATCAATATGTTATAAGTATTTCAGGGACGACTATTTATAAGTTCAGGCGGGGGTGATTTTAAAAAACAAAGAGGATCCAAAACGCAATATGAGTATGAGGCGATTTATATTCAGCATTTACCCCGTTTACGTCGAATCCCATGGCTTGTAGTGCAGGCTGGCATAAAATTAAATGCTGAAAAAGTTTATGCTTCTAATGTTCTCTGATCGACTGAATTTGGGGTAAAATAAATATCTTGGTTAGCGCTTTCTGTTCATGGGTCCACGGTGGTGGGGCTGTCTTATCTGCCGATAGCCATTTTCACGCAACGTTTGTTCTGTTATTTAAGGTCAGTGCAGCCAGTATTTCATAATGAATTGACAAAGAAGACTCTTGTCTATATGTTTTCCCGCGATTAAAAAGAAAGCCGGCAGCATGGCATCGCTTTTTCCTATTTGGCACAAATCTTTTTATGATTCCGGAGCAAGAGAGATATGTCGTTAATCGAAATGAAAAACGTTACCAAGGATTATCATTTGGGTGAAACCGTCGTCCACGCCTTAAGAGGAATCAATCTGCAAATCGATAAAAAAGAATTTGTGGCCGTCTGGGGTCCTTCCGGTTCCGGGAAGACAACTCTCCTGAATTTGATCGGCGCTATCGATGATCCATCAACGGGTGAACTGACCATTGCCGGCAAGAATGTCCGGCTATTGACCGATGATCAGAAAAGCGAACATCGTAATGAGACAATCGGTTTTATCTTTCAGGGTTTTAACCTGGTACCGGTTTTATCCGCTCTGGAAAACGTTATGCTTCCTCTGCAGATCAGGGGAACGTCCGCGGCAGAAGCAAAAAAGCAGGCCATCATGCGTTTGGAAGAGGTCGGGATAAGTGAACTGGCATACAACCGTCCGGCCAAAATGTCCGGGGGTCAGCAACAGCGCGTGTCCATCGCCCGTGCGCTGGTCAACAATCCTTCGCTGGTCATTGCCGATGAACCAACAGCCAATCTGGACTCCGAAACGGCGAGAATGGTTATCGACATCATGCGGGCATTGAATGAGAAGGATGAAATAACCTTTATCTTTTCCACTCATGACCAGAGGCTTCTGGATAAAGTCAAACGATTGATTCGTCTGGAGGACGGGAAGATAGTCAACGGAGCATACGGCTGATGAAGTGGATGAAGCTGGCTTTCAGGAACGTTTTAAGAAATAAGCGGCGCTCTCTGGTCACGATTTTTGCCATCGGCATTGGTTTTGCGGCTATCAGTCTTTATTATGGTTACATCCATTATGTGTACTGGGCGCTGAAAGTCACGGCCATCCATGGTGAGGGGCTTGGCCACCTGAGAATTAATAAAGCCGGTTGGCATGAGAAAGGAAAGCTGGAACCGGAAAATATATGTTTTCCCGTGAAGAAACTGAAAAAGTTCTCAAACTGCTTGCCGAAGAAAAAGATGTCGTATTATCCTCTCCGCAGATTCAGGTTACCGGCATGGTGACCAACGGAGTAACGTCTACTGTATTTATCGCCCAGGGGGTAGTTCCCAGAGATGATAAAGCCATCCAGGGCGAATGGGCTGAGTTTTTCCCGGTCAAGGGTCAGAAACTGAGCGAGGAGAAACAATATGGTGTGGAAATGGCTAAAGACCTGGCCCGGTATCTCAACCTTTCCCCAGGCATGGATGGTGTGGTGATGGCGCCGACCATAGACGGCCAGATGAACGCGATGGATATACAGGTGAACGCCGTTTATGACACGGCAAATGATATGTCCAACGACAAATTTATACGATTCAATTTTGATTTTGCCCAATCTTTGCTCAATACCCGGTCAGCGGAACGTATTGTGGTGCTGCTGAAGCACTGGAAAGACACGGAAAGAATGCGCACCCTTCTTTCCAAAAAACTCAACGCGGCAGGTGTCGCTTGCGAAATTAGGACGTGGGTGGAACTTTCCATGGTCTATTCAAAAATTAAAGCCTACCTTGATACAATCTTTATGTTTCTTTTTTCTATTGTTCTGGTTATCGTTATCATGACCACAGTGAATACGATGAGCATGGCGATCATGGAAAGAACAAAGGAAATTGGAACGCTGCGGGCGCTGGGCTTAAAATTCAGAGGGGTGTCGGTTCTTTTTGCCCTGGAGGGCGCTTTTCTCGGACTCTTCGGAAGTATAGTCGGCATGATCTTGCATACCGTCGTGTGGGCGATCATCAGAATTTATCCGCCCCATTATACGCCTCCGGGATTTTCATTATCCGTGCCGCTTTACGTGAGTATGGTGCCTTCCATGCTGTTTTTTTTGATGTGCAGTCTGGTTCTCCTGTCAATGGTTGCGTCAATCATTCCTGCACGGGGGGCTGCCAGGAAAAATATCGTAGATGCCCTGGGACATGTTTAAGACTCTTTCGCTTTCTTGGGCTAACTCGGTTGGTCTTAATATCGGCTTGCTTGACGGATCAGTGATATGCCTGCGGAGCCTCCTTCTTGCGGCCGCATGATCCTTCGAAGACATAAGAGCACGAGATATTTTAAGGAGAAAATAATGGGTCAAAGCATTCATAGACGATTCTTGATTTTATGGGGATTGATCACTATTGTTTTTTTGAGCGTTTATATCATGATTGCAGAGGCGCAGATGAGTCATCAGGAGATGTTGCAAAAAGCTGACGAAGCCCGGGGCAATTATGATGGCATTGAGTGGAACGTTGTCATGGATTCCATCGAGAAGGGTCGCAGACAGTTACGGCAGATGCAGGTCACTGCCAGAGGGTATGATGCTCTTGTGGAAACGGTTTCTCCAAGTAATGTGAAGGGAGAGCGATTTTTAATGAGAGATCGCAATATGTGGTTTGCCAAACCCGGTCTTTCCAAACCGGTTCCTGTTTCCCCGAGGCAAAAACTGATGGGTACTGCTGCCAATGGTGATATCGCCTCAACCAATTATTCAGGGGAGTACAGAATTGTAAGTGTGGAGAACGCTACGCTGAACCATGAACCCTGTCTTATGATGAGCCTGAAGGCGGTGAACAACAGAACTACCTATGACCGGATTCAATACTGGATATCCAGAGAACGCATCGTCGGGCTGAAAGCGGAATTTTATACCGTGTCCGGTAAAATGTTTAAATCGGCGGAATTCGAATATAAAAACAAGGTGAATATTGATGGAAGCCCGAGAGAGTTTATTTCCAAAATGGTTATTACGAGCGCGTTGGTCAAGGATGATGTGACTACACTGCAATACAGCAAACCTTTATTGAAAAAAGTTCCGGATTCCATATTCAATGTCAATCTGCTGACCAAGTAATATTATGCTATGCAAAAAACTGATGATTCAATGTAAAATAAAAATGACTCTGGTTTCATCAAAGGGGGAGGCGTCTATTGTTAAAAGATTATCGATATGCGCTGATTAACCGTATTCTCGGTTCCCTCTACTATGTTATTCGGGCCTACAGCAGGACTTTTCGTCTTACCGTAGAAAACGAAAAGCCGTGGATGGAGCACCTGCAAAAGGGTGGCAGGGTTTTAATCTGCTGCTGGCACCAGCAGTTTTTTTCGGCAATCTATTATTTCAAAACCTATGCTCCCTATCACCCCGCCCTGATGATCAGCAAGAGTAAGGACGGAGATATCATTGCCGATATTGCTGGGAAAACCGGCTGGCATACCGTGAGGGGGTCTTCATCGCGGGCCGGGGGGCAGGCCTTAAGAGAAATGATTGATCACATGAAGCAATACGGTTTTTCCGGCCACGTTTTAGACGGACCCAGAGGTCCTGCCGGTGTCGTGAAAGCCGGGGTGATCAGCCTGGCCAGGGCAACCGGAGCCGTTATCGTTCCGTTTTATGTGTCTGCCGACCGGGCGTGGTACTTTAACAGCTGGGACCGGTTCATGTTGCCGAAACCCTTTGCGCGCGTCACTTTACGTTATGGTGAAATGCTGGATGTAGCGTCGGCGAAAAATGATGAAGATTTTGAATTGCAACGACTCCGCCTTCAGAACATCATGGAAACCGGCTTGATCAAATAGCCTCCATCTGATTGATCAACCTGCTTTGACAGAAGCTGAAGCGTGTTTGCCACGCGTTTTGAGAATCATGTGATTCATGGTTCGATTTCCAGCCTTCCGGCCAGGCACATCTATTTCGAATATCTTATGATGGGATCTACCCGGGAGGCTCTTATATTCGGTAAAAAAGCGACAGAGCAAAGGGTCAGAGGATTGCCTTTCGGGAATAATGATATCTGTTACAAATTTGTCATTTCCTGGCGTCCGGTAATATTTCTAAACCAGAAGCAACGAACAGGCGGCCAGGGCAAGCATGGCGAGCGTCGTGATATCCATACCGAGTACAGGAATGAAAATCAAACTGCCAAGCAGGGAACCGATACATCCGCCGATAAGATCAGCGGCGTACAACGGCGAAACGGCCTCTTCCTGGTGATCAATCTCATGAAGACTGGCATAGGCGAAAATGCCGGCAACGAGAAGACCGGTTGCGGCCAGAATAAGTGATATCTGCTCAATACCGGCGGAGTTGCTTCTCAACAAATGAATTTCTGTGAATGCACATAAAAGACAAAATCCGATGATCATCCCTCCGCCGGATAAACGACGGAATGATACGTTCGTGACTGGTTGCGACATTGCTTTTTTTATGATCAACGCACCGAGCGCAAGACCTGCCATGAAGCTCATCAGAAGAACGCCGATATCCTGATAGAGCACGCCATGTTTGACCTGATAATAAAGGATGAGGACGCTTTCCATGACCATACCGATGAAGCCTGCCACGGCAACCAGTAAAATGCGCCGGAGTTTTGTATGAAACCTGCTCAAAAGAAAACAAACGGGAAGGCCGAGCCATAGCCATGCGGAGGGCGGCTTAAAAAATACACTCCTGATGATTGACGGGAAATCGACCAACGCAAGACGCGGGAAAAATTTAGATAACCAAATCATAAAGGTGTATTGATAGCAAACCGGTCTGGTGTCGGTATTGGGCGATGCCGTTTCTTTTTGCAGCAAATCCCTGATTTCAAAAAATCTATCGTTTGTTAAAATGTATTGAATGAAGCTTTGTGAAATAAATTTTGTTTTAATCATCAAGTCCTCAAACCTGTGAGACATGATTTCCGGCGAACGCGGCAGCGGCGAACGTGATGCCGTAACAACATTAATGGTTCCCGGAAGAAACAAGACGTCGGGGAAAACGGATTGCAACGCATGATAAATACTAGCGTTACGTTTGGTAAGCGGTATGGTCCACAGATTTTCAGCCGTTCGCAGCCTGAATCCCAGAATGCCTCCCGGATTTAATTTAGCGGCACATTGCTCAAAAAATTCCCTCGTATAGAAACGATTCGACTGTCCTGATGACGGTTCAGGCATGCTGAGCAGGATAAGGTCATATTTGAGGCTATTTTTAAGATAATTTCTCGGGTCGGCAAAGATAATCCTTACGTTCGGCTCTTTCAGCGATGTGCGGATGTCATGAGGAAGATGTTTGGTCACACTCTGCAGCATGACGGGATTGAGTTCCACATAGTCTATTCTCTTCGGATGGTACTTCTCAATTTCCTTGACGAGGCCTTCAATGCCTCCGCCCAGAACCAGTACATCTTGTGGATGGGGATGCTGGAGCGCGACCAGATGACAGAAGTATTCGGCATCCGTTCCCTCTGTTTCAAACGCCAGGGCATCATTTTCAAAAATGGATATCTGATGATATGATTGCGTTACAGTAATCCGTCCATAGGGTGAATCAATGCTTTCCAGAAGATTCGGGTGATTCCACCGGGTCATCCATGGATCCAGATCATTGGCCTTCCACAGCAGTGCCACAAATATACAAATTAAAACAATTGCCGCAGTGCGCAGAAGTGATGCTTTCAAACTCTTTAATATGATGATAGGAACGATCAATGAAAAAAGAGCGCATAAAAGGGCTGTGGGAAAGTTTTTTATGCCCCACATGATCAGGAGGGTGGAGAGCAGTCCGCCGATGAATCCTCCCGCGCTTTCAATCGCATAAGCCTGGGCGAGCGTTTTGTTTCGACGCACATAGGCTTTGGCGGTCCACTGGAATAGCAAACCGGACAGTAATCCGGCGGGAAGTAAAGCCATAACGATAACGGATAATTGCTGGAAGAAATTAAGATAGGTGCCGGGTAAATCACTGAAGACTAGACGGCTGGAGCGGATAAACATGATATCCAGCGGGATGACGATTCCAAAGCCAATAAACAATATGGCTATCCGGCGAGGGGAAGGAAAGTGCCTCCGGCGCCCGATGACGGCGCCCGCGGCTGTCCAGAACAGCCATATTCCCAGCGCCAGCAGGTAAACCAGTTCCACCCCGAAGAAAGCAACATTTAATTCCCGAAGCAGTACAACCTGTCCCAGGATGGAGATGATTCCGATAGCGACAAGCGTGATGTTCATAGGATTATTTAAATTCAGATTCGTTGAATACGATAGCCTGAAACGTTGAAAACTGCGCTCCTTTTTTCCAGCATCCCGTATTCAGACCGGCCTTCTGGCAGAGATGATCAAGCATTTCTTCTCGACTCCATCCCTGTTCCGTTGCCACCTGCGGGAGAAAAACAGCGGAGCGTCCGTCTTTGCTCAATAAGACACCATCCCGGCCCGTAAGGATGTCGGAAGCGTTGCCTATTTTCTGCATCGGGGTCAGTACGGAAATCTCGATTTCAATATCTTTCAGCTCTCCCGCCGTCAGGGGACTGAAGCGCCTGTCATTAAACGCCGCCTGAATGGCCATGGTTCCGACAATTTTTCCCAGCGGTTCATCGGCAATCATATGGCCGATGCAGCCGCGAAGCTCACCGTGTTTTTTCAGCGTGACGAAAACGCCCCGCGGCTGTTGAAGATTTTTTGAGAAGTTGCCGGTTGCGGGGAGGGTATCTGTCGTTAACAAACGGGTGATCGTTTCTCTGGCGAACGTCAACAAGGTTTTCTTGTCGTCGGATGTCAGCTGTGACGATGCCGGTGCGGGCATGGACTTTTTTTGAGACGGCAAAGCCGTTTCCTTTTTATGGCCGTCTGCAGCCAGTACAACAGCGCCATAGCCGACAACCCGTGAGCGTTCGCCGATGGATACATCTCCCGAATTCGCATAACGAATAATCTTGCCACGCGAGGCGCCCATGGATTTGGCCGCTGCCATCGCTGCCATGATCGGGGCTTCGCCGCAGGCACATGTGGAGAGATTGGGGACGTTTTTGTTCATATTCTTTTCGATGATTTTATGAAACGCCACCGGGTCCAGTGTGGTTATGGCTTCGAGCGTTTGCTGATCGACCCTGTTGGCGTCTGCTTGGGAAGGATAGTGGGAAAGGTCGGAACTGGCGACAATCAGCGCTTTCTTATTTTTCAACACCCTGGCCAGCGCCTGGCCGAACCGGATGCATATGTAAGGATCCTGTGAAGCTACGACGATGGGGACAATCCTGGCCTGGGGGAAAATAACCTGAATGAACGGAACCAACACTTCCAGGGAATGTTCAGTCTCGTGGGCAGATCGATCCAGCGTGCTATCCGTGGGCGATTCTTTAATCAGCGCAGCTACAATGCTCTTGTCAATTGAGACGGTACCCAGAGGTGTACGGAAACCGTTACCCGGATAAATGGCGGCGCCTTGCAGATGAGGGCTTGTATGGTTTGTTCCCAAAATAATAACGACGTCATAATGATGGCCGCGGACCTGGTTAAATCCGTCGGCGCAAATGGGGCCGGAGTAGATATAGCCGGCATGGGGGACAATGATAGCCACCGGCTTTTCAACTTGAGCAGGGATCGCGTCCTGGAGAAATTTTTCGATGGCCAGCCGGAGTCTGGTTGGGGATTCCGAATAGAACTTTCCGGCAACAACGGGTTCGCGTACATCCGAATCGGCTACCTTGTTTGCCTGACAGGCCGTCGCCAGAAAAAGACCGATGATCATTATCACATAACTTAATTTTAATATTTTCATTTTTTATACTCCAGGCTACGCCCATACGCCGGCAATTTTTTGCTTGCAGAAATTACAACGTCCGTTTTTCATGTTTACGGCGTTAATAAAAAAACCCTGTCGTTCAATAATAACTTTTCTGCATTTCGGACAGTAGGTGTTATTTCCGGGATGCCCGGGCACATTCCCTACGTAAGGATAATGCATTCCTTTACTCATGGCCATATTATAAGCGCGTTCCAGCGCAGCCACCGGTGTCGGCGGAAGGTTCAGCAACTGGTAGTCGGGATGAAAACGCGTGAAATGAACCGGAACATCAGGTCCCACTTCACCCAAAATCCAATCAATCAACCCCTCCATCATCTTATCGGAGTCATTCAATGTCGGTACAACCAGATTCACAATTTCCAGATGAACACCGCTTTTGGAAACCTGTTTGATGCTCCGGAGAACCGGTTGCAGTTTCGCCCCGCACGCGGACCGGTAAAAGTTGTCGCTGTATCCCTTCAGATCAATTTTAATCGCGCCAAGCACCTCGCACATTTCCCTTAATGGTTCTTCGGTCATAAAGCCGCAACTGATCAACGCACAGCGAATGCCCCGTTTTTTTGCGGCACGGGCGATGTCCGTCAGATATTCCGTGAAAACGGTCGGCTCATTGTACGTAAACGCAATGACAGGCGCTTTGCTTGTGTGAGCGGCTGTGACGATTTGGCCCGGGCGCGTAAAGGCAACCCGATGATCTTCAGGAGATGATTGGGATATTTGCCAGTTCTGACAGAATTTACACTTCAGTACACATCCGGCAGTGGCCAGAGAAAATGCTGCGGATCCCGGCAGGTAATGGTAAAGGGGTTTTTTTTCAATCGGGTCGATATGAACAGAGATGGGACGACCATACACAAGACTGCGCAGTTCTCCATTGACATTTATGCGTGTCCGGCACCTTCCCCGTTGACCGTTTGAGATGACGCAACCGTTGGCGCAAAGAAGGCATTTGATGCTGGATTGGCCTTCCTTGTTGCCCCTGCCTTCAGATGGGATAGGGATCCAGTAACGGGCCTTGGGTGCTGATCGGATCATTTCATCCAGATACGTTTCTCCGAAGGCAAGCCCCGAATTTTCGCCGAGCAAAAACTTCTGCCAGCAGGGGGCGAACGTCATTGTTCCCAATCCACCGATGATGGGGAAAAGCTTTGCCCATGTGGCTAAAAAATCTCGTCTGGAAATCATGATGCCCTCAAGATTATTTTATCACAGATATGCGGATATGCCATGTTGACGTATAAGAATTATAGGGGTATTAACCGCGGGAAGTCAATGGTTATTGCATTTCACAGGAAAATTCCCATAGAGGATCCTGTAAAATACATTGACATCCAGGAGGAACTTACTTATATTTTCGGGCAAAGAGTAATATTTCGGAAGGTGAGGGATTCGTAAAGGAATCAATCATGATGTTTTTGGACAGAAAAACAATGGTCGAAAAAAGGAGGACGTTATGCCATTTGCATTAATGAAAAAAGTCATGTTGACAGGAGTCGGTCTTGCGTTGAAAACCCAGTCGGAAATGGAAGCTATCGCCAAAGATATCATTAAACAAACCAAAATGGGAGAAGAGGAAGGAAAAAAGTTCATTGCCGATATCATGAAAAAATATGACAAAGCCAAGACGGATATGGAAAAGAAAATCCAGAAGGGCATTGCCGACTATATGGCCAGCGCGGATATCGCCAGTAAACAGGAACTGAACGCTCTGAAGAAAGAGGTCAATAATTTGAAAAAAGCTCGCAAAAAATAGCGGCGGCTCATCATTATTTCCGGCCGGTAAAACAGGCCTTGATAAGAACGCATTGGGGATGTCCGTGAATGTTAAGTATCAGAAAAATAGGTGTTCTCGGCCGGACGTATCGGAATTTCAGCCGTTACCGCCAGATCCTGTCCATCCTGTTCAGGTACGGTTATGATGATATTGTAGAAAGACTGAAGATCGATCAGTATGTGGAGATCGGTCTTCAGATGATTTCCCGGCACAAACGCGAAAATGTTGAAAAGTTAAGCCGCGCGGTGCGGCTGCGCCTGCTTTTTGAGGAACTGGGGCCTACTTTTATCAAGTTTGCTCAAATTCTTTCCACAAGACCGGATATTATTCCGGCAGATGTCATCAAAGAGCTGGAAAAACTTCAGGATGACGTGCCCCCTTTTGCTTTTGCTGAAGTGCGGAAGATCATCGAGAAGGAACTGGAAAACAGCCTCGAAAGCATTTTTTCATCATTCGACGAAGTTCCCCTGGCCTCCGCGTCCATTGCTCAGGTTCACAAGGCAGTACTTCCTGACGGCGACGTTGTGGCTGTGAAAATCCAAAGACCCGGACTCCAGAAGATTATTGAAATCGATCTCGAGATCATGCTCCATCTGGCTACTTTGATGGAGAAGAATATTGAAGAGGTTTCTTTTCAGAAACCCACCCGGATCATCGAAGGGTTCGCACGGACTTTGGAAAGAGAGCTTGATTTCGGAACGGAAGCAGCCAACATGGAACGCGTGTCCGCCCAATTTCTGAATGACCCGACCATTTATATTCCCAAAGTCTATGCCGATTATTCAACGTCACACGTCCTGACCATGGAGTATATTGACGGCATCAAGGTTTCTGATAAAAAAAAGCTGGAAGCCGCCGGCATGGACCCGAAAATCATTACTGCCCGCGGTGCAGATTTCGTGATGAAACAGGTCTTTGAGTTTGGTTTCTTTCATGCCGACCCCCACCCGGGCAACGTTTTTGTGATGCCGGGTAACATCATTTGTCCCATCGATTTCGGTATGACCGGCAGCGTGGATAAAAAGCGAAGAGCACTTTTTATCGATGTTCTGGAAACGCTGGCCAGAAAAGATCCTGAGCGGTGCGCCCGGCTCATGTTGGAACTGGGTGAGTACGACGAAGAACCGAATATCGGGGTATTTGAAAAAGAGATTGAAGATTTTATGGGCAAGCATCTCTTTAAATCACTTAAAGAGATTGACTTGGCACGCTTGATTCAGGAGTTGCTGGACATTGCCACCAACAACAAAATCCGAATTCCGCCAGTCATTTTTTTGATGATTAAGGCATTTGCTGCGATGGAAGGCATTGCCCGCCTCCTGGATCCGGGTTTTGACATGATTGCTCATGCCGAGCCGTTTGTGATAAAAGTGAAAACTGAGCGATACCATCCGAAGCAACTTGCCGAGGACCTCTTGATGGCTGTTTCCGATTCTATGAATATTTTCAGGGCTCTTCCGGGAGAATTGCTTCAGGTGGCCCGGGTGATCCGTCAGAATAAACTGAACATGACGATGGATGTGCAAGGATTTGAAAATTTTAGGAAAACCATGGATCAGTTAAGCAACCGGCTGTCTTTTTCCATTGTCATTGCCGCTTTGGTTGTTGGATCGGCACTCCTCTTGGCATTCAGCACCCCTCCGCTGATCCTGGGGGTCTCCCTGATAGGCATCTTTGGGTTTTGTATAGCGGCTTTGCTGGGGGGCTGGCTGCTCATCGCTATCCTGAGAAAAGGGATGCTCTGATGGAGGAAGCGCACGTGGCAAAAAAGTATTTCAATACAATGGCGTAGACAAAAACCGATTGATTTATCATGAAGGAGTCATTATGAAAAAGCATGGATTGATCGTTTTTTTATGCTTGATTTTACTGGTCATTCCAGGATGTGAGAAGGGATCCACCGACTGGGTGAAGTTTAAAACAGATCAGGATGGAAACCGTTATTCATTTAGCAGAAGAAGCATAGAATCCGATTCTGAAAGACAGAGAGTGAAGGTGCTCATCAAAGAAGTCTACTCCGATGTTGGCAAAACGGTGGAATTGCAGTCCAGAATTAAAGATGGTTTGACGATTCAGGGATACGACAACCTTTCCTATAAAACCAGCGGGTATGAAATTGACTGCCGAAAAGGCAAAATAGCCGTGCTGGCGATCAATCATTATGACCAGTCCGGCAGGATCATTTATGCCGGCGCTGAAACCCGGGATAAACAGTGGTATGACATCCAACCGGATACGGTGGGTGATGCACTTCAACGGCAAGTCTGTCCTCATTAATCCGTTTGGTGTGTTTACGCAAATTGGATGAAAAGTAGCTTTCCATATGTGTCGAAACGGTCATTGAACTTCCCTTCTGCGTTTCACCGACAACACCGCTTCATCCATCATTCATAATTATCAACGCATCGTTTTGTAAAAAATATTGAAAATATTTTTAAAATATTTCTTGACAAAAATCTTTTTTTTTATTTATACTGACCAGTCAGTTTAAAACTTAAGAAATTTTGGATCGTACGATATGGAGGTGCGGAGATGGAATCGCCGCACGAACTAAAGGAGTTCTACTCCATGTATGCCTTCATCCAGGGATGCTACACATTGCGATTTGCCCTCAATTTTAGCCATTTCAATCCGCAAGCATTCCCGTGTTGGAACCCTTATTGAATTTCAGCCTTTGTGTCATTTGCTCTTGAGAAAAAATATATTTTCAACAGGAGATTGGGGCTATGCCAAAGATTGTTAATCATGATGAGTATCGTCAGGAAATGCTGGAAAAATGTTTTTATTTTTTCGGTCGCAAAGGCTATTCCAACGTCACCATGGAGGAAATCGGCGCGGAGTTGGGTGTATCAAAGGGTATCCTCTATCATTACTTCCCTTCAAAAGAGGGCGTGCTCAGCGAGTTGATCAAATGGGCCGGTGCAAAAAATATCAACGACTTTGTGCGCCAGGTTGATGCGCTTGAAAATGTTGAAGAACGCTTTGATGCGTTCATGGTTGTTCTGAGAGAAAGCGGCAAGTTTTATCAGAACATTATGCTTCTGGCGGTAGACAAGTACAGGACGTCGGATATCGAGCAGGTAACGGCGCTCTACAATCTTTTCACAGAAGGCTTTGTGAGTTTAATCTCTGAGACACTGCACATTTCACCGCAATTTGCCCGTTCCATTTTTATCTGTGTGGTCGGCATTATCTTTAATTCCCTGGCGGTCAATGACGTTAAAGAATACAAAAGCCAGTTAGACTTTTTCGAAGCTGTATTCAGACCGCTGGTTGTGGATGTTCCGGGCGATATCGATAAAGCCGTGCAGAAGTTTAAAGACATGTACATGAAATTTTTAATCAATTTAAAAGTTGTGCAAGATGATTCCTCCCAGGAAAAACTAAAAAATGCCGGGAAAGTGAATCAGACAACAAGATTAAAAAAAATAAAACCAGAGCAAAAAGGCAAAATGAACTCGAAAGAGTCAAAAAAGAAAGGGAGAATCGCATTAGTCGAATATAAAGCAATTAAAAACAACAGCCGGTAAAGGAGGAACCATGAACAAAACCCTGGATGAATTATTTGTTTATCCCAAAGAGTTGGTGGACGAGGAGTCAAAGCGTGTCATCCATCTGGTGCGGCAATGGGCTGACAGGGAGATTATCTCCAAGCGTCAGGAGTATCGGGAAAATTACGAAAAGCTTTTTATTGAAACCCGGAAGTCACTGAATCTCGCCATTGGTTTGCAACGCCTTACTTTACCGGAAGAACACGGCGGGTTTGGCTGGAACAATCCAGCCAGCACGCCGGGAATCGTTTCCGTCCTCACTGAAATCGGGCGAGCCGATGCCGCTATCGGCGTAGTATCCGCAATCAAATGTGTCGTTTTTGCCGCGATCAGTATGTTGCCTCATCTTGATAAGGGCCTGTGCGATGCACTGGCGCCCATCTACTGTGCTGAAGAATTAAAGACCCCCTCTCTTATCCTGCCCGGCGTTGGATCCGTCGGGCAGGACTCTCCTTTGTTTCTGGGGAGAGCCATTCTTGCCAGTGTTGAACCCGATGGCGATGGCTACGCGGTCCGCGGAAAAAATTTGAGACCTCTGAATAGCGGGTCGGTCGCGGATCTGTTCTGTGTGGTCTGTGCGGATTCACTGGGAAGACCTTGTGTCGCGATGGTTCCGGGTGATGATAAAAATATCGTGCGCGGCAAAATACTTCTTGAAACCGGTTTGAACGCTACCTCCAATGCGGATGTCACCTTCAACAATGTCCGCATACCAAAATCTTCTTTGATTGTCCGTGATGGCGTTGTCGAACAGATCTACACCTGGCTTAATCTGCTGATCGGCGGTGTCAGTGTCGGCTCGGGAATGAACTTCTTTGAAATCGTCAGTGACTGGGCGGAAACCAGAACCATCAAGGGTGGAACGACGATGAAGGAAAATCCCCTCTGCGCCTCGGTACTCGCCGATGTGGCTGACGAAATTTTCACGGCAAGATTGCTTCTCTATAATCTGGCACACATCATGTCCAAGCCGGATGACTGGGGATACAGCGGTTCACAGCGTGTTTATACGTTTTCGCAGATCATCGGTTCGCAGGTTCAGCAAAAAATCATGCGAGCCATCAACAGAGGAATGGAATTGATGGGATCGGCCGGTTATTCCAAAGAATGGCATGTTGAAAAACACTGGCGTGATATCAAGACCATACAGTCCTACCTTTGCGGAGTCGGCGCAGAGGCGCCGGTAAAAATGGATACGGCCCGGTTTTTCTTCGACTGCAAGGAAATATAATAGCAAGTTGCTTTCAACGATTAAATTGTTCAAAGCTTACTTGATATTATACCGGATGAATCAACATCCTGAGGTATGAAAGTTAATGAGTATAATAAGGAGATGAATTATGAAACACTTCGATGAATTTTCAAAATCAGAAGATTATATATCGCCGATGGATAAACATTTCCGCAGCGCACTTCGGAACTGGGCGGAAAAGGAAGTGATGCCGTTTAGGCGCCAGTACGATGAAGACTGGAAAGAGCATCGTATTATTGAACCGGCTTTTGATAAATTGATGGGCAATAAGGGCCTTGGAATCCAGAAAGCCCTGTTTCCACCGGAGCTGGGGGGCTGGGGAATCGGCCAGTCGGACTATGCCTTTACCGTCGCCTGCGCGCTGGCGGAAGAGGTCGGCAGGGCCGACACGGCCATGGCCGTGGCCTTTATGGTGACCTACTGGCCGCTTACGACGATTCTGGTCGAACCGCATGTCAACTGGCGACTGGCCAAAGAATTCGCGCCGATGTTTTGCGAAACAGACAAGGCGGTATTTGCGGCCAACGCCATGACAGAACCACAGGGTGGAGCGGATATTGAAAATCTGGAAATCACCGGAGGGAAAACGATCCGTACTGTTGCACGGCTCGATGGTGATGAATGGGTCATTAACGGCCATAAGCTGTGGCCGACCAACACCGGTGGCGTGGCCAAACTTTTTGTCGTGCCCTGCACGACGAAGCCCGGTTCTACCGATATCAACGATTTTGCACTGATATTTGTTCCTGCGGATGCCAAAGGCGTCACCCAGGGCGGTCCTTACGAAAAAGCCGGAATGGCCGCCGATAAAAACGGTGACATCTGGTTTGAAGATGTCAGGGTTCCCAGCTGGTACCGCGCTCATGGGCCGGGAAAGGATGCCCAGGTCTTTCGTGAAATCATTCCCTGGGGGTTGATGGGCAGCATGGGATTTATGTGCGGCGCCATGCTCAACCTCTACGAAATTCTCTATGATTTTGTTTCAACCAAAACCTATAAGAACAGGCCATTGAAAGAAGATGATTGTGTCGCCGGCATCATCGGTCGCATTGCCGGTGATATCGATATCTGCCGGATTCTGTCTTACGAAGCGGCCCGCATGGGAGACCGGCGCAACAAGCCTTACGGTTATCCGTTGTATTCAGATGAAGTGGTTTCCAAAATGCGTAACCTGAAAGATTTTGTTTCCGATAAGGCTGTGGATATTTTCGGCAAGGCCATGGATGTGCTGGGCGCATACGGTGCCGATCGCGAATATGACATCGAAAAACACTGGCGCGACATCAAAATTATTCAGTTATGGATGGGTGGTAAGCAGCTCTGTCAGATGGAAGCAGCCCGGTATTTCTTCAACTGCAAGACATTATAGGAGACAACATCATGGAAGAAGCCAATAAAGGAGTCATTGATTTAACCGACCGTGTGCTGAAGGAGTTGCTCAAAAAACCCGGTTTCAAGGACAATGTGCGCACCGTATTGCAGAATATTGACCCGGATTCCGGACGCAGGCTGGTACGCACCTTGATGTGGCAGGATACGGAGTTTTTTCTGGGGACCTTAGGTGCTGTTCCTGCTATCGTCAATGCGGTGGCGCAGGGAGTGGATGAGCTGCTCGTTCAGCTTAACGATAAATTTCCGCCGCAACTGCTCCATGATTTTATAAAGTCGATTGTTTTGTCGCTCGACAAGGCGACCCTGGAAAATATCGTCCGTAACGGGAAATTGCTGGGGACACAATTATGGGCCGTAGCGGAAGAAACCTATAATGAGCAGCATGCCGACAACAATACGGAGGGAAAAGACTATGGAAAATAATGCCGCAATGCCCGCCGCAAACGGAGTCATGAAAGAAGTGTTGAGCACTCCCTTCGTGAAAGATATAATTCGCAGTAATCTGCAGAATGTAAAACCGGACACGACGCATCCGTTGGTCAATGCGCTGATCTGGCAGGAACCGGAACTCATTCTATCGATTCTGGGGTCCTTGCCCCCCGTTGTCAATTCCTGTACCAGCGCGTTGACCACTTTGGGGAAACAGGTCAATGAAAACCTGACCCCGGCCTTGATTAGGGATTACCTGGTCGGAATTCTGAAAGATATAAACACCGATGAAATCAAAGCACTGGCTGATGCCTACATCACGCTGGGAAAAAATCTCTGGGAGGCTTCCCCCGAATTTAGGGCAGTTATCGGCGAAGCTCTGATGAAGGATGCTCCTCCCCTGATCGGGCAGGGGATCAACTCCGCCTGCCGCCTCGTCAATGAGGTCAGCAGGGAAGAGCCGCAGGTGGTGAGCCGCTTTGTTTCCGATATCGTGAAAAATATTGACGGCGAGGAATTTAAAAATGCAACCCATACCCTTGTCAACGCGTTCTGGGATCAGAAGCCGCCGTTGCTTTCCTGGGTGTGGCAGCTGGTACGTAAAAGAATGAAGAGAAAAAAATGACAGCAGGAATCATTTTTAAAGATCGGAAGAAGATTTTCTTTTAAACTCAAATGGAGGGATAGTCCATGATAAATGTTGAAAAACCGGCTCAACCTGATAGTACCGCTAATCTTACCGCCAATGTCGTCTGGAAGACAGTGAAAACTCCCGTGATCCGAAAGTTGGCGACAGCCGTTGTTCATGAGGCGCTGAAAGACTGGACAGGTGACAGTAAATTCAAGGCGCGGATGTCTTCAAGCGTGGAAAAGGCCATCGAAAGCGTTTTGTCGGTGGAAGTCCAATCCGACGGTAAAATCGGCCTTGAACTCGGGCAACTTCTTACCGGCTTCGCCAGAGGAATCAATGAGAAGTTCAAAGAGGGGCTGGACGTCGTGGATGATCCCCGTAACACGGCGATCAATGATTTTATTGTCAACACTGATTTTGGTGAACTCAAAGAACTGGTGGATCGATCCGAAGCGCCGGCCATTCAAAATATCAGCATTTTTCTTGAACGGATCTGGGAATACCCGGCCAAGATCGCTACCATCCTCGCCTCGCTTGTTTCCGCAGGGAATATTTCCATCAAGAGTATCAACCTGATTGTCAAGTCGCTGACGGATCGTCTCGGTCCCGATCTGACGTCCGACATTCTTCTTTCTGTCATCAGGGAACTCCACGGCAAAGAAGCGGGCAAGCTTGCCAATACGTTTTCAGAATTAATACGCCGTCTCCACACCGGAAGTTATCTTCTGGCCAAAGGCGGTACCCCACTTCTTGAAATCTATATGACCAACTTCCTGAAGGACGCGATCAGTGAAATAGATCCCGCAATCTTCACCAAGGCGCGTATCGCTTTGGCCGAAAGCGGCGAAACCATCGCCAAATCCCTTGCGGAAGCTCTGGGAGAGCACGAAAATATGCTTCTTGCTTCGCTGGCCGCCTACTCGTCTCTGGAAAATCCGAAAATCAGGGCTAAAGCCGCCAAGTTAGGTATTTATGAAGACAGTGATCAGGAAAAATATATCGAAGCGGCGGCAACGGGCATAACAGATCTGGACACGCAGGCGATGGCGGAAAACCTCAATGCTTTTCTGAAAATTCTCAACGATCTTCACGAAGCCCGACCGGAACTCTTCTCAACGCTCCTGCGCGGTTATGCGGATTCTGTGGATGAGGATGAACTGGAAAGAACGGCACGCTGGCTGATCCCGGAAGTGGTTGGCACCTTTAAGACAGCGGCGTCTGCGGCCATGCCTTACCTGATCAACGGATTCTGTGAAATAGTTCAATCGGATCCAAGTGAAGAAAACAGGAAGGCCATTGAAAACTTAAGATCGGTCATTCTGGCAAATGGAGGTGCATCATGATGAACGAATGGAAAGAAATCGCCGGCACCATAGAAAATGATTTTGTAAAGAAGTGGAAGGAAAGCGGCAAAGCCGTGGTGGGTTATTCCTGCACATATCTGCCTGATGAAATTCTTTACGCCGCGGACATTCTTCCCTACCGTTTGCGGGGCGCGGGAACAACCTCTTCTTCCATCGGCGACACATACTTTGGACCCGTGATCTGCAGTTTTCCCAAATGTATCCTGCAGCTTGCCGGGGAAGGACAGTTTAATTTTCTCGATGGTACCATCATTATACCGGGATGCGATTCTATGCGAAGACTGGATGAATGCTGGCGCAAGGCAGGCGAAGACTACCCGGGCACCGTGCCGGGATTCTTTCACTATTTCGGCGTTCCGCACAAAGTGTCCGATTACAGTCAGAGATGGTTTCATGAAGAAAGCAGGGTGCTGAAAGAGAAGCTCGAAAAGCATTTTAATGTGACCATCACGGATGACGCGCTCAGGGGCGCCATCCGTGTTTACAATGAAGCGAGAAGACTGCTTATGCAGCTGGATAAATTCCGGATGCAGGATGAACCGGTGATCAACGGCGAAGATGCGCTTGTGATTGTTTTGGCGGGCGCCGCGATGCCGCGTGATGAATTCAACAAAAAGCTTCGTCAAACCCTGTCGCAACTCGAGGCAAAAAAAGAAACCATCAAGGGGAAAAAGCGTCTGATGCTTGTGGGATCGGCAAACGATGATCCGGAGTTTGTAAAGGTGATCGAGGATTGCGGAGCGGTGATTGTGACCGATACGATGTGCTTCGGTTCCCGTTCATACAGCCACCTCACCGAGGAAAACGGTGATCCGTTGCTCGCCCTGTCCAAACGATATCTCAATCATGCCCATTGTCCCCGTATGTTCGGCTATTATAAGCAGAGGCTGAAATTTGTCATGGACAGAGCGAAAGAAGCGAAGGTGGATGGTGTCATTTTGCAGAACATCCGGTTTTGTGATCTGCACGGATCCGAACACGGAATTTTTGAAAGAGACCTGGAGAAGGAGGGCATTCCCTGCATGAGGATGGAGCGCGAGTATGGGCCGCTTACCGAATCGGGACGTGTCAAGATGAGGGTTGACGCATTTTTGGAAAGAATATCCTAAAAGGAGAATATGCCATGGAACAACAGGACAAAATCGCCATTGACGTTATCAAGAACATCGCCATTGATTCATCACGGGTACTGGCTGAAAGGCAGCGGGCGATAGACGCGTTAACGCTCTTCCGCGAAGCCGCTTTACCGGCTTTGAAGGAGATCGACAAGAAAGTGGATGTCAACATCCTGAAGGAGAGGGCCAAACTGTATATTCAGAGAATCAAAGAAGGAGCTGTTCTCAGCATGAACGCTTAGATCTGAAGTTGCAGAGCGGAAGATGTTTAAAATGATTGCCGCATAATCCACAACGCGGTTATTTTTAAAGGAGATTCATTATGAAAAGGGAAACCAAGGAATATAACTTCGACTGGAATTTTTGGACCATTCTGGAAAACGCGTCGAAAACGTGTGATGGCACCCGGAAGGAATACGAGACGCTTCTCCCTTATGTGTATCATTATAAAGATGTTCTTGATAAATTCGTCCGGCAGGATGAAGCGGGTATTCTTTTCCTGAAAATGATCGCTCAATACACGAAGGACTGCATTACAGCCCGCGAACAGGGCAAAAAAGTTTCAATGGTGACATTTTGCCTGGCCATTCCCATTCTCTTCGCTTTCAATATTCAGCCGATCGCCCTGGAGGTCTGGTCTGTTATGGGGACCATTGTCCTGAAGCGTGGAACCGCCGAGTTTCTGGATTATTGCTGCGAACTCGGATTTACCGAGACGTCCTGCTCTGCCCAGAGAGGAGCGTTGGGAGCATACTTGTCGGGACTGGGTGTCAAACCCGATTTCATTATTTGCGATTCCCCGGGAGTGTGCGATACCAATGCCAACTCCTTTGCCTTTGCTTCCGCGTATCTGGATTTGCCCTTTTATCAGTTGAATTATCCTTCCACGCTGACGGAAGATCGTTCAGAAAGATACCACCGAGAAGATTACAAAGGCCTGATTAAATTTCTGGAGGAACAAACAGGCGAGAAACTGGACGAGGATAAGTTGAGGGAAATCATCAGAGAAACCCGAAAACAGGATGAACTGGCGGCGGAAATTTTTGAAATGTTGCGTTTGAAGCCTTCCCCGATACCCGCCGTGTACGACTTATTGCTTTACGGGGGGAAATTTATGATGGGCGGTCTTCCACAATATACAGAACTGCTGGAGGCAATGGTCAAAAAAGCCAAAGAAAATGTGCAAAAAGGTATTGCCGGCACAACCTCCGGCACAGAAAAAACCCGCGGAATGTTCTGCTATATCGATCATTATACCCAGGACGCCCGGATGTGGGAGTTTCTGGAAAGCCGGGATATCAGCCATCTGGGCTCACTCCTCTTCGGCTTCTGGCAACATGGTATGCCTTACACCATAGGACGGGAAAGTGAAACCTACAGCATTGACGACAGCTCCCTGGATTCCATGATTGATTCATTGGCGATGATGAATTCCAGAATGCCCATGGTCAAACAGATCAGGGGCCCCTATGATATGCCGCACATGTGGCGCGATGATGTTCTGGGGTGCGCAAATCTCATGAAACCGGATTTTATAGCTTATATGGGCACCATCGGCTGTCGCAATACCTGGGGAATGGTGAAATTGCTGGCCAGGGATCTGGAAAAGGCGGGATATCCGACCATTATCTTGTATGGGGACGGATTTGACGACCGGGTGCAGTCTTGGGAATCGATTACCGACAGAATAGATGAATTTATGCATGTAAGGGGGTTATTAAAATGATAGTTGCGGGATGTGATGTTGGATCTTTGACAGCCAAAGCCGTTCTGATGAACGGTTCCATTTTGGGCCACGCGGTGATCAAGGCAAAATCCAGACCTGAGGACTCCGCCGCCGAAGTGATGAATCAGGCGCTCGCCAAAGCCGGTCTGAAAATGGACGATATTGCGTTTTGCGTCGGCACCGGATACGGCCGGAGCAAGATACCGTTCGTCAATCTGACCGTGTCGGAAATTGCCTGTCATGGTAAGGGCGCGCAGTGGATTATGCCTTCGGTGCGCACCGTAATCGATATCGGCGGACAGGATTGCAAGGCCATGCGTCTGGATAAAGACGGCAATGTCCTGAAGTTCACCACCAATGACAAGTGCGCTTCCGGGACAGGAAGATTTCTGGAAGTCATGGCCAAAATTCTGGGCGTCAGTCTTGATGAACTGGGAACCATCTCCGAGAATGCCAAAGATCCGCTGTCACTTTCATCTACCTGTACTGTCTGGGTGCAGGCTGAAGTCATTCATCACCTGAACACCCAAAAGTCGATCGCAGATATCGCCGCGGCCATCAACCGGGCCATGGCCATCCGGGTCGGGATTCTGGCCAACCAGGTCAGTGCCGAAAAAGATATCTGCATGTCCGGTGGGGTCGCAAAAAATAAGGGAGTCGTCTCTCATCTGGAAAAAGTGCTGGGGGTAAAGGTTAAAAAACTGAAATATGATCCCCAGATTGTCGGGGCGCTGGGCGCGGCTGTTATCGCCGGTGAGAAAGCAAAGGGAGGAAAAGTATCATGATTGTAGCAGGATGTGACATCGGGTCTTTGACCGCCAAAGCCGTTATTATGAAAAACAATGAAATTCTTGCCGCTCAGGTGATGCGCGCGAAATCCCATCCTGAAGAGTCCGCCGCGGAAGTCATGGGGAAGGCCCTCAAGCAAGCCGGTCTTGTTTTGGATGAAGTATCCTTTTGCGTAGGAACCGGATACGGACGGGCAAGTATCCCTTTTGCCAAGATGGTGGAGTCGGAAATTGTCTGCCATGGCAAGGGCGCCCAGTGGCAGATGCCTTCAGTGAGGATGGTCGTCGATATCGGGGGGCAGGATGCCAAAGCGATCCGTCTGGATGATAAAGGGAACGTCGTCCGGTATGTGTATAACGATAAATGCGCTTCCGGAACCGGCAGGTTCCTGGAGGTCATGGCTGACGCATTGGGTATCGATCTTACCGAGATGGGAACGGTGTCCCTGTCATCTCAAAACCCGACCAGTATTTCCAATCAATGCGTCATCTTCGCCGAAACGGAAATTGTCTCTCTGGTCAATGAAGGCAGAAACATTGCCGATATTGTGAGCGGGCTGCACAAAGCGCTTGCGCACCGGGTTGCCGCGCTGGCCAAAAGCATTGAGGTTGAGGAGGATATCGTCATGACCGGCGGCGTAGCAAAAAACGAGGGAATGTTTCAAGCCTTGGAAAATGCGCTGGGGAAAAAAATAAAAAGCATTCAACGGGATCCGCAGATTAACGGCGCCCTGGGAGCAGCGGTCATTGCGGCGGAAAACCTCCGGAAGTAGATATTTTTTTTATGGAACTGTTCGAGCGAACCATCATTGATATCAGAAACGATATCCAAAAGAAAAAATACGTTGAGCTATCCGCGTTACAGGATACCGGGAATTGGCCGGGAGGTGCCGGCAGAAACGTGGTCCTGACAGAAGACATGGCGGTGGAATTAGGAAATCCGCAAAAGGATTCTTCGTCTTCTCTGCTGTGGACGCAACATGCGGATATGATCTCTGACGGCAAAATAACGCTCATCGGCCCTGATATCCCATCCAGCATCGGTTTAAGCCTTCCTTTCGGAAAGGTTGTTCTCGTCGCGGTCAACGGTTTTAATGAGGACAACACCTATGATCGCTACAAGGAGATGGAGGCGGTTCGATATGCCCTGGATCTCAAGGGGTATATGATCAGGGCGGTATCCCAATACCAAAGAGAATGGAGCCGTATCAGCAGGGAAGCCGTCCAAAAAGGTTTTTCGTTTAAAGTTCTGGGAAGTGAGCTGAGAAAAGAATATCTGAAAAAAGATTATATCCGGGCGGTCGAGTTTATTTTTATGACCTCCAGCATGGAAGATGTTCGTGAACTTAAAGACATAACAAAAAATGTGGGCCGGACCATCAACGCCCTGGACAAAATGCTCAATGAAATAGAAGCGGACTGTGATGAATGTGAATACAACGATGTCTGCGATGAAGTGGGAGAAATCAAAAAGGTTAAAAAAAATAGAGATGAGAAAAGGATGAAGGCTAATGGATAGAAAAACGAAAACAATAGCCCTGTGTGGAAAGGGGGGCGTGGGGAAAACATCAGTTTCGGCGCTTATGGTCAAGAGTCTGGCGAAAAGAAATGATTTGAAAATTCTGGCCATCGATGCCGATCCGGCAGTGGGGCTTTGCACTTCGCTGGGTCTTTCCATCAAAAAAACCGTAGATGACATCCGGAATGATTTAATCCATTCGATTAAACTGGGAGACAGCAAGAACAAGGAAGCCACGCTGGCGATGCTGGACTATGAACTTTTTGATGCTCTGACAGAACATCAGAATGTTGGATTGTTGGCGATCGGCAGGCCGGAATCAGAAGGGTGCTTTTGCCGCGTGAATGCCCTGCTGAAGGATATCATCCAGGATCTGGCGAAAAGTTTTGACGTGGTGCTGATTGACGGCGAAGCCGGTGTGGAGCAGATCAACCGGAGGGTGATGAAGACGGTCGATCATCTGATTACGATTTCAGATACCTCCGCTAAGGGCTTAAACGTGGTCAAGACGATTAAGCATCTCGCCGAAAATAACAAGGCCGTCAATTATAAAAGTATGGGGCTGATTCTGAACCGTGTCAGGGAGGAACACGAAGTAGAGGGCATCCGGAACACGTCTCCGGTTCCCTTTTTGGGTTACCTGATGGAAGATGACTTGATTCGGGAATATGATTTTTACGGCCGGTCGTTTTTCAATTTCCCGGATGCCGCTCCGGCATGCGAGACCGTGGACAACATTATCCGGAGTTTGAATCTTTGAGACCGTTATGAACATGAATCAGCGACGTAAAATAAGAAAAGGATCATTATGATTGCAGCAGGATGCGATGTGGGATCTCTCACTGCCAAAGCCTGTATTATGAACAGCAAGGGCATGCTGGCCTCCGAGATCATCCGGGTCAAATCCACTACCACAAACTCGGCAGCGGAAGTCATGGAAAGAACTCTGGCGAAGGCAAAGCTTCGCTATTCGGATCTGGATCATTGCTGTTCGACCGGATACGGACGTTATGAAATTCCTTTTGCGCAGACGAATATGAGCGAAATATCCTGTCATGGGTTGGGTGCTTTTATGATGGAGAAAAGCATCCGGACGATTATTGATATCGGGGGACAGGATTGCAAGGTGATTCTGATAGACAACGCGGGTAATATCCGCGATTTTATCATGAATGACAAATGCGCGGCCGGAACCGGAAAATCACTGGAAATTTTAGCCGGAGCGATCGGTGTTGATTTGGAAAAATTGGGAGCCCTTGCCGTCAAATCAAAGAAACCGCTCAATATCACCAACAAGTGCAGTATTTTCATGGAACTGGAGGTTCTCAACCATCTTTATACACGCAAGAAACTCAAACATATTGCCTGCGGGATTGTCGATGCCGTTGCCAAAAGAGTTGCTTCCCTGGCGAAATCGATCGATATCGAAAATAACATTTGTATTACCGGAGGCGTGTCCAAAAACCCGGGCGTGGTAAGACAGTTGGCTTATCATATGAAGACATCCTTTAAACCGCTTCCCGTCGATCCACAGGTTATCGGCGCACTGGGTGCTGCCTGTTACGCGATGCAGGCGTTGAAGACGGAGGCAGGAAAATGATAACCGCCGGTGTGGATGTGGGGACGCGCTTTATCAAGGTTTGTATTACCGACGGTGAAAAATTAACAGGAGCCGCCTGTGCGGAAATGAGCCCGCGCTTTGACGCCATCATCCGGTCACTTTTAAAAGAAGCCAGATTGCAGGCCAATGTGGGACGATGGGGGATTCATAAAATCATAGCGACGGGATTTGGCGGCCATTTGATGAAAAAAGCTGTTTATGCCTTGCCGGAAACAACCTGCAGCGCCAAAGCGGCATTCTTTTTTGATCGCCGGATCAGAACGGTTGTGGATATGGGAGGGCTTTTTATTAACGTTTCGACAGTGGATGAAAACGGATTTCTGGAGACCACGCATATCAATGAAAGGTGCGCTGCGGGCAGCGGTAAATTTCTGGAAACAGTAGCCGAGGCCATTGGAGTACCCTTTGACAGGATTTGTTCTCTGGCATTGTCTTCCAACGATCCTTTCCCATTTCCCAGCAGCTGTGCCGTATTCGCCGAAAGCGAGGTGATTTCCCAAATCAACGCCGGCAGGAAACCGGGCGATGTTCTGGCCGGTGTTGTCCGGGCGGTTGTTTCCAAGGCCGCCTCGCTGATTGATGGGGCCGGTGCGGAAGACCGCATCGCTTTGGTCGGGGGATTGTCAAAAATTCCACTGGTCAAGGATTTGCTCCCTGAATTGACCGGACGACAGATGGGCACATTGCCCATTGACGGCCAGCTGGTTGCCGCTTTCGGGGCCGCGCTGATTGCTCAGGGAAAAACGGTGCGCAAAAGAAAAGACGAAAGGAGATAGTTAATCATGAATGCAGGAAGAATAAACTTCTGGAAAAAAATGTTTTTTGTGGGATCGCTGTGGAATCTTGGCATCGGGTTAACCAGCATTTTGCTTACGGATTTTATCCTTATGATGATGTTTGGCACTGCGCCGGTCACGGAGAACTTCTCTGCTCTCTTTAACGGAACGGTTCCGGCAGCAGATAATCTTCAGACCGTCATATTTTTCCGGTTCTTTATGCTCGCCGTGGTTCTCTTCGGTATCGGTTATTACTGGGTGTCACGGGATCTGACGGCCAACCGCGCCATTGTCTGGCTTGGTCTGGTCGCCAAGCTGATTATCTTTTTTACATTTATCTATTGCTTCGCGACCGGCCGGTCATCAGGTTTTTCCGCCCTGGTATCCTCCGGTGACTTCGTCTTTTCGATTTTCTTTGTTCTATTCCTATATCAAGTCAGAGGAGGCCGGATCCATTGAAACCAAAAACCAACCCGAAGGAATTGCAATACCTTAAATGGAGCGTCAAATTTTTCAAGTTCGGGTACTATATCCTCACAGTTCCAACTCTAGCATACTGGGCTCTGAAACTGGCCCGGCCTCTGTATGTCGAGAAAGAAACTTTTCTCAATCGTCTGGTCAGATGGTCTTTTCTGGTCATCGGGGGCGGAACGCTTCCGCCGGAGGATCTCGGCGCATTCCGGTACGGTCTGAAAGCGTTTTACGATAACATAGAAAATGCTTCAAAAGCCGCTGAAACCGGCAGGCCGGTTGTTTGGGTGGAATGGGTGCTGTCCTCCGAAATCATTAACGCTTTTGATGCTGTTCCCTTTCTCCCGGAAATGGTCGGCGTGTTTGGCAATATGTCCGGCCAGGCTGTGCCGTCACTGGTTGTGGAGGAGGCGGAAAGCCTCGGGTTTGCTCCGGAAAATTGTTCGGCCATTAAAATCACTGCCGGATCGTTTTCTTTGAAACAAATTCCGAGTCCCAAGCTTATCGTAGCCGGTTCGCATCCCTGCGACAGCTCGGTGGCCGCCTATCAAGGCATCGCACACCTTACCGGGGCTCCCGTCTTCTATTTTGATGCGCCTTACTGGCGCAATGAGGACGCCTTTGATTATTACGAAAAAAACATGTGGCGTTTAATCGATTTTCTGGAAAAAAATCTACATCGGAAAATGGATTGGGACAAACTCAAGCAGGTGGTGGAAAATGAAAACCGGTTCAATTTCTACATGCAGGAAATCTGTGAAATGATGCGGGCCATCCCCTCACCTGCCTCAATGGCCACACCGATTTTTGCCTGGATGGTTCGGGAGGTATGTATCGGAGATGCGAACGCCACCGAGATGGCCAGGCGTATGTATGAGGCGGTTAAAAATCGTTATAAGAAGGGCATTGGTATTGTCAAAAAAGAGAAGCTTCGGGTTTTGTGGTGGAACCCGACGATCGCTTTTCTGGTCCATATCTTCAAATGGATGGAGGACGAGTTTGGGGCGGTTGTCGTCAAGGATTTTATTGCCGATGTCCGGATGCCGCAGGTGGATACGTCTTCCCAAAAAACCATGATCCATGACATGGCCCGAAATCATCTTTATCTGGCGATGGCCAGGCAGTGTCACGGGCCGGTCGAATTCATTTTGTCGGAACTGGGGCAGACCATTGAAGAGTATGCTCCCGACTGCCTGATTTTTACGGGACACGCCGGCTGCAAGCACGGGTGGGGCGTTATCGGCATCATCAAGGATTATCTGAAGAAGCGGGGGATGCCCTCGCTGTTCATGAATTTGGACCTTTTCGATCAACGACATGCCACCGAGGATGACATCAAACGCTGGATAACAGAATTTTTCAGGAGTAACGGATTCGTATGAAAAACATTCTTGATGAAACAAGGATGCTGGCATCATCAACCTGCAACCATTATCTCGAAGAAGCCAAAAAGCAGGGCAGGAAAATTATCGGATATTTCTGTTCGTATATGCCCGAAGAAATGATTCACGCGGCGGGCATGATTCCTTACCGTATGCGCGCTGTGGAGAATGACGGCACCAAACGCGCCGATGCCTATTATTCCTCCATCAACTGTACATTTGTCAGGCTCTGTTTTAACAAAGCCTTAGCCGGTGATTTCGAGTTTCTGGATGGTGTGGTTTTTGTCAACGGCTGTGACCATTCCCGCCGAATGTACGATAATTGGCGTTACGCGGGAATCGCCCCCTCATTCCTTCACATGTTTTTTTCCCCGCATACGGTCAACGCCACTGCACTGGACTATTTTGCCCTGGAGTGCAGCAAACTGAAATCATCTGTCGAAAAACATTTTCAGGTTTCCATTACTGACGAAGCACTTCAGAATTCCATCACCCTCTATAACCAGAAACGGCGTCTATTGGGGGACATTTATTCGATGAGAAAAAATAAAAATGTGCCCATTAAAGCCAGTGAGATGTTGAGCGTGATGCTGGCCGTGACGGCCGTTCCGGTGGAAAAAGCCATCGAGATCCTCACGGAGGTAAAACAATTTTTGTCCGGACGCGTAGTATCCAGACCGGAGGATCTGCGTCTATTTATTGCCGGAGGCTGTATCGAGGAAAGGGAACATCTCGAACTGATCGAGGATTGCGGAGCGGTCATCGTTGCCGATAACATTTGTCTGGGTATGCGTCATTTTTTTGACGAGGCTCAAAGCGCGGGTAATGGCCTGAGGGATATTGCCGAAAGGTATTTGTACCATTTATCCTGCCCCCGGATGATGGGCGATTTTGAACGACGCTTTCAATATCTCCTGGACATCAAGGATGAGTACGGTATTGACGGGGTCATTATTGAAAAACTGAAGTTTTGTGACATCTGGGGCGGGGAAATATATCTTTATCGCCAGGAAACCAAAAAACATCATCTTCCCCTGTTGGCCCTGGAAAGAGAGCTCTACGGAGGCGGTGCCGGACAGATAAAAACAAGGGTTCAGGCCTTTCTGGAAAAACTGAAAAACAGACAGGCGACGGATGAAGGCCTGGTCCGTGCGGCCGGGAGCAATTATAAAGTGAAATAGACAGTAAAGGAGACATGATCGATATGAATAAAGCGGGAAAGGGCTATGAATACATCATTGTGGGAACAGGACCGGGCGGTGCTCCGGTTGCAAGAGAACTGGCCAGAGCCGGAAAAAAAGTGCTGATGGTGGAAAAGGGCGGTTATCATAAAAAATTCCTGGGGTTTCCTTTCGGCGTAAGGCTGATGGAACGTCTGATGGTATTTGCCCGGTCCAGGGAAGGGGTCATTATCGAACGCGGCATCACGGTTGGCGGATCGACCATGGTATATCAATCCAACGTCATGGAACCGCCCAAAAAACTGATCGACCATATGGGTATTGACTTCGGCCCTGAGGCCAAGGAACTGAAAAAGGAAATCGGCATCGAAGTGCTGCCTGAAAAATTCTACCGCAACAATAAGGGGCTGTACCGGATGCTGGAAAGCGCCGAGAAAATGGGCATTCCCTTTGAGGAGCAGGAAAAATTTATCCATGCGGACAGGTGCAAACTGGGCTGCGACTGGTGCATGATGGGCTGCCCGGAAAACGCGCGCTGGACAACCAGGGAGCATGTGGAAGAGGCCAGATCGTACGGTGCGGAACTGATCTATCATTCGCCCGTGGATAAGGTTTTATTCAATGCCGGAAAATCAAAAGCGACCGGTGTCCAGCTGAAAAACGGCACCGTTATTATCGGGGATCACATTATTCTGGCAGCCGGCGGCATCGGTTCACCCGCAATTCTTTTGAGGTCGGGCGTCAAACGCCTGGGAACACAGGACGTGGGGACAAAATTCTTTATGGATCCCATGAATGTCATGCTGGGCTACAGCACAGATCCGGATGGCGGCCTCTGGGGCATCCAAACCTTTACCCACGCGATCGAATCCATGGCCCAGAGCGAGGGGTTCATCATCGGCAATGTTTCCTCTTTCAATACCTGGGCCTTTTTATCTTTCTTCCGTTTGCAGACGGCCAGGGAAAATCTATTCAAACTTCCCATCGTTCGTCGGGGCATGGGGCTGTTTCTGAAACTTTCCGACGAAGCCCACGGTCAAATCTATCCCAACGAAAGAACCAGCAAACCCTTTACCGCCAACGATGAAAAGCGATTAAAGAAGGGAACGGACATTATGCGGGAAATTATGATCAAATCCGGCGGCGATCCTAAAACCATTTCCATCCTGAAATGGGCGGGAGGCCATCCCGGAGGAACCCTGGCGATGGGGCAGGCGGTGAACAGAGACTTTTCCACAGACATTGGCAATTTGTATGTCTGCGACGGCAGTACGATGCCCGTGTCGCCGGGTGCTCCGCCTTCGCTTTCCATTTGTTCCATGTCGTTGCTTTTAGGCAAGATGATGCTGGGTAAAGTGAAGGCCGAGGACCGTTACACGAAAAATCAGGTATAGGGTTCAAATCTTTCTTCGTGACAATTGGCTTGCTCACACGTTACCCATACCCATGTCGACGCATATGCCGATCCTGAATACTCATGGGATCATTGCGTTCAGTCATAGCGCCATGACATGACGTATTTGTGTGCCTGAACTCCGGTTAGACAGGACTGCCTGGCGTCTGAACAGACCCCCAAGCGGGTAGCTTCTCAAAACGATCGATAGCGAAAACTATTTCCGATATGCCCGGCTGTAACGAGGAATCATCGTATGTTCTGGCAGAATCTTCTTGACACACCAGCCCGCGCTTCATATACTCAACGCCACAAAAAGCAAGCTCTTATCAATTCAGTTATCCTTCCCCTGAACGAAAAATATCAGAGGGGCGAACTGACTATTTTGAGATGGTACAACGTGGTTGAAGACGGTTAAGTCTATACCTACCCTCTGAGCATTAGGTTTTTGGACGGATGGAATAAACAAGATAATATGGGACAGGGATGGCGTGGTTTTTTCTAATTCTTGGTGGCGTTTTTGAGTCGCTTTTTTCGTTGAGTCTGGGAAAAATTTCTGAATCGCAAGGCCGTGAAGCGGTTTTGTGGTTTGTTGGATTTGTGTTTTTTGTCAGCTTGTCGATGTTTTTCCTATACAAAGCCATCGATTCCGGCCTGGGAATCGGACTTTCCTACGCGGTATGGGCTGCAATCGGCGTTGCCGGCAGTGTTATGCTGGGCATACTCTTTTTCAACGAACCGGCCGGAGCCTGGCGTATTTTTTTCCTGACCACATTGATTGCGTCGGTCGTGGGACTGCATTTTGTTTCCGGCGTATAGGAATCAAATCTTTATTCTTCACAAGCGACTTGTGGTGGTATTGAAAAGTTGCGATGAGCCGACCATCGGGAATCCTCATTCTCGGTGCGTATTATCATGTTGCATGCCGGGCGAATGAAAGACGACAGGTATGTTGTGATCAGAATGCTCAAAAGACATTTTTGCGTCTGATGATTCGTTCCCCGGATATTTTTAACTCCCATTGCCCACAGAGACAGAGCAGAAAATGTCTGATCATCTGGTAAAAAAATTCTTTCTTCCGAAAATGACCAGCGGCTATTTCATCCGTGTTGCTGTTGTAGCAATCACCGCATTCATGGTTTTTAAATATGTTCTGATTCCGTTTCGCATTCAAGGAGAGAGCATGGCACCCACGTACGTTACCGGTTCCTTCAATTTTTGCTTTGCTCTTCGCTATATGCTGTCCAAACCCGCTCCGCCGGATGTGGTGACCATCCGCATGGCGGGGCAGAAAGTCATGCTGCTGAAACGGGTTGTAGCCATTGAAGGTCAGACTGTTGAATTCCGGGAAGGTAATCTTTTTCTGGATGGCAGAAAGATGGCAGAACCTTACGTGAAGGGTCAGTGCGACTGGAATGTTTTACCGGTTAAGGTCAAAACCGGTTATGTTTATGTGGTGGGGGATAATCGTACGATGCCCGCCGACACTCACACATTCGGCCAGACACCCGTAAGCCGTATTGCAGGAGCGCCGTTGTGGTAACAAAAAAATATTGGATAGCGGGAACTATCCTTGTTGCGGCAGTTGCGGCATTCATGCTTTTCTTTGTTGACTGGGAGGCCAGAGCGGTTAAAAAGCAGTTACGCTCTCTGGCCGGGGAAATGGCCTGGTCTCCAGCGGAAAACCAGATTACCGCGGTAACCCGTATCAAAGCTGTGCAGGATAAAATATCAGAGACGTGCCAGGTTTATCTTCCATCCTATCGCATTTCGCAGATCATCTCCAGAAACGATGTGCCGACCTACCTGACAATCGCAAAAAACTATTATAAAGATCTTTCCATTAAGTTTGAAGATTTGAAGGTTGAATCCATTCAACTCCCGCAGGCGCGCGCGATAACAACCGCCCGTGTCAGGGCTACCGGCATTGATGGTTTAAAAAATGACGAAGCTCTGGTCATCGGGTTCGAGCTCCGGAAAATCGATAAAAAATGGCAGATCGTTTCGGTAGAAGAGAAGCAAGTTGTCGAGAGGTAGAATTGAATCGGTTTGGGCAGGGGGCGTGCGAGCATGAGCCTGCTGATCGATGTTGACATCACGCCCTTTGAAGAGTATAGAGTACCGGGCTGTCAAAATAAATCCGCGTCCCGAATCCACAAAAACTGAATCAGCAGGGCGTCGCTCTGCTCTAATAAATAAATTCAAGGGGGGGAGTTTTTATGGCAGGAACAGGCTTACCGTGGTTAAAAGAATATGAAATCTTCGGAATACCCGAAACTTTAGCACCCTATCCCAACGAGCCGGCGTACGATATTTTGTACGGGGCCGCCGAAAAATACAAGCATCAGGGGCTTATTCAGTTCGACTATAAGATGACCTACCCGGAGGTCAAGGATCACGTTGATCGCCTGGCTGCGGCGTTGAATCATATGGGCTTGAAGCGAGGGGACCGGGTTGCCACTCTGTTGCCGACCTCGATACAGTTTATCATTGCGGATTACGCTATTTCCAGAGCCGGTCTGGTTCATATCCCCAGCAGCTCGCTGGAACCTGCGGATCACCTCCAACACAAGTTCAAGGAAGGTTCGCCCGATGCGCTCATCTGTCTGGATGAATATCTCGATGTGGTCGAGAATATTCTGAAGAAAATCCCGATCAGACATATTATCGTGACCAAGCTGGCCGATTATTCGCTGAAAAAGCCGGAAGGCTATGAACCGCTGAAGATCAAGCAGGCACTCTGGTGGGCGGATCTGATTGCCGGGACTCCTCCCCGTCCGCCGGACATCAAGCTCGACGTCGAAAAAGACCTGGAGCTGATTCTTTTCACGGGCGGCACCACCGGGCTTCCCAAGGGCTGTATGTTGACGCATCGAAATATTTACGCCAATACGATGCAAAACGCCAATGCCATGGGTGGCGCGCAAAAACTGCTTAAAGGGGTGTTAACCGTTTTGATGGGATTGCCTTTCTTCCATTCCTATGGCCACTGCACCATGCACACCATGACCTACGAAGGTTATAATCAGATCCTGATTCCCGATGCGCGTGACACAGCCAGCATGGTCAGAATGATCAAGGAATACCGCCCGTTTCTACAAATCGGTGTTCCCACACAGTTTCTCAAACTATCACAGGAAGAGTTAAAGGACATCAACATTCTCGGGATTTCCGGCTCAGCTCCTCTGCCCAAGACCGTTCAGGATGAGTTTGAAAAGAAAGGTGGCGGAGGCGGCATCATGGAAGGGTATGGCCTTTCGGAAATGTCTCCGGTGACCCATTTGAATACATCGTTCCTGCTGCGCATTTTAGGCGGCAGAACGGTCGTCAAAATGAACAGTAAACTGCTCAGGATACCGGGCGTGGTTCCCGGAATCAATGGTTTATTGCGAGTCTTGGGAAGCCGGAATGTCGGTTTTCTCCTGAGCAAGGGGATGGGCGTGTTGTCCAGATTAACGGCTGCAAAGGATAAGAAGCCGAAGAAAGTCGTTGAGAAAAGAGGGACAATCGGCGTACCCATGCCGGATACAGACATCAAAATTCTCGATGTCGATACAGGTAGGGAACTGACATGGGATGACATGTTGAGCGGCAAAACGGGAGAGATGTGCCTGCGCGGACCGCAAAGAATGCTGGGCTACTGGCCCACGGCCGGAACAGGGCTGGATGAAGAAGGCTATATCCGTACAGGCGACGTTGTGAAGGTGGATGAAAACGGTTACTTCTATATTGTGGATAGAACAAAAGATATGATTATTGTTTCCGGATTCAAGGTGTATTCCAGAGAGATTGACGATATTCTGCACGGCTGTCCGGGTGTGGAAAGAGCCGCCACAATCGGTATTCCTGATCCTGAGCGGCAGGGCAGCGAGCGTGTTTGTGTGTTTGTCGAGCCGCAACCAGGCTGCGAAGCGGATGTTACCGAGGAAAAGGTGATCGATTATCTGAAGAAAACCGTGCCCAAGTATGCTGTTCCGAAAATGGTACGAATTGTGGAAGCTATTCCTTTGACAGAAGTCCAGAAGGTCGACAAAAAACTTCTGCGGAAGATGGCGGAAGAAGAGTCAGTCGATCAAAAGAAGTAACCTGCCAGTTCATTCGTGTTCCCTCAATCTCCTTTGAAAAGGAGATTGAGGGAACAAAACATTTTGTAGAAACCCGCCTCCGGAAGAGGGGGTAAAGCGTATAATGTATTCGTTCCGGGTTCGTCAGAAGGAGTCGGGAACCGAAAGAGGTTTGTATGCAGTACGAAAAATTATTTTCGGAAGGCCGGATCGGTTCTGTCAGGCTAAAGAACCGCATTGTGATGCCGCCGATGGAAGTGGGCATGGCCAATCCTGACGGCACACCATCAGAGCAATTGATCGCCTACTATGAAGAGAGGGCACGAGGCGGGGTGGGCTTAATCATAACGGGTATCACCCGGGTCAACACACGGCACGGTGCCACATTGCCGCGTCAACTGGCCATGAACAGTGACAGGCACATCAAACCCTTTGCCCAAATGGTCAAGCGCGTGCACGCCCATGGCGCGAAGATATTCTGCCAGCTGCATCATCCCGGCCGTCAGGGTAATTCTCTCATGGCCGAATTCTGGCCGTTGGTGGAGTTTATCGGTCGTGTGTGGCCGGGCTACTGGAAATACTTTTTCAAAGTGGTTCCGGCGATGGATCGGTTTGCCAAAACCGGTCCGGTGCTTCCTGTTGCCGCGCCATCGGCTGTACCTTGCGAACACTCCAAACAAAAGACGAGGGCGCTGGCGAAGTGGGAAATCAAAAGCCTTATCAAAGATTTTATTCAGGCTGCGCATCGCGTTCAGCAAACCGGTGCCGATGGTGTCGAACTGCACGCTGCTCATGGCTATCTCATTCAGCAATTTTTAAGTCCGCATACCAACCGTCGAACAGACGAATACGGGGGAATACTGGAGAACCGTATGCGTTTCCTGATGGAGGTCATTGAGGGTGTCCGCGCGAAATGCGGCGAAAACTTTCCGATGATCGTCCGTCTGTCCGTTGATGAATACTACCGGTGCATCAACAAACCGGGGCAGGGTATAGAATTGGCCGAAGGCGTGGAGATGGCCAAACGTCTGGAACAAGCCGGTATCGACGCCATTGATGTAACCTCGGCAAACTATGAAACAATCAACTACTGGCTGGAACCGATTTCATATGAACCGGGGTGGCGCAGCAGTCTGGCCAGAGCTGTCAGGAAAAATGTCAAAATTCCGGTTCTGGCCGCTAATCTGGTTCGCAGCGCCCAGCAGGCTGAAACCCAGCTCAAAGAAGGCTATCAGGATTTTGTTTGTCTGGGCAGACCTTTTCTGGCGGATCCGGCATGGGTGCGCAAGGTAAGCCAGGGTTGCGAACAGGATATCAAACGCTGTATTAGTTGCCTGTGGTGTTTTGAATCCCTGCTTACGAACGCTTTAGTCGGTCAACCGCTGGAATGCGCAGTGAACCCGCGCCTCGGCCGTGAACAGGGAACGGCCAATCCAAAGAAAAACGGTGCCGGCAGAATCGTTGCTGTTATCGGGGCAGGGCCGGCAGGACTCGCTGCCGCGGAGATTCTGGGGTTGCGCGGCTTTAAACCCATCGTTTTGGAGAAGAACGCTTTGGCCGGCGGTCAGCTGCTGCTAGCCAACAAGCCACCCAAAAAAGAAAAAATCAACTGGTGCTTTGCCGATCTACAGACCGCCGCCATGAAAAACGGAGCGGAAATCCGATTCAATACTGAGGCCACGCCGGAATTCATCAGGTCGCTTAACCCCTATGCGGTCATTGTGGCGACCGGCGGTAAATCCGTCGTGCCGCCCATGGATGGCATACAGCAGCCTCACGTGTGTACCGTAACAGAAATCTTAAACGGTACCGTCCGCCTGAGGGACAAGCGGGTGGCCGTTATCGGATCCGGCTTAACCGGCCTGGAAACAGCCGAGATACTGGCCGGGGAGAGCAATCGGGTGATGGTCGTGGAAATGCTCAACCAGATCGGACAGGGAGTGTATGTCCAGCATTTGGAAGACATTGTGCCCCGGCTCCAATCCTATAACGTTGACTTTCTGCCCGGCCATAAACTCATTAAAGTAAACACAGACACGATCATCCTGGAAAAGACAGCCGGAAGACAGTACAGGGAAGAAAAAATAGATTATGTTGTTCTTTCAGTGGGCAGGATCAGCAACGACACGTTGGCCAGAGAGCTTCATCCTCACGTTAAAAAGGTTTACACTATCGGTGATGCCCGTAAAGTCGGCCGGGTGGCGCAGGCGGTGCGTGACGGCTTCGATACGGCCTGGAACCTGGAATGAGCTAAACCATCAGTAAACCGTCCGGTGCCGGCTACCGAATATTTTTCCCCTGCAATCACTGTTTCGCCCTTATTCGCCCATGGTGTGGATCCGTGTTTTTGTGGATTCCGGGATAACGTTGTCAAAAAGTATTGGCCAATCCGCTGGAAATTGATTATAATCACAATCAAAAAGTCAATTGAAGAAATAGCCGTTCAATATCAACAGGGAGGTGGAAAATGCCGGATGTAAGTTATGTGACGCATAAAGGGGTGAGAATTTTGTATGAAGATTTCGAAGGCGGTACACCCGAAGAAATTATTCCGTGCATTGAAAAGGCCAAGGGCTTTATCCGCAGTCAACCTGAAAAATCAGTCCTTGCCCTGGTCAATGTCAAGAACGCAAAATTTGACATGTCGGTTACCTCCGCCCTCAAGGATTTTGTAAAAGGAAACGAACCATACATCAAATGTGCCGTGGTGTACGGCGTGGAAGGTTTGAAAGAAGTCATCTTCCGGAGCGTCCTGACCTTTACCGGCCGGAAAAACCTTATCCTTTGTAAAACGATCGAAGAAGGTAAGGACTACCTGGCTGATTATAAATGAGAAAAAAGCTGATCTCCACTCCTTCTGAACAGAAGATGCAGGGTGATTTTGAGTGAACAGCACTTCAATCAGGAACGCGCTTGTCAGTGATCTCTTTGCCAGACCATGCTTAAGATTCGTATCTTATGCCGGTATGGAGTTCATCAGCAATAACTGCCGGTTTATAAACAATCACCTTGTTTCTTCCCGTCTGCTTGGCTTGATAGAGCGCGTTGTCGGCGCATAAGACAATGGAGTCAGAACTGGCATGGTGCTCAGGAATACAGCTCATGATTCCGGCGCTGATCGTTGTGAATATCTTCTCCCCCTGGTAATCAAGAACCAGCGAGTCAATATGTCGTCTGACCTGTTCTGCCAGTCCTCTGGCATTTTCGGCCTGAATGCCCGGGAGCAGGACAACAAATTCCTCCCCGCCGTAGCGGGCAACAACATCGTAATCTCTTTTGAAAACGCTATCCAAAATGGCAGCCGTTTTTATTAAATATTCATCCCCTGCCTGATGACCGAAAGTATCGTTGATATGCTTAAAATGGTCGATATCGAAAATGATGACCGTAAGGATGGACTTTTCCCTGTCTGATCGTTTCCATTCCAGCTCCAGCGTCTGGCTGAAATACCGCCGGTTGTAAAGACCGGTTAGAACATCTGTATTACTCAGGCGCGCCAGTTCACCGGATTTCACCTCCAGCAGGTATTCATTTTCCAGCGCGTCCCAATACTCCTTGTTTCCACGGAAGGTGATGATCACCAGATAAACGGAAAAGAAAACAATCAAGGTGGTAAGATATACATTTGTCCTGTAGATGAGCATGGAGATTGCGGCTGGCATCAGCATGGATAGGTTGAAATAGATGGAAAGCCGCCTGTTGGGTATAAAAGCCACCACGCCGCCCGCGCAAAGACCGGAAACCAACACGGCCATAAGCATCTGGTTGTTATGCTCATCCGGCTGAAACATGATCCAGGTAAAGGCCACTCCCCAGATCAGCGCGGTGGTAATCACGCTCACATAAAAAATATTTTTGTTCAGTGCTTCGAACCGGTTTCCCATTTTTTTGGAAATGGGTAGATGGACCAGCCGGAACAAACAGATTCCCAGCGTTGCGAGAAGAAAAACGGTGGAATAGTATGGATGCCGTGCGTAATAATGATCAGAGATGACAATGACGAACGCCAACGCAATATAAAAGAAAATACCGAAGGTAGACCTCTTTTTCAGGTCGGACAAAACCCTTTGATTCACTTTGTGGCGTTCAAATGTCATGAGCCAGCCTTTAGGTGCCTTCTGTGTGGCGAAAATATTTTTTGAGATGTTTGATCGGTGAAATACCTTACACGAAAAACTTCAATTAGCCAATGATTTTAGTGATTCCTTTTTGGGTCTTGCAATGTGTTCAGGAAGTTGTATGATGTTCAACAATTTTGAAGGTTTGTCAGACTCGGATAAGGTAATCAGATGTTCGTGTCGCAGATGATTCCGGAACTGACTGAACGATTCGAACATAACATAGCGCCCTGTAAATTCAACAGGTATAAAAAGACACAGTTTCATATTCAGCGGAATCACCAAAGCGTTGGACTATTTTTCCCGTATCGGCGGACAACCCCAATTCTTTGTCAGAGTCAGGGGACCTTCCATGCATCAGATGCTCCGCGCGATGACAATAAGGAGAGAGCATGTCGCTTTTTAATCTTGATCGAGAGAAATGTAAACGGGATGGACTCTGTTCAGCAGATTGTCCTGCGCAAATCATTGTACAGGCCGATAGGAAATCCTTTCCGTCCCTGTTGGAAAACGGTGAAGAGTTCTGCATTCATTGCGGACATTGCGTGGCTGTTTGTCCTTACGGCGCGCTGGCGCTCGATTCCATGTCGCCTGAAGCCTACCTGCCGATTCAGAAAGAACTTCTTCCGGATGCGGATACTGTGAAAAATTTTCTTCGTACACGGCGTTCCATCCGTCAGTATAAAGAAAAAGCTGTTTCACAAAAAATACTGGCCGATCTGATGGACACGACACGATATGCTCACACGGCCAGTAACGCGCAACAGGTTCACTGGACTGTTTTTCAGAATCCTAAAGATGTGCGCAACCTGGCAGGTCTGGTTGTTGATTTTATGAAAATTGTTCTTCCCGCTATGGCAGACCCGGAAAGGGCAAAGCGCATGCAGCGGCTGGTTGACGCCTGGGCCGGCGGCAGGGATTGCATTTTGCGGGGAGCGCCGAACCTGATCGTGGCGCACAGCCCGGCCGATCAGCCTTTTGCTGCGACGGACTGTGCGATTGCGCTCACATATTTGGAGTTATTTGCTTACGCGAAAGGCATGGGCACCTGCTGGGCCGGTTATTTCACATTAGCGGCCGGCATGCATGAACCCTTGATAAAGGCCCTGGATATGCCCGCAGGACATAAATGCTACGGGGCGGTGATGGTAGGATATCCCCAATTCGGGTATTACCGGATTCCTCTGCGTAATAAGCCGTTTATTTCCTGGCGTTGACAGGAGAGTCAGATTCATTCATCCTTTAATTCCTTGTCCGACGCGGAAATGGATTGCGGCAGGCTGCGGAAATCCCGGTATGAAAAAACAAAATAAAGGGTAGTTTGTCATGACAAAAGAAAAAATATCATCCATCGAAAACCATTCAAAAATCAATAATAAGATCATTCAGGGGATACGGGAATTGCTGGAACATAGGGCGACCTGGCTGTATCTTCTGATTGATGAGGCAGAAAAGCGCGGCATAGATACTGATGACTTCACGAAGTCAGCTATTCTGCGGTGTGGTTGCTTTCAGGGTAGCCAGCTGACGGCCAAAGCCGGAACGAAAAGCCTTAAAGGATTGAAGAAAACGCTTTTTACTCTACCTGCCAGAATGGTTTTTGAAATGAAAATATTGGAATGTACGGACGACCGGCTGGACATAGATTTTCATTATTGCCCGCTGGTGGCGGCATGGCAGGCGCAGGGCGCAACGAATGCGCAAATTGTCCGTCTTTGCGATATCGCCATGCAGGGAGACAGGGGCATTGCCGATTCCTTCGGTTGTGAGCTGGAGTTGGGTGAAACGATCGCCAAAGGATTCAGCAAATGTCAGATCAGCTTTAAGAGGTTAAAGTAAATATTTAATATAATGCTCTATATGATTGTATTATAAGCGCATATAGATTATGCTGATGATGCGTGTCCAAACAATTTTTGATGTCCTTGATCACATAACCGGGAGATTTTTTTATCATGACGGAAGAGATATACGATGACGAAATTCTGGAAACTGAACTGGAAGATGACGCACTGGAAAGGAGAATGAGAAAGCTGGAGAGTGAGGCAGCCCGAATATTGCGTCAATCCAATGAACTGCTGAAAACATTGAGCAGCGAGCCGACAAAGCTGGAGGAGCTTCCTGAAGAAAACAGTGAAAAATTAAATGTGCAGGGCGAAGAGTAAGTTCAGCAAGATTTCATTCGACGGTCTCTGATACCGTATATTTTTTCTCAGCCGTGCGGAAAAGCGGTCGCGTCTTGCGCACCGGAGACTGCCATGGCCGGGAATTGTTCATTCAAAACAAGAAATGATTCCATTATGCATTTTTCTTGTTTTGGGATTGGCCCTTTTCTATCGCATTGACGGCTGATCGTACCATCTGTGCCAGGCTGACATTTCCCATGGTCATTATTTTCACCAGGCAGGTTTCTTTGTAGGGCAGGTTTTTCATAATTTCTTTTTCATTCAAGCCGCGCCGGTAGAGAGTGTCAACCTGCCCGTAGAAGTTTTGAAGGTAGTCTAATTTTTCCCGTATCTTTTCTTTGCCGTCCGTCAGTTCCGGATTGTGAGCACAAAAGAGAGTCTGAAAGTCCAGCGCCAGTACTTTTTGCAGGGACTGGATGGTATCTTCCATTTTTTCATCGGCACGAAAATATTTGATCCTGGGAGCCAGGTATAAATCACCCGAAAAAAGCCAGCCTTCATTTTTTTCCAGATAGCATGTGTGGTCTTCGCTGTGTCCCGGTGTATGAATCGGAACAAGAGATATGGAATTGCTCTGGACGATTGAGGGCAGTGGTATCATTTCAATCTTTTCGGATGCTCCCCATATCATATGCTGGTAAGGCCGTATGCTGAACCCCGCTTTCATCTTTTGGATTGTGATGGGATGGCCGAAAACCGGAACAGTTTTTACCTTGCTGACGGCGGCCGCGTTCCCGCTATGGTCCTCATGGAAGTGTGTCAGCAACACCCGGTTGATTTTTTTCCCCCTGATGATACCAAGGACATTCTTCCTCATCAGGGATTGCGCGGTATCAATGCAAATCTCATCAACCAGAAAGAAATGGACATTCATGACCGGCTTTCCCAAAAGTCCATACCCGAGCTCAAAGACCTCGATGCGGCCGAATTTTTTTATATTGATGACGTTCATGTTCGTATGATCTGGTTTGGCTCTTTATTTCTATTCTTAAATCAATCTTGTTCATGTTGATGAATGGATTCTGGACAATATTTCTTCTCTTACCGCCTCGTAGGCGAAGGATGAGATGACAAGGAGATCGCTGGCGGAGGGTTTGTTCAAGGATATTTCCAGTGCATGCTGATGAGATGAAGCAATGGTGATTTGATCTCTGCTGACACCTTCTCCTGTCAATCCCTCACCGAGCAGTGCCGCGGCTTCACCAGGTGGTCTCCCTCTCAGATGATCATGATCGGAACATATGTAATGCGCAAAAATTCCGGCAACCGATTTTCCCATATCTTTGATGAATTGATTTGATCGGTTGCCCACTGAAGAAAACATTAAATATTTATTCCCCGCATGATTTAGATTTTTTATAAAATGCGCAAGTTCGGCTAATGCTTGAGGACCGTCTGCGCAGGTAAACAGAACTTTAAAAGGGAGTTGTTCAAAGAAGTTCATTCTGCCCGGATTGGTTACGTCGTTGGATTGAAAGGCGGCGAGGGTATCCTGAATAACCTTGAATTCAACCCCCATGCCATAGGCCATTGCCATGGCGAACATCGCGTTCAATACAGCCGGTCGAAAAAAGCCGTGGTACGTTGCCGGAATATCGGCTGCGGCGATCGCACCAATGCATTCGTCTCCTTTATAAAAATGAATGACCGGATCTTTTTCATTACTCAGAAAGGTTGCAAATCCTTCAGCCTTCAGATGATCCCTGATTGAAAGGTTGTCAGAGTGCGTGCTCACCAGGCATGTATCGGCGGCAGTAACCTTGTCGCGCATCGCCAGACACAGCGGATCATCGGCATTGATCACGGCCATTTTTCTGGCGGATTTTATAACCAGGCTCTTAATATCCGCCATCGATTCTCTGGTATGTACACCGTCCAGCCCCAGATGGTTGTCGTACACGTTTAATACTGCTCCGACGTCGCAACCGTCAAATGCAACGCCTTGTTGTATCAGACCGCCTCGGGCCAGTTCAAAGACAACGGCTTGAAGTCGTTTATCAATCAGGAGTTGGCTGGCGTATTGGCAATTGGCCGAGTCGCCGACCCTGACGGTCTCGTTTCCAAGATAAACGCCCTGTGTGGTTGAAAGCCCTACAACTTTTCCACTGGCGGCCAAAATAGATGCCAGCATGCGGCATGTTGTCGTTTTTCCTACACTGCCTGTGACAAAAGCACTGGGAATATTTAAAACCATTCTCAAATCGATCCCGTATTTACGGGCGATTTTCCATTGTCTGGTTCGGTGCATGAAAATATAGGTTTTAACTTTATTGATGATGGAGATCATATCGTGTGGAATCTCTCTACAGAAAAAGATCACGATCGTTTATGTTGTATGGGATATATCGTTTGAAAAAACCGGTGGAAAAAGCCGAACCGTCTAAACATTGGTGCGTCCGGTTCACAAAACAGATCATTTTGGGATTGCGTTGGCATATATTTTGGCAAACAGATGAAATATTTTAAACGATTTGAGAACAGGGAGAGAGAAAAACGTCCTCCCTTCATGTCCGTTGGTTCATGAGGAAATGTTGGACATTCATCCTCAACAGGTCCGCCGCCACCAGCATTCATCATAATATCCTCCATTGTTGTTGATAGAATGCTTTTTACAACTCTCATAAAAAATAATCAATAATTTTCATTGAATATAAAAAATTTAATCTTGACAAAAAGGTCTTTGTTTGTTTTTTATCGTCAACAAAGATACTTTTAATGAGAGCCGGCGTGATAGTTTTTTTGAAGCCTTTTTATTTAGACCATTAAATCATACAGGATGGAGGGTGACGTTTTCGATGAGAAAAATATCTTTTTTATTCATGCTTATTGCCGTATCGCTGATTCTTATTTCTTGCGGAAAAGATGATCAGGAACTGGCTACAATCAATCCCGGGCTTTACGAAATCAGTCATGAAGTCAAATATAAGGGACAGTTACTCGTTCTTAAACAGAGAGTTCGTTATAATGCCGATGGAACGTATGAAGCGACAAATTTTCAGAATAATGCAGCTGTCGAAGAATTGAGAGGTAAATATAGAGTGGAAAATAAAAAACTTGTTTCTTTCGATTCTCAACGCCGGATTATCGCCCAGGAAGGAGCATGGGAGCCCAAAGCGGATGTTTCAAAAGTGGATATTCGTAAAATGAAAAAGGGAAGTTACCAGTATTATTTCACATTTCCTGATGAACAGACGCATGAAAGATATAAAGGACTCGGTTTGTCAGAAGGATGGAAAACATACAGGCGCATCAGTGATTAATTGTGCGATTGCCTGAGGGCTTCTGCTCGCCGAACCGCGCGGGAATTTTTCACGTTTTTTTCAAGACAATAAAGAAATGGAGAAAGGCTTAGTCTTTCTCCATTTCTTTATTGATTAAGTATTTGGCGATGACAGTATTGGTTGAGTAATGCTGTTTTTTGCCTTTTAATATCTGTTGAATAACCTTCATGTCGGACTTCCAGACGATATCTCCCGGTCCGATAAAACAGAAACTGCCTGATTCATAACTTGCGCTGATTATGCCGTTTTTATAGTAGAAATAATCTTTACTGATTTCTGTTGGAAAGCTTCGCACGATGGGCGGAATATCAGTGGGAAGAAACCATAGCTTGATTTCACGCTCCGCATCCTGGGGGTTGGCGGAGGCGTGAATCAAATTATCGGATCTGTCTCCGATAAATTTACCCTTTTCATCGTAGAGCGGAATAACGGTTCCAAGCGCGCGAATGCAACCGGGTTTCTGATGCCTGGCTTCATGGGGATTTGTGTTTCCGCAGATTTCCCGGATATTTTTGATGGCGTTCGGTCCCCGGTAAATGATGGCGATGACCCGGCGTTTTGATGGATCATCGGGGTAATGCAGATAACCGCGAATGTATTGCAGAAGCGACGGATAGAAAAACTTTCCTTTATGTTCCGCGTAATGCTCTTCAGCCAGAGTCTGGTTCACCGCGACGACTTTGAGCGCCGCAAAACGCAAGCCCGTGTGGAATTCAGAAAACTGTGAGAGGATATATCCTGTTAGCGAATTTTTAAGAGCGTCCGGCTTTATCAAAACAAGCGAACTTTCTCTGGTTTGTTCCGTCATTTTCATTCTCCTTGTTTGTTAAATATGTAAACCGCTTGATTTATTTACTTTTTAATTACCTGCAAAAAAGCTGGCGCAGTATAAGAGAAGTATGGATTTGTGTCAATAGAATATATAAACAGCAAATTAGTACAAATTTTGATTGATCATCCAGTTGTGGAGATGTGTCAACGCCCGATTGACATATTGAGCATGTCGATCTTTCTTTTTTAATTTTTTAGATGGCAAACCGCCCAGAAGACCAAAATGAATATTCATCGGCTGAAAATTATCCGCAGATTGGGGGTCTGAAATATAATGCAGCAAAGCACCGATGGCGGTGTCTTGAGGCGGCTGTTGTAACGTTTTGCCCTCCATGATAAAGGCGGCATTTAATCCGGCCAGCAGTCCCATGGCCGCTGATTCCGTGTATCCTTCAACGCCCGTAATCTGACCCGCAAAAAAAATATTCTTATTGTTTTTGAGTTGCAGGGTAGGCGTCAGAAGGGAAGGGGAGTTGATATATGTGTTTCGGTGAATGCTGCCGTACCGGGCAAATTCGGCGTTTTCCAGACCGGGAATAAGCCTGAAGATCCGCTTCTGTTCGGGCCATGTCAGCTTTGTTTGAAATCCGACCATGTTCAGTAAAGTCCCGGCTGAATTTTCCTTGCGCAGTTGAACAACAGCGTAAGGAAGCTCGCGGGTATGAGGATTCATCAAACCCACCGGTTTCATCGGGCCGAAGGCCAGCGTATCTTTGCCGCGTAAGGCCAGGACCTCTATCGGAAGACATCTTTCAAAATGTCTGGCATCTTCAAACGTCCTGGCAACAACTTTTTCTCCCGCAAGCAGTGCCTGGTAAAAGCGATGATATTCTTCTTCAGATAAAGGGCAGTTCAAATAGTCAGGCGTTCCTTTGTCATAGCGGGAGGCCCAGAAAACTTTATTCATATCAATGGAATCTGCTTCAATGATCGGGGCAATGGCGTCATAGAAGTATAAATATGCACGGTCTGTTTTGTCGGCTATTTCCTGCGCCATTGCGTCTGATGTGAGCGGACCGGTGGCGATGATGGCTAAAGCATCTTTGGGAATGGCTGTTGCTTCCACCCTGCTTAATGTGAAGTTCTTCTGCTTTTGAAGGCGCTGTTCAATTTCCAGCGAGAATTGTATGCGATCAACAGCCAGAGCAGAACCTGCGGAAACGGATGTTTCATCCGCTGCGTTTATGATTAAAGACTGCAACCGGCGCATCTCTTCTTTGAGCAATCCGGCGGCGTTGTCCAGAGAATTGGACTTGAGAGAATTACTGCAAACCAGTTCCGCCAGGCTTTCCATTTGATGAGCGGGGGAAAATTTTTGCGGCTTCATTTCATACAGATGAACCGGATGATTACGCCGCAGGAGCTGCCAGGCTGCTTCACACCCGGCCAATCCACCGCCGATAATGATCACAGGATTATCCATCAGGACTCGGATTTTGTTTTAGGTAGTTTTTTGATATTTTTACATTCGGGATAGCCGGTGCAGCCCAGAAACTGACCATAGCGCCCCCGTTTGATGGCCATGGGTTTGCCGCAAAGGTCACACACTTCGTCCGACAGAACGGGTTCCTGTTTTGACGCTTTACCATCCTTGCCGATCTTTTTAATGTTCTTGCATTCGGGATAGCCGGTGCAGCCCAGAAACTGACCATAGCGCCCCCGTTTGATGGCCATGGGTTTACCGCAGTGTTCACAAACTTCATCGGTTGTCGGCGCTTCCTGCGCCACGATTTCGCCGTTTTCGTTTTTTGTTACGGCCATGGTCGTTTTGCATTCAGGATAGCCCGAGCAGGCCAGAAATTGTCCGAAACGTCCTTCTTTGACCACCATGTTCTTGCCACACTGATTACATGGGATATCGGTTGTTTGCGCTTCCACGTGTTTCACCTTCCCGTTTTCGTCATGAATGAAATTTTTTATATTTTTGCATTCGGGATAGTTCGAGCAGCAGAGGAAACGCCCATTCTTTCCCCATTTGATGATCATGGGCGAGTTGCACTTATCGCAAACGAGGTCGGTCGGATCATGGCTGATGCCGCGCGCCTTTTCCACAATGCTTTCCGTAAACTGATTGATCTCGCGCATGAAGCTGGAGCGAGAAATCTGTCCTTTCTCCATCTGGAGCAGCTTATGTTCCCATTCACCGGTGAGGGTTGGTGAAACAAGACCTTCCACCGGTATAGATTCCAGAAGTTGTATGATGTTCATGGCTTTTGCGGTGGGCACCAAATCTTTTCGTTCGCGTGTCACATAACGCGCTCCAATCAGCCTTTCGATGGTTTCAGCCCGGGTTGCGGGTGTGCCCAGACCGCGTTCCTTCATGGCTTCGGCTAATTCCTCATCATCCAAAAGTTTACCCGCGGTCTCCATTGCGGCCAAAAGCGTTGCATCGTTGTAATGAGGGGGTGGATTTGTCTGATAGCCATTCAGTTCAATCTTGACCGTATGTATTTTTGCATTGGTGTCATCAAGCCCGGGCAAACGGTTGGCGATGCCGATTTCCGGTTCCAGGTCGTCTTCCTTACCGAAAGCCTCCCGCCATCCCGCAATCGTCAGGAGCCTGGCCGTTGTCCGGAAAGCGTCATCACCCACACGAGTTGTCCGTTCAACCACCTTCCATACAGATGAATCCATGAATGCAGCCAGAAACCTGCGCACGACCAGATCATAAACCTTCTTTTCAATGTCACTTAGCCCTGCAGGAGATTCACCTGTCGGTATGATTGCAAAATGGTCCGATATTTTTGCGTTGTCAAAAATGCGGCGCGCCATATAGGCTCTGGCAGGGTTGCCAATTTTTTGGGCAAGCGGGGCGTAATCACCCCCCAAAGATGACATGATGCGGCTGACTTCAGCGGGATAGTCTTCCGGCAGGCATTTACTGTCGGTACGCGGATAGGTGATCACCTTATATTTATCATACAACGCCTGGGCGGCGGACAGGGTTGACTTGGCTGAAAGTCCAAAGCGCTTGTTTGATTCACGCTGCAATGTCGTCAAATCAAAGAGTGTCGGCGGAGCTTCCCTGGTTTCTTTGTGCTTATCGGTTGCAAAAGCGGGCTTGCCCGTGCAGCGCTGCTTAATGCTTTCCGCGGTTTCCTTATCCCAAATCCTGTCGGCGCGGTCATCGGGGTCGTTCGAATTCTTTTTGAAATCTTCTTTGATCCAGATTCCTTCGTAGGTTTCTCCGGATACATCGAAAAATCCCCTGGCATTCCAGTAGTCGCGCGGTTTGAAAGCCTGTATCTCGCGTTCCCTTGTTACCAGTATTGCCAGCGTGGGAGTCTGGACACGCCCCAAGTTGACCGTTTCCTTGCTTTTGCGTCCACCGAGGCGGACGGTAAAAGCGCGCGTGGCATTGATGCCTACCAGCCAATCCGACTCTGATCTGCAAATAGCGGCGTCAGCCAATCCGGCTTTCATCTCTGCCGGAAATAAATTTGCAAATCCCTCCCGGATGGCGGCCGGCGTCATCGACTGCAGCCATAAGCGTTCGGCGGGCTTTCTGATCTCCAGATATTTCATGATATAGGTAAAGATCAGTTCGCCCTCACGCCCGGCGTCGCAGGCATTCACAATGCCGGTAACTTCTTTACGTTTTGCCTCCTTCTTAATGATGGTCAGCAGTTCGGAGTCTCCATCGCCATTTACAGTTTCTGTATCCTTTTTCTTTCGGGAAGCAACTTTGTACCCACTGCCTTTAGACGCTCTCAGTAGAAATGTCTCCGGCAGAATCGGAAGGGTGTCCAGCCGCCAGAAACCGTATTTTTTTTTATCCATATCCTCCGGCATGCCTAATTCAACAAGGTGACCTGAAGCGGAACAGACAATCATATCATCACGTTCAAAGACTTTGCCGCGGGCTTTGAATCCTCCCAGGGCACCGGCGATATCGCGGGCTACCGAGGGCTTTTCAGCTATAACAAGTTTTTTGGACATCCTGCGATGGATCCTCTCTTATAGGGATGCGAACAAATCTGATTTACAGGAAAAGCAATATTCTTAATAATGACCCTCCAGCTCACTCCTTGCGTTTCGGGGCACCGTATAGACGGTCAAAATGCATTTGTAAAGCTTTTTATTCTTTCAGAGAAAATATTTTCCCCGGGTGTTGTAAAATAATTCCTTTTAATTCCATCTGAGTCAAAGTGCTTAATATACGGGCAGAGGGCAATCCGGTTATAGAAATGATATCATCAATATGAATGCGGCCTTTCGATACGGAATCAAATATTTTCTGATCAAATTCATTCAGTCTTTCGTGACATTCTTTATTGGCTTTTTTAGAGCCGGAAGTTTGCGGTGATTTCAAAGTTTTTTTTATTTCAATTTGCGGAATGATTTCTTCCAGAATGTCATCCGTGCCTTCAATCAGTTTCGCCCCCTGCTTAATCAGTTTGTTTGTTCCGCGGGAGCCTGCCGAATCAATACTCCCCGGCACGGCAAAAACTTCCCGCCCCTGGTCCAGCGCCAGTCTGGCTGTAATCAAAGAACCGCTTTTTTCTCCCGCCTCCACGACTACCACCCCGTATGACATCCCGCTGATGATGCGGTTTCGCGCTGGAAAATATGAAGGACGAGGCGGTGTCCCCAGAGGGTATTCGGAAATGACGGCGCCATTTTGGGCGATCTCGGTGAATAATTTTTTGTTTTCCGGTGGATAAACAATGTCCAGTCCACTGCCCAGAACCGCGACTGTCCGGCCACGGGCTGTCAATGCGCCCCGGTGTGCTGACGAGTCAATACCGCGTGCCATGCCGCTGACCACCGTGATCCCTTTGAGGGCGAGTTCGCGGCTGATTTTTTCGGTGGTGTATTTCCCGTAGGCGCTGGCGGCTCTGGAGCCGATGACAGCTACATGAATATCCTCTTTCATCAGGTTTCCAGCCACATATAAATAAGGAGGGCGATCATAGACATTCAACAACATTTTAGGATAAAGTTCATCTTTACAAGTTATTAAACTCACATTCTTTTTTCGAATAAGCTCAAGTTCTTCTTTAACTTTATCCCATCCTTTAAACCCGGCAATTGCCGTCGCGATTTTTCTGGAAATTCCGTCCGTTTCCTCTAAGGTTTTGACGGATGAACCGAAAACGTCCGGAAGTGAATCAAACTTTTCGACCAATGCCGAAAAGGTGACATTTCCAACTCCAATGACGGATTTAAGAGCGATCCAGTATTTTAAATCGTTATCGTTCATCAATATCTGATAGTGTGAGCAATAAAGCTATTTTATATGGATTTGGCTTAAGTCCGGCGAAAGAGCGGGGCTCTTCTGCCGGGGTGGTGACAAAGCGTGAGCAAAGTACATCTTCTTGAAGTACCCTGTCAAGTTTTTTAAACAGGAGGATTTGATGTCACATGACAATAGGAGACGTGAAACATTGAAAACTGTTGCTTAATTTCAATCTATGGGTTAGGAAATGCTCCAAGGTTATAGAGGTGTTTATGCTCAGGACAAGGAATTACGTTATTTTGTTTATCTCGCTGCTAGCTATCTTTTTATCCGCGGGAGTGTCTCAAATTATTTTCGCTCAGGAAAAACCGCAATCCGCAGCGAAGCAAAGCAGTCCGAAACCGGCCGGTAAAGAAGGTAAAGTACCCGGGCCGCTGTTCAGCATCATGCCACAGGAAATCAAATTAGGTCTTGTATCTTTAGACAGGCAGGGCGAGGGCATCATCACCATCAGCAGCGCGAAGCCGGGTGTCGTGCATTGGTCAACTCAGGGACCGGAAGGCTGGACGAAATTACAAGAACAACTGTTGTCCGGCATACTGGAGAAAGAACCGGGCCTGGTAAGAGTGAGCATCAAGATGCTGGATCATGAGTTGCCGTCTTCCCCTTTCCATAAGGACGAGCAAGCAGTGGATGTTGAAATGAAATTCGAATCGGGAGACAGCAGACTGGTTTGTGTGAAAAAAGTCTCTATCGGCACCCACAGGGAAACCATCAAATTCATTCTTGATCAAGAGCCAATCACCGTTTACGCTTCATTCAACCTCTCCTATATTCAGAAATCACCCGGAGTTAATTTGATTCCGCTGCGCCTTGATTTGGGAAGCGTCCTGCCGGATAAAACCGTTACTAAAAAAATCATACTGAACAACATTGGTAAAGAAACGCTCAACTGGTCAGTGGCTATGCCCAGGCGTGATGATAAAAATATTTCCGGCGACCTTAAACGGGGAAGGTTTTTGTCGTTTGTTGATATTGAAGACACTCTGGAAAGCGGATTTTACACAATTCCGGCCCATTTGAAGGATAATGTCAAGTTGACGGGAAAATGGATGAAGGTTCAGGGGTATCCGTCATGCGAGAAAGGCGAAAATGAGATCAGGGTAAATTTCAACGGATCGGGTGTGATCCTTTATCTGCTACGGTTTCCCGGAAAAGGTAACTTGACGGTTTCCATCGATAACCAGACTTTGGATAAATTGGAATTGTTTGAAGAACTTGGGCAAAATAACGGAGAATTGCTGGTTGCAGAAGGCCTTGAGTATGGCGCTCACGTTTTAACCATTACAAGCAGGGACACAAATATGGTTTTTGAAGGCGTCAAAATATTAGGAGTCAGCACCGCTTTCCTCCCGCCGAACAGCATCAAAATCTTTCCTAATTCAGGTGTGGTTACTCGTCAAACGAATTATCTGACAGTCTCCCTGAACCCCCGTCAATTGTCGCCCGGGTATTACGCGGATGATCTTCTGTTTACAACCAACGGCGGTCAGGTGGTTGTTGAAGTCTTTGCGGAAATCCTATCAGAAAATGTTCCCAAGGTCATTGACGTTTATAGATACTATAATGGAAGGGATTATTTCTTTACGGCAGACCCTCAAGCCGACACGCAAAAACTGGCTCAGGACAGGTATATCAAGGAAGGCATTGCGTTTCGGCTTTTTAAGCCGGACACACCGGGCACAAAAGTTTTTTATCGCTGGTATAATCCGCAAAAGAAAAGCTATTTCTATCATTACAGCGAAACCGGTGGAGGCAACGATTTACGGGGCTATGTATTTGAAAAAGCGATAGGCAACATTGCGACATCGAAGTTGACCAACACCAGAGAACTATATCGCTGGTACAATGCCAAAACCGGTCATTATTTCTACTCCATCGATCCTCAGGGAGAAAAAATTAATAAAAAGGCATATCGTTTCGATGGCATAGCCGGTTATGTAAAATAGAAGAGAGGGTTAAATATTATAAATCCATGATGAAAGCATTTAGTCTTGACAAAACAAAGAAGAGAGGATATGAGACCAAGTCTTTTTAGGCACAGGTAAAATATGCGCCTGTAGCTCAGTTGGATAGAGCAACGGACTTCTAATCCGTGGGCCGAGAGTTCGAATCCCTCCAGGCGCACCAAGCGCGAAGTGCCAATTGCTTGCAGGCGAGACAAGGCGAATTGGTTAAAATGGTGGGTGTAGCTCAATTGGTCAGAGTGCCGGGTTGTGGCCCCGGAGGTTGAGGGTTCAAGTCCCTTCACTCACCCCATTTTAATGGTTGGATTTAATGAGCGCCCGTAGCTCAGCTGGATAGAGTCGCAGACTTCGAATCTGTTGGTCGTAGGTTCGAATCCTACCGGGCGTGCCAAAAACAAGATAGAAAGAAAAGCTCTTTTAGACGTTGAAATATTCATAGGAACAAAGGGCCCTTAGCTCAACTGGCAGAGCAAATGACTCTTAATCATTAGGTTGTCGGTTCGATTCCGACAGGGCTCACCAAATACAAAGGCATTTCGCGTAATTAGCGAGATGCTTTTTTTATTGCATTATTTGTGTTAGCAAGTGTAGCCACCTTTGGAAAGAATTGACGGTTTTTTGCCGGATGTATAGGTGGTTGTGATAATCCAAAACTGACCCCCCTAGAGGTGGAATGATCACGGAAAAGTGATCCCTCTTTAGAGGAATCAGGAGGCGATGCGTTTGGAAGTATAAATCTCACAACGTCGAAGGCTTTAGACAGGATAGATCATAAGGCCCGACTGGACTGGAGGATTTTATGAAGTCGGCATTTGATGTTGATGAGGCATTACAGCTTCTAAAAATATATTTTCCCATATAATCAGCTACTTGGCTGCTCTTGACATCAGGAAATCTTTTGTGTATATAGCCGTCCAGCAAAGGTTCAATGAACCTTGATCTTGAATTTTTCGCCGCAGCTCACCGGCTATCCTATACTACCGACGCCGGAATTTTATCTTAAATACTGAATATTGCATTTAAAAATGCGGATGTACGCATTGATGGATTCGTGTGTCATTCCTCAGACGGGTTATTTTGCCCGATGGAATGGTCCGATAAATAGCTAATATTTGGCTTAATGCGGAAAAACGGGGTCTGTTTTTGCCAAAATTTCTTGGATGATTTTTCTTTTGAGCCTTTTATTAATTCCCCGGTGGACTCTGATTAATTCTTTCAGATAAGCAAAACAACCATCCAGA